>Ga0315296_10000579_pt1 | contig 33367 bp, 36 predicted proteins | sample YL17G14_18_MG_FD_203921 | JGI IMG/M metagenome (GOLD analysis project Ga0315296, IMG submission 203921) | Sediment microbial communities from Yellowstone Lake, YNP, Wyoming, USA - YL17G14_18 | ecosystem: Environmental > Aquatic > Freshwater > Lake > Sediment | place: USA: Wyoming | collected... | reverse complement strand
GGCCCCCCCTTGCCCCGCATGTACGCGTCTGCACCGGCAAGTATCAGCCTGCCGATCACCTCCGCCGCCTCGGCGTCCTTGTTGCCTCCAGTGGGAACGCCCATACCCCCTCCCCCGACTGTGCCCCTGAAGGAGGTGGTGGTGCTGGCGCGGAAGACCCAGAAGGGGAGGTACCTGAGCACCACGCCGGTTATTACAGATTCCTTGGCAACGCCTACCCTGAAGATGCCCTTGTCCATGTACTTCAGGGCGGCCTCCGCAACCTGCTGCCGGAAGAGCCTTGTCTCGAGCAGGCTATGCTTGCCAAGCCTCTGGCGCGATGTGATGGCGACGGAGTAGCCGCAGTACCTGCAGGTTATGAATAAGTCCTCCTGGGTTATGGTTAGGGGTGCCCCGCACTTGGGGCAGTTCGTGGGGAGGGGCTCCTCCTTCTGTGCCTGCGCCTGCCCCGTTGCGACACCCGAGGCAGCTGCCGAGCCGGCAGCCACCGCCGCTGCGGCGGCAGCCCCGCCCGCGTCAAGGCCCTCTGCCTTGGCCGGCGTGACCTGGAACTCCTTCACCGCATCTATGTCGGGCCTCCCGGCGACCGCGACAACGGCCTTCACCATCCAGACCCTCTGCAGCCATGACCCGTCCTGCCTCCCCCCCTGATAGCTTGGCCCAAGGTGTGGAGGGATTGAAAACCTGAACTGGAACTTGCCGCTGTAGCCATTGGTAACCTTGAGGGCGCCCGACACCGGCACGGGATTGCTGTGCATGAGGAGGTCCAGCTGTGTCGGCCTCTCTGCCCCTGCCGTGGAGGTGACGGGGCTGTAGACCCTTGTCTTTTGGTCCCCTGAATAGTCGAGGAGGGTGCCCCTTATCCTCTCCCTTGCAAGGACATCGACCCTTATCTCCTGGATATCGAAGTTCTCCTGCGAGGTGACCAATATGGTGCCGTCTAGCGCCTCCCCTAGCGCATACTCACCCTTGCCGAGCTCAATGGTTACGCTGGCTTTCGGAGGCGACAGGGCTTTGAAGAAGGACATGTGTCTTTTTTCCCCCTTTACAAACGAATTCTAATTGATTAGTAATATATCCAATATTTTATAAGGTTTGGTTCGTTTCCATGGTCAAGGGAGGCAAGCGCTTTTATTGCTGCTGCGGTAAATACCTATTGAAGGGTGAAGGACCTTGGACGATGGCGTCAGCAAAGGGCTTCTCTTCGGTGTTGGGGCTGCCTACGCCATGCTGATGGCCCCACCAATATTCAGGGCACTTGCGCCCCCCAAGCAGAGGCTGACCGTCATAGTATGCCTGAACTGTTCGGCGAAGAACCCGGATAAGAACAGATACTGCGGCAACTGTGGCAAGCCACTATACCCCTCTTTGAAGTGAAGGGTTGGGGGATTAATCTTTCTATAAAAAGTGTTATCCTAATTTGATCCATCGCAGTCTATGCTCTTGGCAGGAGCGGTCCCGTTCCATCCCCGCATCAGGGGAAGCTGTTGTTGAAATGAAAACAGTTATTTTCAGGGGCAAAATAGGATGGGCAACAGGGGGCCTGCAATGAGGAAAACAATGCTAGCAGTCATGTTGGTGATCCTGATTCTCCCGATGGTCCAGGCGGTCAAGTGCGCGGAGATCGACATGACTTCTAAGGTGACCTCGGTGCACGACGGGGACACCTTCACCTTGGTCACCGGGGAGAGGGTGAGGCTGGCGGACCTGGATGCACCCGAGCTCGGGGAGCCGGGGTCCTACGAGGCCAGGGATTACCTAGATTCGCTGGTCTACCAGCAGACGGTCTACCTCGACGTCGACGACCTGTACCGTACCGATACGTACGGGAGGCTCGTCTGCGCCGTCTACGTCGATTACAACTCGACCCACCTCCTCAACGTCAACAAGGCCCTCATCGACGGGGGTATGCCAAGGCGAGGAACTATGATAATGAGTTCAACTATGACGCGTTTGTGCTTTATGTCCCCAGGACCCAGATCGACCAGCCCGCGGCGGACAATGCCCCATTAAGCCTCATCGGTGCGGTCGTGGTATTCGCAGTGATTATACTTCTTGTGTTCCTGATGCTGCGCAAGAGGAGGTAATTGGGGAGATCGGGACCCATGGTCTTTTCACAAAAAGCATTTGGTATTATTGTGCACCTTCGTGCAAATTTGGGAAAAAATCGGAAAAGAAAGCCATCGCAATATCGGCTTTGGGTCAAGATCTGCAGATGGTATGCTGGAAAACAGCCTGTTTCCGCCGTTCACCTAAGTTGAAGAAGAGCCTCGTGCCGTTGTCCTTTGAGGGGATTTTGTTACGCGTATTTATCCAGATCTCGCATGTACCTCTTGTAGAACCATCTCTTCATGATCTCAACTAGCAGGAGGTAGGTGACGGTGAACCCGACCAAGAACAGGTAGAAGCTGGGCGGAAGCGTGATGAGACCAAACCAGGTACCGATGATTGTGTAGGGTATGAGGATAGCTGCTCCAACAACAGTAAAACTGCTCATGATCAGGAGCTTGCCTGGCCTGCTCTTCCAGAAGGGGGACTTCCGGGTCCTAATCACGAAGATAATCATCGTCTGTGTGCAGAGCGATTCCACAAACCACGCGGTCTGGAACAGGGGGGCATTGTTCCAGGCGTTGAATACGTAGAGCATGATAAAGAACGTGAGGAAATCGAAGATCGAGCTCATGGGTCCAAATAGAAGCATGAAGTGTCTGATGTAGGAGATATCCAACCTTTTGGGGCTCTCGACATATGCGCTGTCAACATTGTCCGTGGTGATTGCCAGCTCGGATGCATCATACATGAAGTTGTTCAGCAATATCTGGATCGGGAGCATGGGCAGAAAAGGGAGGAAGAGAGAAGCGCCAGCTGCGCTGAACATATTGCCAAAGTTGGAGCTTATGGCCATGAGCACATACTTCATCGTATTTCCGAAGGTCTTCCTGCCCTCGACCACCCCATCGTTCAGGACTTTCAGATCCTTTTCCAAGAGGATGATGTCCGCAGATTCCTTGGCAACATCGACAGCGTTGTTAACAGAGATGCTTACATCCGAGAATTTCATCGATGGCGAGTCGTTTATTCCATCCCCGAGGAAGCCGACGACATGGTTATTGCTCTTCAGTGCAGTTATTATTCGGTTTTTCTGGGCTGGATTGACCCTTGCGAAGATGTTGGCGCGCTCCACAACCCTGGCAAGCGCATCATCATTCATATTGAAGATGTCTTGACCCAGGACTATACCCTTTATCTCAAAATCTAACTCTTGGCATACGTTCCGAGTTACCAATTCATTGTCGCCGGTGAGGATCTTTATTTCTATTCCTGCCTTTTTCATGAGGTCGAGAGAATTCCTGGCAGAGGCCTTTGGAGGATCCACGAATGCTATGAATCCAAGGAAGACCATATCGGTTTCGTCGCCCATAGAATAGACCGATTTTGCCACCTTGAGCTTCTTGTAGGCGATGGTTAGGACCCTGAAGCCTTTGGTGCTTAGTTCCAGATATTTCTGGTTAATTTTACTCTTTATGTCGGCATGGATGTCGTGGATCATTCCTTCATGCTCACAATGCATGCAGATTTTGAGGATCTCCTCGGGTGCCCCCTTAGTGATGAGGAACCTCTCGCCCAGACTGTCGACTACGACAGAGATGCGCCGCCTGGTGAAATCGAAGGGCACCTCATCAACCTTTCTGAACTTTGATATGTTCAATGTCCCAAATTCCAGGATCGCCTCATCGAGGGGGCTCTTAAGCCCCGTCTGGAAAAAGCTGTTCATGTAAGAATAGAGCAGAACCTTGTCATCGTCCTTCCCTTCGATATCGATGTGGAGGATCAGCGTGACCCTGTTCTCGGTCAGGGTCCCGGTCTTGTCGGTGCAGAGGACATCCATATTTCCAAAGTTTTGTATGGAGGCGAGCCGCTTCACTATCACCTTCTTCTTGGACATCTCCTGGGCTCCCTTGGATAGGTTGACAGTGAGTATGATCGGCAGCAGCTCGGGCGTCAGGCCAACGGCAAGTGCAACGGCAAAGAGCAGGGATTGCAGGAAGCTTTGCCTGAATATGGCAAGCATAATGAAGACGAAGGTCACCAGCACGAACGTCACCTGGAGTATCAGATACCCAAACCTTTTCAGCCCCTTCTCGAACTCTGTGGCAGGCCCGCGCATGGTGAGGGTCTTGACGATGGCACCAAATTCCGTCGAGCTGCCGGTTTTCAAGACCAAGGCTCTTGCACTGCCGCTTACTACGGAGGTTCCCATGAAGAGGTAGTTGCTCCACTCGGTCATGGCAACGGCTTTGGTGCCCTGGGGAGGGGATTGGGTCTTTTCCAGCGGGAAGGACTCTCCGGTCAAGGCTGACTGGTCCACGAAAAAGTCCTTGGCGCTGATGACCCTGGCATCCGCGGGGACAAGATCGCCGCCCATGAGGTGTATTACATCGCCTGGCACGACAAAGGAGAGCCTGATCTCCTGGCGGGCTCCATCCCTCAGGACGGTGGCGGTGGTTGAGACCTTCTGCTTCAGCTCCTCGGCAGCTTTCTGGGCCCTGGACTCCTGGTAGAATTCGAGGATTACACTCATGAAGACTATGGCATAGATTATTATGGTATTTGTAACCTGGCCCAAAAAGCCTGTAACGGTCCCTGCGAAGAGGAGTATCAGGATTAGGGGATTGGCAAAGTGGCCAAAGAAGTGGATCACCGTAGATCTCTTCTTCTGCCTGACAATCTCGTTTAGCCCGTATATTTCGAGGGACCTCTCTGCAGCCTCCGATGTCAGTCCCGTGTCTGAGGTGTTGAACTTTGCATAGAGCTCATTGATGGGCATGCGCAGCAGATCATCTTTGCTCCCTTGCTGTTGGACACCCGTGTTGCCCACATTCCCACGTGCCTTGCCCGCCTGAGCCATGGGTTTTCACCAGCCAATAATCTTTATTTGATTTAACGAGTTCCAAAAGGAACTGCTTGTTGATAGGGCTTATACGCATTTCTGTAAGAGAGCGCAGGTGTGTGGGTTTTGAAATTTAATCGCAAACCCAAAATGATAAATGTACGAAAAGCTTACTGAAGAATTGTGGTCAACATGGGGATTCTGGATAAAGTTAAAGAAAAGACCGAGAAAGCTGCAAAGAAGACGGCTTCAGCAGCTGAAAAAGCTGGAAAAGAAGGCGTCGAACTAGGAAAGAAGGGTGCGGAAAAGTTAGAGTCGACAGCCAAGAAAGTTGGTAAAGAAGGCGTTGAACTGGGAAAGAAAGGTGCGGAAAAGGTAGAGTCAGCAGCCAAGAAAGCAAAAAAGAAACTCTAGGCAAATCCTCGGCAGCCATCTTAATCCACTTTTTTTATCCATAGCGAATTCTCGGGCGCGAACTGATCAACCAAAGAGCTTTTTAATAAGTTTTAGTTAAGATTAATCAAGTGATATCATTGCCAGAGCCAAAATTTGAATGGTTTAAAGACAAGGCAGGAAAATTCAGATTCCGTCTGCTAGCAGCTAATGGAGAGAAGATTGCAGCAAGCGAAGGCTATTCATCAAAGGACGGATTATTGAAAGGAATCGAGTCAGTTAAGAAAAACGCGCCGATTGCAAAGGTAGTAGAGGCCAAGGAGTAGCAGTCCTGCAAGGCTACTCACCTTCTCCTTTTTTTATTACCTTCAATTTTTTACAGGCTTAAATCAGTTTATAGAAAGGTTCTACTCAATTAAAGGGTAATTTCAATCGTATTGGGCGACCCAAGTCTTTCTTTAGTAAGTAAAATATGTTTTTTAGAAAGTAAATTGCCCCCGGGAAGACCATCGCTGCATATGAAATCATTATTTTTTAGAATCAACCTTTTTCAGCCTGGCAGTCGAAATCTTTTTTATACGTCCAAGCGCGTATTAATTGGCGGAATTTATGGGCAAGAAATGGAAGTTTGAAAAAGAGCCCGAGCCCCCGACTCAGGATGAAAATGAAAAAGTGGCACCAGCCGAAGAGGCCGACCACGAAGGCGAGGACATTTACAGCGAGAAACAGAGGGACGAGATGCTTGAAGATGACGAGATATCCGGGGCGGAGCACGGTTTCATGGAAGGAAGAGAGGTAAACGAGCGGAAAAAGAAACGCATCCTTGGAACCAGCCACGAAGACACACCCGCAGTCGAGCTCGCGGAAGAGGACTCGAGGAGAGGATCGGATTAGGCGCTAAAATTTAAACCCAAACCCAAAGGAAAATCCCACATACGCGCTATTAAAGAACCATTAATCAATGTTGAATTGTTCAGTTGACTCCTATTATTCTTCTGTGGGTTTTAGCACGCAGTCGGCAACTGAATTAATGAACGTTACGCAAAAGAAGAGAGGATGTTTGTGTTAGCTAAAGTTTAAGACAGCTACGGGGTGTCTGTGTTCATTTGTGGTTGAAGTGTTGGATGCATCCTGCTATGTCTATGAGGTTGCAGATGCGGTCTCCCAAGGGATTGACGCAGCCACCCGCGCCTTTTGCAACAGCTGAAAAATGTAAGATCGATAATCACAACATTCTGACACTCGAGCAAAGTTATCGGGCGGTAATGGCAAGTCTTATATAAGGTTTTTATGATAATACCCTATCCAAGGCGAAAGAAGGATGAAGAAATCATTCGTGCTATCGATTCTGTTGCCTTTCTTTCTGGTAATCTCATTGACGCAAGTAGCCTTTGCCTCTTTTCCAGGTCCAAACGGTTTGATCGCTTTCACGAGCGACCGCAGCGGCAACCATGACATTGGGGTCATGAATCCTGACGGGTCGAACCAGCGTCAACTCACCACCGACCCCGACGACGACAATCATCCAAGCTGGTCTCCTGATGGCTCAAGGATAGCGTTCACGAGCGATAGGGATGGAAATCAAGAGATCTACGTGATGTTTGCTGACGGTTCTGGCCAAACAAGGCTGACGTACAATAATTCTAGAGATCACATGCCTGCCTTCTCTCCTGATGGGTTAAAAATCGTTTTCTGCAGCCAGCGAGATACAGACAAAAAATGGCAAATCTACGTAATGGATGCTGCTAACGGCGGGAACCTGCAGAGATTGACCAACAATGCGGCCAATGATGTGCAACCTCGCTGGTCTCCTGACGGTTCAAAAATTGTTTTTGCAAGCGATCGAGATGGTGGTCTTTTCCAAATTTACGTCATGGACTCCGACGGTGGAAACCAGCAGAGGCTCACCAACAGTCGCACAGAAGACTTTCAACCAGACTGGTCTCCTGATGGCTCAATGATAGTGTTTTCGAGTGGCTATCCGGAACAAAACTACGACCTTTACGTGATGTATGCTAACGGCACAGGCGTGACGCCACTCACGCAGACGGCGGACCCAGCAGAATTCCGACCTGCTTGGTCTCCTGACGGGACCAAGATCACATTCTGCTGGTATTCTGTGGAAGTTTCTGGCAATGGAGTTGTGTCCGTAATCAATGCTGACGGCTCAAACTACATAGACCTGACTGTCGGCACCTCGGACGATTGGAACTCCAACTGGGGCACCTACAGGGCGCAACCGGTGGGCGGCGAGATTCTCCCCGTCAACATGCTGCAGTCTTTGGCACCGTTCCTGGCATATGCAATCGTCATCGCTGGAGCAATCGTGTTAGGCACCCAATTCAAACGAAGACTACAATAGCTTCCCCCTTTCTTTTCTTTTTTTTATATCACGCAACTGTGTGTTGGATTAAAATTTATCCCCCAAACCCCAAACCCTAACATACACACGATTAATGTGATGTTGGTGATTCTCACGAGCAATCATCGATGTCTAATTGTCTTGCTGACCCTAGATTTAAGAACAATCAATCTCGTATCTGAGCCTAACATTGGCGTAGAAGTTTAGCGCTGTTGGATATAGCTTTTTAATACACATTGTGAAATATATATCGGGGGAATTTTTAATGCCGGTTTTTATTGTTGTTTCGAAACATACTCCTGAAAACTGCCCAATACGTAATGAAAGCACTAGGAAAATATTCGTGGAATTCCCAGACAAACTTGCAGAACTACTTCAAAAATACGCAATCAAGCTGATCGGAAATTGGGCTATAATGCCTGAGCATAAAATAATTCTTGTACTCGACGCTCCAACTGCAGACGTTTTTCAAAAATTAATGGTGGAACCATACATCATACAGTTTCTAAGTTATAACGAAACTAAAATCAAATGGGCGACACCAACTCAGGAAGGCATGAAACTGCTAAAGTAAAAGATGGATTCCTCGGCCATGGGCGCGGCGGCTTTGATCGCCCTGCGGAGGCTTTCCAGCGCGGCCCTCGCTCCTTCGGGGACCGATGCCAGGTACTCGTCCACCGTCTTCGGCGGAGGCTCCTTCTTCCCGATCGGTGCCATGTATTACAATCTGGCTCGTTTTCCATAAAATTGCCTCTGATCGTGTGGCGAGCGATGCCTTTCTCGGCAGCGGGCAGATCTTAGCGGTTGACCTGCAGCATCCTGGATTCTGCGAGGGTCGCGGCCTTCCAATGCTCCGTTTCGATCACGCGCGCGCGATAATCTCCTGAGATCCTGTATGCAGAATCCCCTACGTTGCCACTTATTGCCGATGAATGAAATCCATGCAGTTTGAGAGAGATCCCAAAGTTCTTTATTGCCCCGATACGCCCATTGTTCCTATTCATTATTTCATTTATTTCAGATTTCATTTTTTTCACCTTGTTGTAGACGGTGGGAAGAAAAAATAGCTAACCATTTTTCTGGGGCAAAAAAGGAAGAGAATGGCCCTTCAAGGGAAAAGGAGTTGTTTTTTGGCGTTGATTCAATAAAGATGGGCAACTTTGGCTTCCCGGCATGTCAAAAGGGACCACAGCCCCCCAATTGCCTGCTCGAGTGAAAGATGAGCTTCCCTATTTTTCCTTATTTTTTCATCACGATCTGGTCGACATAGCGCTTGACTGTTTCTTTTTCGTATGCGAGCCTCACTTTCAGGATCCTGCCTCCGCGCCCTCTCTCCCCCGGGAAGACCCTTATCTCGACGAGCCCCCTGTTCTCGAGCTCGGATATGGCGCCCCCAATGCCCCCATGGGCGCTATAGACGCTGGACTTGGGCACGCCCCCGTGCTTGATCGTGTCCACCAGCGTCCTCCAGCCCGAACTCTCCAGCGATAGTTTTTGGCGCATGTAGTCGTCTATGAAGGCATCGATGATGTAGGAAAATGCCTTCTGCGCGGCTTCGCTGCCGAACTCGAACGACAGCTCTTCCCTGGCACCCACCCTGGGCGGCTCTGTCTGCGCGACCGCTGCATACGCCGGCCTGCCTTCCTTTCCGCCGGGCTTGGAGCGGAGCGTCATGCCCCAGCAGCTGCAGGTGTAGATGTACGGCTCCTGCAGGAGGTTGGTGAACGACAGCTCCCCGTATGCCAGGAACCCCATCACCTGCGTCGAGGAGAGCTTCTCCTTGAAGATCTGCCCCTCCGTGTTCGAGGTGCACCCGGCGATCATCTCGGCCAGCCTGCGGGAGACGCAGGTCACTATGAACGTGGTGTCCCTTTCGCCGAAGTCCCGGTTCTCCCTGAGCATGTTGAAGACGTTCCACGCCCCCTTCTGGACCTTCCCGTGGTCGATGATGACGATGTGGCCGGGGATGGAGGGGTCGTGGCTCCTGATGGGCTGGAGGAGCTCCACGGTGGACCCGTGCGCCTTCAGGAGGCTCATGGGGGCATAGTTCCCGAAGGGGAAGGCGAAGGCGTACTTAGCCAGGGTCAGGTTCAGCGGTATCCCGTCGATTTCCGAGATCTGCTCGAAGAGCTCCTTCTCGCTGGGCGGGGGCAGCCCCCTCTCGCGCGCTATCTGTGCCTCGTTCTCGCATATCGTCCTGGCGTGGACCTCCCGGGGGTCCTTGTCCCCTATCAGCTTGAGGAACTTGTACTTCGGCTCCGCGTCGGGGTCGAAGTGGAAGATGTGCGACTCCCCGATCTGCCTGACCGGCGTGAGGTCGAGGCCGAATGAGGGCTCGTCCACGAGGGGTATGAGGGCGCAGACGGCCTCGTTGTCGAGGATTTTGAGCTCCGACTGCCCGCCGAGCTTGCCAAAATACTGGTGCATGTTTCTGCCGATGATGCCGTCGCCGCTGCACCCCCCCAGGACGTTGGCTATCCTGGCTTCGCGGGTGCCGCTTATGAATTCTGCTATCCCGTCGGTCATGAAGTACTCGTACCCTAATTTCCCGATGTTCGCCCCCTTCGTCAGCACGAGGAGAGCCTTGCTCTTTCGGACGTGCTCCTTGGACTCGCTCTGGTTGATGTCGATCCAGGCGTCGCGGGCCATCTCCTTCCCCTGCTCCGCGGCCTCTTTTGCCGTCCGCATCCCTTGGGTCCGCCCGATGCCTATGGGGAGGTTCGTGACAAGGGCCAGGAGCGAGAGGCCGTTGTAGCCTATTCCCGAGGGCTCCTTCAGCACGAGGTCCTGGTTCTCGATCTCGCCGGCGGTGGTGTGGCCTATCAGGCGGAGCTGCTCCGCCGCGGTCTTCCCCTTGAACCTCTCCTCTATCGCCTTCAGGATGGTCTCGCCGATGAGCCTGTCCTTCTCCGCGGTATCGCCCCTGTAGCTCAGGTAGAGGACCAGCAGCTTCACGTCCTTGAGGCCGTGCCCCGCGCCGGAGATGTCCCCCTCGATCTTGCCTAGGACCGCTTCCGTGAGCCTCCGGGCCTCCTCGGCGCTGTTCTCTCTCCTCAATTGCATTGCCATATTCGGGTCGGGGATTAGATCGTTCCGTGTATGAGCGTGACCCGCGAACCCAAGGAAGAAATCATCAGCCATAATAGGCCCAGCTATAACGGTTGTAGCCTGCCGTTGTAATTATCTTCCCCCTGATATTATAAAAGAGTAACTGAGCGCCCGCCATCCGGCCCCGCGATGGCGGCGGAGAGCCGAAATGGCCGACAAGCAAAGGTGCCCGCTCATTTCCGTGGCCGGGGCGCAGGGGAAAAGGCATGGAGCCTCCGCCTCCCCTTAAATACACAGATGTCCAAGTCTGATCTAGGAGAGAAAATGCCTTCAAGGGTGCTAGTGGACACTCTCCCGCTCTTTCTGATCATCATACTGGTAAATCTGAGCAGAGAATAAATCCGCAAACTCACCACTTTATGGCTGAGATCAACTGTCAGTTGGAGCAAGATTTTTTACTTGCGCAAAAATCGGAGCTAAGATTTCTTTTGTTTGCTTCTAGCAACAAGCCAAGGGTAAAGCCATATTATTACAATAGCCAAGCTAACGCCCACACCAATTGGTACTCTATCGTCAGCGGGTGAAAAAACATAGATGAGCAGATTAGAAATGACTAGAGTTAAGATGGCGCCAATAACAAAAACAATCATACTATCCTGCTTCAATTTTTAACTCTCAACGAAGTTATTGAGATGAATTCTTTTATGGGTTTGGGTTTGGGTGTTAAAATTTAACCTTTAGTAGAGATTTCAATCGCAAACGAAGTATTTTTTTCGCGAATTGATAGTATCAAAAGAAAGTTTGACAATGGGAAAAAGAAGAAGGAATGAGCTGAGCTCTTACATGCATCACCTATAATAGCTTAATTGCTTCTTCTCTCGAAATGGCAACCATTGTTTCCGTTGCCACATAAGCTCCAACCTCAAGAAGCGTCTTGAGCATAGTCTTCTCATTGGGTGCTTCAGTGATTAGTATAGAGTCATACCTTCCAAGAGTCCAATAGAATCCTAGAACTTTAATCCTGGGCTCACTGGCAAGAACTTTGTTTGTTCTTTCAATGTTCTCTTTAGTTGGCTTCCCCCTCCATTTAGACATGCTGATAAAGATCATTTCCCATCCACCTCCTTTATTTTCTAGGAAGGGTGAAATCCTTCCCATAATATTTTAGTCCTTAATTCTTTTAAGGATTTAGCATATGCTATCAGAATAGATGTGTTTTTAGTGGGTTTGGGTTTGGGGATAAAATTTAGGTTAATCTCGTTTTAATTAAAAAAAGAAGACCGTTTAGACCGAATTTTCTATGTTGTAGAATTTCAGACTGATGTTTATGGTGGCATTGTTGTTTGTCCTGTTGGCGGCATCGGCTGAACGGGTTGTGGTCTTAATTCGAAGAATGCTATTGCAAGCAGTAGGATGGCAATCCAGACGATTAAGTAGCCAATTAAAATTATTGTTAAGATTGCACCGATCAGCAATAAAATTCCTGTTGTGCCGAACAAGCCTATGCCTGATTTGGTTTTGAGCAATGTGAGCGATCGCCTGTAGAATACCGCTTCTATGATGATGAAGACGAATATGATTACGAAGACCGCAAGACCAGCTATAATGAATGGTATGACATCGCTAAAAGTGATATTTGTGGTAACGGGAGTCATGCCTGCTAGCATGGTCCAATCGCCGTTCCAGGCAGGGAAAACCTTGTGCAGGAAACTTGTCAGCGAGGCCAGAACAACCGCAATCGCTACGGCTATGGCGACGACCCCGCCCACGATCCCAGCGATGGTTCCATAAAGCATGTTGTTGAATATGCCCGCTTCTTTGTAGTAATCAGATAACCCTTTGATGCCGATCAACATGAGGATCAATCCAATAAGCGCAATTAATCCACCACCAAAAAATGGAGCGAATGGCAAAGCTATAACACTGATAAACATAAGAAGTGCTCCAATGCCACTGAGATTTTTACTTGTGTAAAAGTTCATTTCCTATTTTCTCCCATGATGTCTAGTACACTTTGATTTAAAAAGATTTTTATTGGTTAGGGACACGCTAAAAAAGTTTTATTTTATACTGCATAGTACGCGGAACTATAGTGCTAAAGAAACTTTCTAGCTAGGGCATGCGTAAATCTTATCTTGGGATCGGATACGTCTCAAGTAGCTAATTCCTTCCGAGCAAGGTTCTTCTCCTTTCTTGGAATATCACGAAGTGCATTCCCAACAGACCTCCTGACATATTCGCATTTATCCCTTTTTAGCTTAGCAAGGAGACCGATGGCGACCTCGGGATGTTCCCTAAAGTGTGGGGGGGGGTTAAATTTTAACCCTTATAAAAAGGAAAGGGTGGAGATTACCGAACCTTTTTCTCCACTGTTCGCGGGTTCAAATCCCACCCGGTCCACCATCAATTTCCGTGAAATGGCGAATATCCCTCAAAAGCATTAACAACGAAAGAGTTTTATTCATCTACCAGCTCTGTCACGATCTTCCCGTCGTCGGTGTTTGGCTGCATGTATAACATTTTTTATCGTGAACACAAATTATTCCGCCACAGACAGAGCATTTCCACCTTTCTTGTTCGTTTTTTAGGAATTGATCGATACCCCGTGTCTGAATGTACCTCAGATTCTCAATCATGCTCATTCCATATTTGTTTCTGTAGCGATTATCTAGTGCTTTTAGATTTTCACATGGAAAACCTGTGCACTCAAAACAATACTCAATTTGTTTAGTTGCCAGCTTATCGCACTGTTTTTGAATAAACGCACATAGGCTATCCCTCGACCGGCAGGTGCTGCAGGCATGTTTTTTCTTTTCACCTTTTGACGTATAACCAAAATATGATAAACAAATTCCACAGTTCATACCACATGGAGCGATGAGTTCGGGCACAAATTTCCCTTTTTGCATGGATAACCTAGTGATGAAACATCATCTTAACGGTTTTGGGGTTTGAGTTTGGTGATTAGGTTAAGTAGTCGTGACAACGAATTCGAAGCCCGCCTCAATAGTAACATTTAAATTACATGCGTTCGTTAGCGGTTCGATTTGCGATGGCTTTAGTTCCTCTGTTGCTTATTTGCGTGGGTCTAGCTCTTGTAGTTATTAGTGCAGACGAGGCAATCAAGAGAGTCCTGAATCTAGCAAAACATCTTCGACTTTCCACATTTGTCATGAGTTTCGTGATAGGAGGCTCAATTGCGATTCTTCCAGAATTGTTTATTGGTGTTGTGTCGGCTTTTGAAGGAGTGTCCTCGCTTGGTTTTGGTGTTATTTTAGGTTCTAACGTGGCTGATTTGACATTAGTCTTTGGAGTTGTAATTTTGTTTGCTGGAAACTTGAAAGTGGACCCCGCTACACTAAAGCATATGCGTAGGTCTTTCTTGACCATTGCCCTTCCTGTTTTGCTGTTTGTTGATGGAGAAATCTCACGTTTAGACGGCATCATTTTGGTGCTTTTTTTCATTCTTTACATGTTCATGTTGTTTAGAACTAAACGTGATGAACCAGATGTCTCAGCCAAAAAGGGAAAAAATCGATTTTCCATTGATGTTATAGTTTTGGTTACCAGTATGGCGGTTCTATTTGTTGGGGGAATCCTCATAACTGACAATTCTCAAGCGTTGAGTCTATTGCTTGGAGTGCCTTTGTTCCTTATTGGAGTTGTAGTTGCAGTTGGGACCTGCTTACCTGAAATGACTTTTGCCATTCGAGCAAGTGTAAAGAAGCATGGGGAACTTGGCTTAGGAAACATTTTGGGAAATGTTCTTACGGATTCTATGTTAACGATAGGAATAGTTGCGCTTATTCAACCTATTCAACCAAGATTCACTATTATGGCATTATCTACTGGTGTATTCATGGCAGTATCGGCTTTGGCTGTATATGTATTATCAAGAGACGGTAAGTTGGATAGAAAAGACGGATTGTTGCTGGTTATCCTTTATGGCATTTTCTTAGCAATGCAAACCGTGATTGAAGGATCTGTTACCTGAGCCTGAACTGTGCCATCGGATCTGTATGAGAGCATCAGGATTAGTGCAAAAAAAAGCAATCTATCCAATCAAGACCGGAGTGTCGCTGGTTCAAGTCTAATCTCGGGAATCTAAAAAAGGGGAGATAACGAGTGTTACCTCCACAAGTCGGGGGTTCAAATCCCACCCGATCCACCATAAAATATACGTGAAATGGTTCGATTTTTCAGACATCTACTACATTAGAGAGGTAAAATGATTGGGGTTTAATGCTTTTAATGGCATATGAGCAGAAACTTAATATCCAAAGAGGACCCCGCTCCTACCATATGATCTCATATTCTGTACATTACAAATTCAGCCAACACTTCAACTTCCCAGCCAAAGAAGCTTACCGATGGTGCACAGACTATCAGCCGGATGACATCGCGCTTATGGGCGCGAAAGGCAAGCGGCAGATCCAGCGAATCAACGATGACACGTTTGTCCTAACGGACACCTTTTTTGGGGATGGGGGAAAAACAGTAAAGAAAAGGCTTGTGAGGCTTTATCCTGAATGCCTCTTCTGGACTAACACTCGATTAAGTGCTGATGGAAGACATTCCCAGTTCCTCTACCAGATAATTCCAGATGGTAAAAAAGGGTCGCGTCTGGACTTTACCGGCTCCCAAGTCTACTATGACGACAAGAAACCCACACCAGCTAGAATCGCTTCGATGGCAGAGGAATTGGCGAAGGAAGATTCATTGGGGTGGAAATCGTTAGCGAAAGCGATGGAGAAAGACCTCAGTCGGTAGCTCTACGATTTAGAGCACGGACAAATCAATTTAAAATTTGGTCATAAAAAAAGAATTGTCGGAGATAATATCCCACCTTAATCCTAAAACCCAAACCCACAACTATGGATATATTATTAATTTCAATAAGATATTAAGCCACCAAGCATATTGAAATCGCCATGTATGCAGGATTCTATTTTTGCATACCTCTTTGGATATTCGTTCAGTAAAGACATGTCATCGGCTTTTAGCGTAAGAACAGCAGTTTCTCCTGCTATTCTTCCCGCAGTCATACTGGTTCCTATGCCTGCTCCAGTCACTGGAACGACCTGACCTGCAGAATCTCCACAAAGCATGACATTTTCTTTAACAGTTTGAATTCGACCTCCAACAGGAACGAGACCTGCGCCTTCTTTTATTATAGCAGCATTACCAAATATAGCAGGATGATTGCGTATGAACTTGTCAAGATAAAGCTTTGTAGGAGATCCCAAAGTACCAATTCCAACATTAGCTGCATATTCATTTTTGGCAAATATCCACGCATAACCCTTAGGGGCAACATCATCTCCAAAGTAGAGTCTAATCAATCCCTTTTCTGGAATATTGCAGTTGACCATGACATACTGAATTGTAGGAATTACTTGATACTCGCTCCGTTCAAATCCGCAGCTTCTGGAAGTTATGGACCCTGTTCCGTCTGCGCCAATAAGAATTTTGAATGACGTCTGTAACATCTGTCCTTTATGCTTATATTTTACAGCAACCGCTCTACCATTTTCCAATACAATTTCTCGCACCTCGCCCTGCATGAATAATTCCGCTCCCTGAGAGACAGCTTTACTGGCTAATGCGTAGAGGAACAGCGGTTTATTCAGAACGTACCCTTTACCCATGATCTTTGTAGATTGACTTTCATCTGGAGGATATACATACGCACCATCAATATTATTGGTAACAAACTGTGATGACGCTGGGATCTCAGCAGCCGCAATATCGGACTCCGATATTGCCTCAGCGCATGGTTTTATCCCGAGATCCCTTTCTTTCTCAAGCATCAGTACCGAGTATCCTTCACATGCAACTTTTCTGGCTGCCATGAGCCCGGCAGGTCCTGCACCAATGACTAGAACGTCATAATCCTGATGCTTCTGATCTGCCTTGGGTAAAATTTCTAGCCACCACATTCACATGCTTCTATAACATAAAAAGATTTACCGGGATTTTACGGGTTTGGGTTTGGGATTAAAATTTAACTTTTTTTACATGTTCTGCACATGTTTGCAGTGAACATTCACGGTTGATGCGAGTTGCTCCAACTCTTTTCCACTCATCCACTCAGTCTTAAGATACTCGCATATTCTTGCGTCACTAAGACCCAGTCTCCTCGCTTCCTCAACAGCATGGCGATAAGCTTCAACCTCAGTAGGTCTCTCAGTGTAGCTATAATGGCTGTCAAACAGTTCTTTGCCCTCCATGAATTGCCTAACATGAACGAGTTCGTGGATTACGTCCAGATAGATGTCTATTTTGTCACCTTTGTTCAGGTACTTGGGATTGACCATGATGTGCCCATTTACGTTGTTAACTCCCATGTAGCCGCCTGCCCAAATGAACTCAACTTTCAAATCGCGAAGCACCTGCTCAGTCTTGTCGCCGAAAATTCTGCGAACAGCCTCAACTTTGTCAAAGCCCTCGAAATAGTCACTAAACGGGCGCGTAGTCGCAAAGATACTCTGAAACCGGAAGAGCCTCAGCGTCTTAACTACCTGCAGTGCCCCAGTCATCAGACGTTCACGTCCGTTGATGGTTACCGCCTCCTCGTGCGCGCTATTCCGCCTAACAAAGTTGAGAAGCAAGTAATGATAGCCAGAAGCAAAGCATTGAAGCTCATATATGGTTCTAGTTTCCTAGCAGTGAGCTATTAACGGTTTTTATCTACAATAAAATTTGGGTTTGGGGGATTAAATTTTAACCCCCGCACAAAATGATATATTATCACAAAAGCAAAATAAGGTATCGTTCATGGGCATCTGTACTGGGTTAGAAGGCGATGGTTACTTAATCAATTGCCATCTCTTCCTATCAAACACACGCCCATCATTTGATCGGGCTGGGTCAAAAAAGAGAATCCCGGCCACCTAAACATTGTTTGCCAGGAAACCTTGGCAGTAAGCGCGCGTGTTGGCTCAAACAGGCAATATTTCTACATTTTGTACATATACGCTTAAACGTCTTGTATCCGTACTATCGGGATTAACATCTGCTGGAATGAAAGACTTTTCAGAATACAGGGATAGAGAATTAGCCCCTTCTTTAAGCCAAACAGAGAGCGAAATGTAAGAAGGCCTAGTGGTGAACAATTGGTAGCTACCTATTAACTCCCCGTTTAAGAAAACATCTAAGGTTTTATTAGCGACGTTAGTGCCAGCGAAAAAACTTATGTTGTAGCGCTGAGCCGATAAAGAGATTACTTCAATAGTACCATTGCCATCCATCCATCTCATGGCTCTTCCATCTCGCTCCTCTATATCCCACCAACCATTTGACAAAAACGCAAACGTACTACGCAATTGAGTTGCATTCGTGCTAAAAGCAACAATCTGCTTATCAGAGAACACTGGTTGACCCAACAAACCATGAAGATAAGCGTCCATGTGCCCAAAAGCCATGTCGTTCAACATGTCCCTATGCAAGACAACGTATCGTACATTAAAGAAATAGAAAGAATTCAAATTAGATACGTTCACATCCTGCAAAAATATGTCCTTCCAGTCTACAGCCTCTTTATCACCTCCCACATAATCCATCTGATTTAACACTGGAAAAACCTGCAGAAACTCATGATTAGCAGGAGCTATCCGCGATATTGATCCGCATATCAACGGTTTCTCCGAAACTGTGCCATAGTACATGTAGCGATTATTCGCATCGTAATTATTCGGAAGATCCAAGACCGCAAATGTGTCGTTCATTTTAGCCAGATCAGCATAAAATGTTGGTACGGATGCATCCGCAACGACAGGGTAAGGCAACATGTTAACCTCAGCTAAAAATGCTACCGAAAGTAAAACAAGAAAAAGCAAACCTATGATTTTTCCGCGCTTGAGCTTGGCAAACCAAGTATTCACATGTTTAAGAGTAATAGCAGATAAAACAAATAAACACAACATCACTATCAGAATGAACCTGGAAGGTACCCTAAAAATCGGCAAGGCTGAACGCAACAACAATTCTGGCAATGGGACGGTTACGTGAAGAGACGTAAAACTGGTTGATCCAAAAACATGGAGAACAGGTCCTAAAGAAAGAATTAGGAAAACAAGAGCACCAAGCAGCCAGAACTTGATTGCTTTCCACAGTTTTACCGCTGCGAATATTGCAAGACCCAATACAGTGTATCCAATGTAAACCACACTTTCAATCCCTGTTTCGGAAAAATGTGAGATAATTCCCTGAGCAAATCTGCCAAAGAAGAGGTTAAGACTACTTGGAATGAAAAAGCCAAGCAAATCAGCAGACATGATAACTGAATCATTAGGCGAAAGCGTGGCATAATCATATTTTCCAGTTAACATTCCATAAAACAAGGGACCCATTATCACAGCCATCAGCCCCAAAAAGGCCGCAGTCATGATTCCGAGTCTCAACAAGAACTTCCCAATCTTTTCCCTTTTGGACAGCAAGTCATAAACCAAAAGCATCAAAGTAAACAATCCCAGAAAAACAATGTATTGCAAGTCAGCCCACAAAGCCGTTAAAACCAAGAAGAACACTGCAAGAAAGACGTTCTTCAATGATGTTTCGTTTCTCATTTTAAACAAAAACAAAACGTAGAAAGGTATCCACTGGATGGAAACTAAATTCAAGTGTCCCCAAGCACGAGCAAAATGATAAGCGCTGAACCCAAATACCAAGCCAGAGAAAAATGAGGCTTTCTTATCTGCAGTAAAATGATACGCAAGTCGATAAGCCCCATATCCTGCTAGCACAAAGGACAGAATCACCAATAAATTATAACTAAAGACTGTGCCAAAAGCAAGTTGAAAAGGAATTGTGAAAAAACCCGCTGCAGGGCTTAAAGAGTGAACATAAAGGTCGGTGCCAATCGGATAAAAAATATAATTGGTCACATAAGGATTTGCGAAAGAAAGTACGCTATGCCTGACCCACCAAAGATCCCACAAGCTTTGAAACGCATCACCTCCGAAACCGATCAATTGAGTGTTCATGTTCAGAACCGAGAACGGATACAGAAGAATTAGCGTTAGAATTGAATACAATGATAGAACGAAAAGCTCACTACCAAATCTTGTTTTCACACCCCCGACAAAAATACCCAGTCTACTTAATTTTGAATGTGCTGAGGGCATGAATGGTCTAATGTCATATCTGAAGCAGATGTAGATAAAATTTTGGCAGCGGCAATAGAGCAAATTATTTGCGTTTTTGAGCGCGCCTCATTCTCCTCGACCCTTACCTTGACGATCTTCTCCACGAGCGCCACTGGGAGCGGCCTTTCGGCAGAGAAGTGGATGGTCGTCCCGGAGGTGCTGTACTGCTTGAGTTCGCTGCTGAACTTTTTCATGACCGATTTGCTCACGATTATGAAACTGCAATGGCTCTTGAATGCCGCGAAGAAGACCAGCGGGCCGCGGTGCTTGTAGACGGGGATCCGGTAGCTGATGGATTCCTCGGCCATGGGCGCGGCGGCTTTGATCGCCCTGCGGAGGCTTTCCAGCGCAGCCCTCGCTCCTTCGGCGACCGATACCAGGTACTCGTCCACCATCTTCGGCGGCACTGCAAAGCAGAATGGTTACAGCGCCGGGTCACCCGCCGACGCTACCTCGTCGGTGGGCCGCACACCCACCTGCATATCCTCGTGTGGTCGCACCTATGGCAGCTCTTCTCCCCCGGCGTGGGCGCAAAGTCCCTCTTAATTATCCGCTCCACGGTCCGGTCCGCCATCTCCCTTGCCTTCTTCAGCTCCGCCTCGCCCACCCCAACCGGCTCCACATTCGCCTCATCCAGGTAGGCAACCGATGCCCTCCCCACCTGCCTCCCGATCCCGTTCAGCCCAAGCGCGTACAGCCTCTTCTGGTCCTTCGAGAGCTCATTTGGCTTGGTCAGAATCTCTTCGGTCAGATCGGTTGCACTCATGATCCTTTACCAACCCGCGGCTCGCTTCGATCCTTCAAGACGAGGAATGGATTGTCCGCCTGTATGGCACGGTTAATGGCCTGCATCGCCTTGCCCTGCTGCAGCCCGGCGAATGGGAAGCAGACTTCCTTTTTAAAATCGTCAAAAGCGTCATGGACGGCGTAACGGTACTCCTTGCCGCCCAAACAGACTACCTTATCGAATGATGCCAGTGCCTGCGCGCGTATCTGCTCCCGCAAGGTGGCCATCTTCACCGGATTTGTCGACCCTCTCTCGAAGGTCACATTGTAGGAACCTGGAATCATGAATTCTGGCTGGATGAAGCCGTATTTTGCGCTGAGGATGACCCAGTGATCGGCAAAATGCTCTGCATACTTTCTGTTGACCTTGAACGGGGTACCTGTATATGTATCCCGGGCAGGCGTTGGCCCCCTATTCGGTTCATTGTCCCAGACTTTACCCTGACCGCACGGGATTATGACAAGCAGGCCCTCAATTTTCATGGACCTTTGTCCTCCTCAATGTAATTGTTGAGCCTGTTTATAAGGGAGTACAGTCTCCCGGTCACGCCAGCGCGATTTGCTAAACCATCGGTAGATCCCATAATTCCATCAGCTCCCGTATGTCCTCCAGAACGTAGTCGACCTCGCGTTCTCTACCCTCCCGCAGGTTCCTGTCGCCGTACTCCGCGTATGCCGTCACCATCCCCAGCGCCCTTCCGGCGGGGATGTCCCTGCTCAGGCTGTCCAAGAACACCCTCGTGTTTATAGGATGGGTGCCAATTGCCTGCGCCACCGCATCAGCTGACCTGGGCTCGGAAAGCTGGTTAAACACCTTCAGCTCGATACCCGTCAATAGCAGCCTCGACCGGACAGGCTCAACGACCATCCTATAAAGGTCTCCGAAACTCACATTCACTTCAGGCAGTATTTTCATGACATTTTTCTCCTTCTTGCGCACATGTTAGTAATACATCAATTAGACACATTTAAAATTTCAACCAAAAGTGAGGTTATCCTGTAGATAACGACTGCGTTTTGTATCTTCGGCTTAGCTCAACATAGGCTTCTGCGCAAAAAAGCTCCTCAGCATTCCTGAAAACCTCAGAGTAGTTTCACTGCTAAGCTTAGAAAAGGTCGATTTCCAAACTAATTTTTCTTTTCAGCACTCGCCACACCATCTTTCTTCTGTTTATCTGGTTCTACCCTAACGCTAAGGGGTCCAATCCCAGCAAGAGATGGCAAGATGTGTGATAATAATTGCTCTGCACTAAGTAGCCGAACTTTACCATTTGGACTGGTTTGTGTCCAACCATTCTTCTCTTTATGGTATTTTTGTATATAGCCATGTTTAGTTGTGATGTAGATTGTGCACTCATTATTCTTCAACTGAATTCACCAATCCACATGGTATCCTTCGGTTCTGCTATAACTTTTCCGCATTCATCGTCGTTGGGATTGGACTAAAATTTAACCCCCAAACCTAACCCAAAAGGGTTCAAGGCCTTGCTTCTTCAATAACCTCATATTCATAGACTGAACAGAAAAAGAGTGGGAAACTGAACCGGAATACGAACTTACATTCAAGCTCTGACGATAAGTGGAGGTTATTTTACCTTCTCCGGCGTGGGTACAACGCCGAGTTGCTGCATCGCGCCCAGCGTATCCGCCCTTTCCCAGCCTTCGACGAACTTGCCTCCGACAACGCGGTAGATGTTGATCCCCCATATCGTCAGCTTCTTATTGGTGAAGGTACGCCCCATAAATTCACCTGTGAGTGTGCCAGTCATTGTCCAGCGCACCGCTACCTTGTCTCCTTCGACGACCATATCATCAATGGTGAAATGAAGGTCGGGAGACGCGTTGTAGGACTCGCTTGTAGATTGTTTGTAGTCCTTGAGACCGCGTATTTCCTCGCCGCCGCCACCATGATAGACGATGTTGGTGGCGAATAACTCGTCTATTACGGCCATGGCAGCTGCCTTCCCCTTGTTCGACCCCTCAAAAAAACGACGCACGAGCGCCTTAAGATCTTTTACTGACAATGAAAAATCACCCGCTACTTGCTGGTTAACCTATACCTATTATATATGATTTTAGCGCGCTTTTCAATTTGTTACATTTGATGGGCTTCTCAACATCTTCTAAAATTGCCTTTCTGTCAAAAGGCTGCACATCTGGGTTTGGAAAGAAATCTATTGGGCGCTTTCGAATCTTGTAAAGCCATTTTGCCAACTATGGTTTTCCTTTGATCCAGCCCTTGATCCCAAGTTCAGTTTTCTTTTCTTAGCGCGCGCGCTATAACCCTAAGCCGTTTCGTATGGTTCTTAACAGAAAGCTATTTTAGCCCTGAGTTTTTTTGATGCAACCAAGAGGGGTTGTTTATGGATATCAAGTTTAAAGAGGATTTTATTGTTCTCTGGAAGAGATTTTTCGGTGAAGCGGAACTTCCTATCGCCTTCTATTACACGGATGAAGAAGGACATGCGGAACTCATGAAGCCCGGTACAATTCGCGAATGCGTCTTCACAGCGCTTTCACTTGTAAGGAAGGGGAGAGCTTTATGTTTTGATGCAGAGTCAATCGACTGTTCTGGCGGACAAAAGTGTCTGGGTTTTCGTGAAACGGATGAACCTGACGTTGAATACTTCCTCTCCTGCGGAATTTCTGGAAAAGTTAAAGGTGAGCGTTACATGAAGACGCCCGAGATTGCTGCCGAGGCGGTCAAGCTTATGCCGTCGTTCAAGGCTCCAGCAAGGTTCATAGTGTTCAAGAGGTGGGACTCATTGAATGAGTCGGATGAACCTGACGTCGTAATCTTTTTCGGGTGCCCCGATGTCCTTTCAGGCCTCTTCTCATTGGCAAATTTTGATGAAACGGAACCCAACGACGTTTTCACTCCGTGGGGTTCAGGGTGTTCCTCAATCGTAACGTATCCCTTTCTTGAGAAAGACTCTGTCCGTTCAAGAGCTGTCATAGGATTGTTTGATGTTTCAACGCGACCCTTTATTCCAGAGAACACACTTTCGTTTTCTGTACCCATGCGCAAGTTCGAGCATATGGTCCGCAACATGGAAGAAAGCTTCCTGACCACAAATTCCTGGAAGGCAGTACAGAAAAGAATTCAAGGGGCACCATAATAGAGCGCGCGCTAGTTGTGTGTGTGGAATTAAATTTTAACCCCCACACACACGAAAAAAGAAAAAATGAAAAAAATGGAATTGTGCTAGTCGACGAGTTTGATAGCTTCTTCTCGGGGTACCGCTGTCATAGTTTCTGTCGAAACAAAGTCTGCAAAATTGAGATTAACTCTCATCGCTGCCTTCTCATTTGGTGCATCCATTATAACAACTGTGTCGTATCGGCCTAGAGTCCAATAGAATTTAATGAACTTGATGCCGTGTGCTTCCATCTCTTTCATCAACTTACTGACTTCGTCTGTCCCTTTCTTGGTCGGTTTTTTTCTGATTTTACCTAAACTAATGAAAATCATCTATTCACCCTCTTAACACTAAAGCCCTAAGCGACATTAATTTTTCGGGCTCGAACTATAAAATCATACACCCACGCAGCGGGATCATTAGCTATCTGTGTGTGGGGTTAAATTTTAACCCCAAACCCAAACCCATTAACTAATTCCCTTTCTTTCACACCTATACTCGCTCCTCTGCACCGCGTATCCCATATGCCATGCATCTTGTATAGTGTATATCGCACAAATTGAGAGAAAAATAGAAAAAAAGGGATTAGGGTATCCTTCTTCTCAGAAGGGCACCCGCCGCTGCTGTGCCTGCAACCAAGGCCACCAAGGTAAGGTAGGGGGCAAGTAGGGTTAGCTTGTCCAAAACTATCAGCTCCCCACCGACTGGCTTCATTTCTACTATCGTCTCTCTTGCTATGTAGAAAACGTGGAGGCTATCCTCGAGATCGCCGCCAGCAGCTGCTACTCTGCCATCACCAGACATGGATAGCATGGTCAGATAAGGAGGCTCTGTGAAGTTGCCGATGGTGACGTTCTGGTCTGTGAAGAAGTATACGTGTGCGGGGCCATCCCCATAGGGCATGACGGCCGCGATGATTTTGCCGTCGTCGCTTATAGCCACGTCGTATACGTCCTCCCCGTAAAGGTTGGTCCATGTTTCAGGGCTGTTTGAGCCGGAGCGTGCCAGAGCATTATCCCAGAGGTGCAGGCTAAAAAGCACCGACCCTGCCACAACCATGTCCCCATCCGATGATGTGCCCACGCATCCAAAGTTAAGACTGCTGTTCCATGTGCTCGATGGGTTTCCCGTGAGGGCCTTGGCATTCGCCCAGTAGTAGAGGTCCCCCCAACGCGCCGAGGCACATACGGCAGAACCGTCGTCTGATATGGCTATGTCCCTGATGCCGTTTGTAAGGTCCTCTGCAGTCCATACCGTACTATGCGACATTGTATTCGCGTCGATTACAAAGGCAATGATCCCATCAAGGGCTTCCCCCCCTCCAAAAGCGACGTACTGCCCGTCGGGGGACATATCAAGGGCCTGAACGTCACCTTCGATCATGATAGACCAATTTTCGTTCAGCATGGTGCCGCTCCTTGTTGTCGAGTTGAAGAACATGTAGAGGTTCGGGCCCGTCCCTCCCACCGCCACATATTCGCCATTGTCGGACATGTCGATGGTCCCGCGCTCCACGCTTGGAGTGCCCCAGCCCCAGAAGTGATTGCTTGTCCAGTTGTAGCTGTCTGCTGCTTGGTGACCCGCCCGGATAGTACAGTTTCCGAAGTAGTATATTGATCCCGTGGCAGGACCCGTAGGCGGATAGGAGTTGTTGCCTATTATGACGTAGCTTCCATCGGCCGAGATGGCAACGGATAGGAATTGTTCGTCATTGGTGTTGTTGTTGTACCACCATAGGGGCGTGCTTTGGTTCCATAAAAAGAAGAATAGCCCGGTATCATTAACCGCCGCGATATAGTTACCGTTCCTGGACACGGCCACGTCGTTGACATGCATGGGGTCGAACCAGAGCTCGGTCACAATTGGGTTCTGTGCCGCAGAGTTTGGCACGGCCACTAGGGCTATGGTCAATGATAGCAGTAGTGTTATTATAAAGACAAAAGATTTTTTCATGATGCTTATTATGTCCCTAGCAAATTTAAGCATTGGGATTTATCTCAACTAGCCCAGGACATAGGGTTAAAATTTAATTCGTAAACTCAAAACCCATTACTGACTATAAAAAAAGGGATTTATCTTGAGGTCAAACTCCATCAGTTACCCGGTTTTTACCCCAAATAGCTGTCCGGACTCTTGACTATACTTCTCCTCTAGGAGAAACCGAGTTTGAGAGGGCTTACCTTTCGAGCGTCCCTTGGGAGTCCTGCGATGCCGATCGGTCTCCCGGAGGTGCCTCCTCTTACGCCGGATTGGGCTGTGGCGGAGCTTCCTCTTTTAATGACTGTCTCTTCATATGATTCCTCGACTTGAGGAAGAAATACCCGATTATTGTGAACGTTGCAATCGGGGCGACCCACGTGGGCATATCGCCCCCGAGGCTCTCTAGTATCATGAACGTCCCGAGGAAGAGGACCGAATACATCGCCCCGTTCTTCAGGTATATGTACCTCTTTATCCTAGCGATATTGCTCACCGTCAGCTGGCGGACGATCAGCGCCCCTATCCCGTTCCCGATGAGTATGAGGGGAACCGATAGCGTGAAAGCGAAGGCCCCGAGCACCCCGTCGATGGAGAACGTGGCGTCGATGATCTCCAGGTAAAGGAGCTTGCTCACGTCTGGGAGGCTCGAGGTCATCAATTCCTTCTCCTTAAGCTCCGCGTTCTGCCTGAAACCGTGGACAATGAAGAAGGCGGTGGAGCCCAGGACAGCGCTGAAGGCCATTATGGGGTTCCTGTTTATCGCCAGCCACACCACGAGGGTTAGGACCACCGCGACCACCGCGAAGAACCAAACGCCCTGCCTCTGAATGAACCTCTCCCCTACCAAACCATAGCTCTTCGGCTGCAGGAACAGCCAGTCAAAGAAGAGGAAGACCAGGAAGACCCCTCCCCCGATCAGTAGTACGGGGGCGGTAGCCTCTATGGCGTTCGCCACCGCCGGGTCGTTGCTAAATGTGGCGAGGAGGGCGTTGATGGGGCCGAGTGAGGGGGTTGCTAACCAGATGATCAGCCAGGGGAGGATAAACCTGATGACGAAGACGCCAAAGAAGAGCCCCCACGTGAGGAATATCCTCCTGAACTTCTCCCGCATGGTGGAGAGGACATCAGCGTTGATGATGGCGTTGTCTATGCTGCTGATGCTCTCGAAGACAATAAGCCCGAAGACCACAAGCAGCATGCCGAGTATGTCCATAGAGAACTTGTAACCCATTAATACGGAATTTATAAATTTTTCTACGGCTTTCCAAATGAGCTATTTTTGGAGAAGGAGCCGGTGAGGCATTCTGTAAGATCATCTCGCTTAATAGATATACTGTAGTGTGTGTGGGTTTGGGGGTTAAAATTTAATCCCAAACTCCAAACACCCGTTCTTCCATATCTCTAACTAGCCAGTCACATAGATGGCATTTCTTCGGCTGTCAGCAGAGTCTCTATTTCATTTGAATATCCGTCGATTCCAGCAAACTCAAGCTCATATCGATACACAAAACTCAATGCATCTGAAATTTTGTCTTTTTCCACATCATAAATCGCTACAGCTTTCATACCGTCTCTGATCCACCTGAGACCTATTTTCTTCAGTTTTATAAACGATGGCAGAGTAAATTTTGATTGTATCTCCCCATATTTTTTCTGAACTTCCATTCCCTTTTCGGCCGGAAACAGCGAAGTCACCATAATCAAAACCATGTCTTTCACCTCCTTCCAAATTTCCTTTATTGTCAATCCCAATTATCTCTTTTTGGCATTTTATAGCTGATGCTATTCAGACTAGAGCTTGAGGCGACCCCGTCCGGTCCCGGCTGCAGAGGACGCCAACAGCCATGAGGTTGGAGCTATGTCCCTCTTCAACGATTCGAATAAGGGCAGATACCCTTGTGCACACATTTTCTGCATTTGCCAATACTGTTAGTAGGAATTGCCTCCCGTTTGCATAACCAGTAATCCTGAGCCAAAAGAACATCCTTCGTGGCTTCTGCTCTAGAATATGGCAGGCCAAATACCTTCAATTGCCCCTTATGTTCGGACTCCAGCTCTGCCTGAGTGCTGCCAAGCAGGGCCTCAATGATCCTCCTCATCAGGATACTCCGGTCTTGGCAGGACAGGGGCGACTGGCCGGTCTTCGCAACTGCCAGTTTGAGGCTAGAACAGTCAAACCCCATGCCGTCGAGGAGGAGACCGTAGGCCCTGACCTGGGCCGCCTCGCTTTCCCATAATCTCCCAGTTTCACCCTTTGTCGTCTTTAACTCTATCAAAAATCTGGGAATCTCCTTGCTGGTTACAATTGCATCCGGAACGCCAGCCATCACCAGCTCCTCCAATTTCGCCGCCAAGAGAAAAGAGGAGACCAACAAGGGTTTGGTTTCGATATCACCTTTCAGCTGCTCCAGGGAGACCTTCTCCATCGGCAGTGCCTCGCTGTGAATTTTGGTGCCCCGAATCTTGCTCTCCGTTGGTATCTCGCCTCGAGTCATATCAAAATGCAGTTTCAGTTCACAGAAGTACTGCTTGGCCAGGTCAGAGGTCTTCACAAAGGATTGCCCGTGGCGGTAAATTGGCGGTCCTTGTAGTAGCTCAAATCTCCTGCGCAGCGAGTCCTGCCAGTTTCCAAGCATTTATTTTTCACACTATGAAGACTGTATAATACTTTCGGAATAAAATCGTTTTCAGGTCATCAAAAGATCATCAAAATTGTTCAGTTGGTTCAGAATTAGATTCGCCTTGGAGAGACTGAGCGGGTGCCAATTATCCTAGGAACTAGGAACTAGGTGCTTCAGTATATCCGAGTTCGTGATTATGCCGGCGACCTTTCCCTCCTTCACCGTCAGCACCCCCTGGCACCTCTGCAGCAGCGGGATGATCAAGTTCACCGGCACATTCATGCCAATCTGGGGGAATCCCTCCTCTAAAAAGTCCTTGACCAGCATGCTGCCTGTCTCTCCCGGCTCCCTTCCGATTATCCTTGCGTTTATGCCCCTCTCGGTGATGCTCCCCACGATACTATCATCCTTTCTTACCGGCAGCTGGCTGAAGGCCCCATCCAGCATCTTCCCCTGCGCCGAGCGGATGGGCTCATTATACTCCGCAAAAACTACATGAGTATTGTGTATCTCCCCCGCCTCCCTGACCTGGATTTTCTTGATCATTACCTGCTCAAGCCTCTCCAAGGTCTCGAAGATCTTCTTCACGTGCTTGTAGCTCGGGTTAGCGTAGCCCCTCTCAATCTTTGCTAGCTGACTCCTGCTGACCCCCGCCTCCTTCGCGAACCTAAGCTGGGTCAGGCCCAGCCCCCTCCTCCTCCTTGATATCTCCTCCAGATCGGGCAGCATTTAATCCCCTGAATACCAGGTGGCTTAAGGTTCCCTTTATATGTTCCTATATGGAACAAAGTTATCAAAAAGTTCTAAATAGTCTACAAAGCCTAATGGAATCAGGTGGTACATTTGGTGAAATCGGAGGAGCAGAAAAAGGAGGTAGAATGATGGGACCAACTAGGGCAACCATACTCTACATGATCGTCCAAGCTGGGAAGGCCGCGCTGGAGCAGCTCGCCGATGAGCAGCTCATGGCGACCGCGACGCCGGAGCAGGTGGCGGAGCTCAAGCGGATGGTAAGGAGCGGCGAGAACGCGGAGAAAGCACTCAGAAGGATAGAGTCACACGAGACGTTCGAATAGCAATAAGCCAGCATATCGTATCACGAGGGGGAATAGTTGGAATGATCAAAAGTAACTGAAAAGTAACTCCTCCTGAAAAAACGCGTATCCTCTTCGTCTGCACCGGCAATACATGCCGGAGCCCAATGGCGAAGGTCCTAATGGAACGGCGCCTCGAGGAGCTTAGGCTGGGCGACCTCATTTCCGTGGACTCGGCGGGCACTTTCTGTAACCCTTTGGTTAGGGCGACTAATAGGGCGCGCTTCGCTATCCAGCACGCATGCGGGATGGACCTTCTGGCAGATCACCATCCCAAAGACATCTCCGATATCAGACTCAACGATTTCGACCTGATACTGACCATGGAAGAGAGGCAAAAAATTGGACTCCCCATCAGCAAAACCTTTACCATTAAGGAGTACGCCGGCGCCAGAGGCGATGTCGCAGATCCCGAAGGGCTCCCCCAAGAAGGGTATGACGCATGTTGTGGGGAGCTAATGGCGCTCATCGACAGGGTGATCGAAAAGATCGCAATAACGCTCTGATCATTAAAAGGTAAATACACTATACTGACTTGTTACGATTGATCCCATACTTCCATAAGCTCCCGTATATCATCCAGAACGTAGTAGACCTCGCGTATTCTTCCCTCTCGAGGGTTCCTATCGCCATACTTGGCATATGCCGTCACCATCCCAAGCGCCCTTCCGGCAGGGATGTCCCTACTCAGACTGTCACCCACGAGGACCGCCTCCTCTTGATCTTTCAGCCTGCTGCTCGTCTTGTAGTCGCAGACATAATACTCATCGCCTTTGCAGCCGAGCCTATCTATCCTGATATGGTAATTGTTGCCATCTGGAAGGGGCAGCATCTCTTGGGTTTCTAAATCGATAACGGTCATCTGGTCGAAGGGCTTGTAATGGTTATAGTAATCTGAGATGAATTTCTCGCCCATCTTCCTGTAGTTCTGTTTGGTGTATTCGCTCTTAGTGATCTGGATTTCGTCGGTCCATTCCTTCCGCCACAGCTTGTTGTAATAGGCGAGCAAGTCTTTGAGTGAGTTCATCTGTTGATATTTCAGATCTCTGTAAAGCTTCTCGAGGGTTCTGTGGACAAGATCCCCCAGGAACGCCTCAACCGTTGTCGATGTTTCGACCTCAATACCGTCGATATATTCTAGTTTATACTTGTAACGACATTGTTCAAAGGTGCTAAGTTTTGAGTTCGAGTAGTTGGCCATTACAACCACCACAATGACATTGTGAGTCAAACCTTAAAACAGATTTGTTGGTTATCTCGGTGATCTCTAATGTTCTAGCCCAGAGCTTCAAGTTAGCAGGCCACCCCATCAAAAAATTGTTGCATGGGGTTCCCCTTCATGAATACTTCCTACATCAACAGTACCTGGTTGTACCTCTTCAAGGTCTCCGGTAATGGCTCTTCAGACCCATCTCTGCAGCGAAGACAGTTACACTCACCCATAGCTGGTCCCTCGCTAGAGCCCCTTTGTTCCGTGGCGTTCTACGTCATCCTTCGCCATCCTCGTTCCTATGGCATGTATTATCCGGCCGTTAAGCAAGGCATACTCCCCGACGACCTCCGGGCTCTCCAGCAGGTGGGTCTCCGTTCGGTCACCAGTTGCAGTCCGCACCTCACGCGCCTCTGCCAACTTCTTAAGGAAATCCATGACCGCTGGCGCCACCTTCTCCTCATCCAGCACGAAAAGTCCCGCTTTCTCCCCGATAAGCTCCTCCGCGTAATTCCTCACCATCGCCCTCACCGCCGGGACAACTTCACTGTGGCTGGCTGGCCTCTACCGAAGAGGCTAGCCTTTTTTTAGCACTACCCCACCCACAAATGAGATAACATTAAAACAATCTGCTTGGCCGTAACATTTTGATCATCTGCAACTAAAAGCTCGGATGTCTGATCTCAATCTAGTCCGTTATTCTTTGAGATTTGAGAATAATAAATCGCAGAAGGCTTCGGGGTCCTCTTGAGCTCAGGGGTATTATAATCTACTCCCACTAATCCGAACCTGAAACTTCTTCCCAGGTGAAGCTCGAAGTTGTCAAACGCGGACCAGTGGAAATATCCTTTGATGTCAGCTCCTTGCTGTATCGCTCCATGAAGATGTTTTAGATGCTCACTGATGCTTCTGACCCTTTGAATATCGTCATCAGTACAACAGCCGTTCTCTGTGACTATGATTGGCTTGCCATACTTTTCATGATACCTCATTGCGACATCCTTGATTCCCTGAGGATAAAACTCCCACATTTTATCGTGCTCCCTTTTCTTTCTATCAAGTTTTCCGGGCGCGTCCATCTCTGATAGCGGAAATGGATCGAAGGAGATTCTTCCGTAATAGCTGAATCCGATGAAATCCGAGTCGCTGAATTGGTCTTCGGTAATGTTAATATATAATTTGTCCGCAAATGCAGCCGGAATAACTCCGAGTATGTTTTCATGATGGAAACTCATTGTATTATTTGAGATCCCTACCGGGGTATCCGGGCATATCTCCTTCAATGATCTGTAGGCTAGCCTGTGAGCCTTGCTGAGGTTCCTGAATACCCTTAAAGCAGCTATGAGGCTCCTTTTACGCGGAGGCCATTGCCCAAGCAAATAGCCCATACTCGCGATGGCGGAGGGCTCATTGATTGTATTCCATGTGTCTGCCAAATCCCCAAAAGATTCTGCCATTTTTTTTACATAGTCAACGAAAATCTCGGGAGCCTGGCTGGAATCCCATGAGCCTCCCTCCGCGAACCATTGCGGGTTTGCGAAGTGATGGAGAACTAACATCAGGTGCATGCCTTTTTCCTTCAACCTCCCATAGAAGTCTCTGTACTCATCCACGACTTTTCTCTCGAGCTCTGCCTTGGGCCCTTTTTGCAGCCTGGACCAGTCGAAGCCTCCCCTGTAGGCATTTCCTAACGAGGCGATTATGTCAGCGTCAGCTAGCCTGTGGAACTGGTGGTTAATCGTCTCATCCAACACCGATCCGTCTCTTGCCCTCAGCCCTTTCCAGTCATGGCATGAACCCTCTGCCGAGGCCGACTCTATCTGAAAGGCTGATGTGGCAGTCCCCCACAAGAAATTTTCTGGGAAATTGTATTTCATGCTTTTCCCTATTAACTAAGAAATACTAACTTTATAATTACTTCATTTGTTTGGGGGGTTTAGGTTTGGGGGTTAAAATTTAATCACTCATTGTTTATATCCTGTGTATAGAGTTGGTCTTATGGATAGTATCTTGGAAGATCTAAGAAAAGAACTTGCGGACAACAAAGAAGAGCGTATAGAAAATACTGCACAGCGCTTTTTCAAAGAAAAAATAAAGGTCTGGGGGGTTAAGACGGCAATTGTTAGAAAAATTTCCAGAAAATATTTCAACCAAGTAAAAAAGCTCAGTAAGAATCAGATCTATTCTTTATGCGAAGAGCTATTCGGCTCAGGCTATATGGAAGAGTCGTTTATCGCATGCGAATGGTCTTATGAGATCCGTGCCAGATATGAAGAGAAAGATTTCGTAACATTTGAGGGATGGATAGAAAGGTATGTTGATAATTGGGCTACATGCGATACCCTCTGCAACCATACCGTCGGGGCTTTTATAGAAAAATATCCTAAATACGGCTATGAGCTAAAAAAATGGGCTAAATCCCGCAATCCTTGGATGAGACGGGCAGCAGCTGTTTCATTGATAATTCCTGCAAAAAAAGGCGAATTCCTTGATAAGGCCTTTGAAATCTCGGATATCCTTATCGGGGATAAAGAAGACCTCGTTCAGAAGGGCTACGGGTGGCTGCTGAAGGAGGAGAGCAGAACCCATCAGAAAGAGGTTTTTGAATATATCATGAAAAACAGGCAGGAGATGCCAAGAACTGCATTAAGGTACGCGATAGAAAAAATGCCTAAGGAGCTCAGGGTAGAGGCTAT
>Ga0315296_10000578_pt1 | contig 33374 bp, 30 predicted proteins | sample YL17G14_18_MG_FD_203921 | JGI IMG/M metagenome (GOLD analysis project Ga0315296, IMG submission 203921) | Sediment microbial communities from Yellowstone Lake, YNP, Wyoming, USA - YL17G14_18 | ecosystem: Environmental > Aquatic > Freshwater > Lake > Sediment | place: USA: Wyoming | collected... | reverse complement strand
ATCGGCAAGATCAGACGCGGCCGCGCCCCCAACAGGTCGAGCGCGGCGATCATCGTCCCCATCACCGCCACGCGAATCACCGCCGCCGCCCGGTAGACCGGCAGCTTGCGCGGCATCACCTGCACGTAATTGGCGACCACCAACTGCGGCAGCAGCCAGCCGCCGGCGGCGACCGCCGATACCGCCCCCACCGCCAGTTCCGAGCGCGTCAGTTCAGCGATGAACGCCGGCAGCACGGTCGAGGGATCTACGAACGCCATCCCCATCTGGAAAAGCGCGCCATTAGTGACCCCGAGGATGAAGGCTCGTCGGCGGACGCCGCCATCGTCGCCATCATTAGGCAAGTGGGGGTCGAGGGAGCGGGCCATCGAGACCCCCATTCGGCGCGTGGCTCAGGCCGCCCTTTCACCTTACCCCGGGTGCCGCGGTCTTCGCCCCTGGGCGGCCGCGCGCTGCGGTCGCGCGGCCTTATGGCGGACGCGAAGCCTCCGCTTGAGGGTAGCGCGTCATCTCCTGGTCCAGGCGCGCCGCCGCCAGAACTGCGCCCGGCGCGGTCTTTTGCAGGCTTGTGTGCTGTGCCCAAGAGGTGTTTCGCTGGCTCCTGTCGTATTGCGCGCCAGGCCCAAGATGTAAAAGGAGGCTACAGCTATGTATCACAGGGCGCACCGGTTTGCCATCGTCGTCATCATTGCCGCGTTCTCGGCCAGCGTGTGGGCGGCGCCACCTGCGGCCAAGGCGCCGGGCAAGGCTAGGATGCGGCGCGGGGCTTTCGCCGGCCCCAACCGCCCAGAGCCGCTCTTCAGGCGGGCGGACGCGGCCCTTACCAAGGGAGATCGCAAGACTGCCGCTACGCTCCTGGGCAAGGCCGCAACCGCGCTCCGAGTCTCTGCAGGGCGCTTCCCGAAGGAAGACAAGGCCGCGGTGAGCAGCGCCGCCGCCGACATCAGCAAACTGGCGAAAGACATCGCCAAGGTTCAGAGCAAGCAGATGCGCCTGGCCTTCGCCCGCGCCGATCTTGCCCTTGGTCGCCATAGTCACCGTGCGGCCACTCAAGCATGGGCGAAAAAGCAAGCGGTGGCGGCGGGGATGCAGCTGATTGGCGCGACCATGCAGGTCGAACACGCCAGCTTCTGGCTCGCCCACAAGAAAACCTCGAAGCAAGTCGCCGATAACAAGAACGCCCGGATGGTCGGACAGAAGCTCGCCCGGCGCACCAAAGTGAATTCCGCGGAGGTGGACAAGGCCCTCAAGCTTATCGGCAGCGAGCTCCAGGCTCTCAGCGGAATGATCAAGCGGGCGAAATAGATCCCAGGCGCTCAAACCGAGGTTCACAAGACGGCGTAGTCGCGAAGGACTCGAAGGCGGCCTGAGCGGTTGCGCGGGCCCGGTCGAGCATTTGAACGGCGCGGCCGGGCGCCGCGGGTCATGGCTCTCCATACCCGTCGTTGCGAGCGAAGTGCGGCCGGTCGTGGTGGATAGCTGCGTTGTCCACCGGAAGGTGGCGCGTCCACCCCGCCCCGGACCGGTTAACCGCAGCTACGGCTGGGGGCGACTCGCCGAGGCTGCTGCACAACGCCTCGGCGTACGCGCGCGCGACACCAAACGTCTCAGTCTAAACGAAGTCAAGACGCGTCCGGAGCGAAGTCGAGGGACTCTCGCTGCGATGACCGCGATGGGATGACGCGACGGCTCCGAGTGACTTGAGACCGGCCCGGGGAAACATCTGATGCATCCGCCCAGCCGCTGGTTGCCGTTCGAGAAGCCGCTCCAGGAGCTGGAGGAGCGCATCGCCGAGTTGGAGCGCTTCACCACCACCCGCGGCATTGACAAGTCCGCCGAAATCGCCAGGCTCAGGGCGCGGCAGGACAAGCTGTGCGAGGAGATCTTCTCCCGCCTGTCGCCGTGGGACAAGGTGCTGATGGCGCGCCATCCCAGCCGCCCCTATACGCTGGATTACGTGAGGCTCATGTTCGAGGATTTTGTCGAGCTTCACGGCGACCGGCGCTTCGGCGATGACCCGGCCATCGTGGCCGGCCTGGCGCGCCTCGACGGACGGCAGGTCGCCCTCATCGGGCACCAGAAAGGGCGCGACCTCAAGGAGCGCCAGTTCCGCAACTTCGGCAGCGCCCGGCCCGAGGCTTATCGCAAGGCCCTGCGCGTCATGCAACTGGCGCAGAAGTTCGGCCGGCCGGTGATCTCATTCATTGATACGCCGGCCGCCGAATCGCGGCTGGAGGCGGAAGAGCGCGGTATCTGCGAGGCCATCGCCCGCAACCTGGCGGAGATGTCGGCCCTGCGGGTGCCCATCGTTGTCGTCGTCATCGGCGAGGGTGGCAGCGGCGGCGCCATCGGCATCGGGGTCGGCGACTGGGTGATGATGCTGGAGCATTCCACCTACTCGGTGATTCCGCCGGAGGGGTGCGCCGCCATCCTCGATGCGTTCGGCCGTGATTCATCGCGCGCTCCGGAGGCCGCCGAGGCGCTGCGCCTAAGCGCCCAGGATGCGTTTCAACTCGGCATCGCCGACGAGATCATCGGCGAGCCTATCGGGGGCGCCCACCGCGATCCCGCGGCCACCGCCGAGCGCGTCAAGCATTGCGTCATCCGCGCCTTGGAGCAGTTGCAGGACCTGGAGGCCGATGACCTTGTCCGCCGCCGCTACGACAAGTTCCGCGCCATCGGCCGCTTCGCGGAGGCGCCGCAGTAGGCCAGACGCTCCGAGGGCGCCATAGAAGGCGCGCGCCACGGAGGCTCGCCTGGCCGAAGGGCCCTAAGCGGCGGCATTCATCCGCCTCCGCAGGACGGCTCTCCTGCCATCCGTTCAGACCAGCGGCGTCAGGAGTTCGATCGCCCGGCGGATGTCGCGGATTTGCTGGTCGCCGGAGATTTCGCGCTCAATCGTCAGCGCCCCCGCGTAGCCGAAGCTCTTCAACTTCGGGATCAACCGGTCAAAGCCGACCCGTCCCTCCCCCAGCGGCTTCTCCCCGCCCAGGCTATTCGGCTCGGTGGGATACTCGCCATCTTTCGCGTGCACGCCGCGGACGTGAGGGCCCAGAATATCAAGTGCGTCCACCGGGTTGGCCTTGCCATACATCAGCAGGTTGGCGGGATCCAGGTTGACGCCCAGGTTGCCGGCGCCGATGTCGGTCATCGCGCGCCGAAGCGTGATCGGCGTCTCCTGCCCGGTCTCAAAGCAAAAGTCGAGCCCCAACTCCTTGCAGTGCTCGGCAATGCGCACCAGGGCGTCAATCGTTCCCGCGTAAAGCGGGTCGCGCGGATTCTCGGGGATGAAGCCGGCGTGCGTCGTTATCGAGGGCACGCCGATGGCGCGCGCGAATTCCGCGGCGCGCAGCAGAGCCTCCACCCGCATCTCCCGGTACTCCGGTGGAACGAAGCCGATGGTCGCCGGCCCGTCAACGAAGTTCCACACCGCCGGCCCCGGATAGCCGGCCCACAGGGTGGTGATTTCCACGCCGATGTCGGCGCCGGCCCGCCGCACGCGGTCGGCAAGGTCCTTGGTGTACATCTGGGGATCCCATGACGCGAGTTGGCAGGTGGGCAGGCCGAGGTCGGCGACCTTGCGCAGTTCTGGTTCGGGCTCCTGGTGAAAGCCGACGATGACGCCGAGCTTGAGTTTTTCCGATGCCACTGCGGCTCCTTCCGCTGCTGGTGCATTGGCCGCGGATGTACGCGGACTTACTTGACTGGTGGGCGAGCGCCCTGGTGTCTTATTGATCGGCGTTGATCCGCGTCTATCGGCGGCTATGAGATCCGGCGGACCGGCGCGCTCCTAATCGCGGGTGATACGCTCCTGCTAGCGGAGGCCGCCGATGATGCGTCCCAGGTCCTCGGGCGTGAAGGCGCGAAGAGTCTGGGTGCGCACATTGCCCTTGGCGGCCAGGCTGAGCGCCGCCCTGGCTGCGGTCTCGTCATCCGGCGCCTCCGCGATGACCACGTAGTCGTACTGGCCGGTGACCAGGTAGACCTCCTTGAGTTTGGCCCCCACGGAGCTGAAGAGCTTGCGCGTCTCCTCGATCCGGCTTGGTATATCCTTGGCGTTCTTCACGCCCTGCTCGGTGAGATTTGCGAGGCAGATATAGGTGGGCATTGGGTCCTCCCTTCCGCGCCGGTCCGCCGCTGAAGCGTTCGCTGCGGCCGCCTGTTGACCTTGTTGGGTGGTCATGCATCTTGTCTTGCCCCGCGCACAGGCGGACAACGTCGTCGCCAGGGTGCAAGCTAGGGGAACAGGGGTACAGGATGGTCTCTGCCGGCAAGTTGGAGGCACCCGGGCAACGGATGGGGTGACCGCCAGCGTCATCATGCAGCAGCGGCCCGTGATGCTAGCGGGCCCTCCCCGCGCCAGGCCACTCCGAGAGGAATTGCGCCGGGCCTATGCACTGTACCCCATACTGGGTCGCAACCTCCGGGATCTTGGTTGCGCGCTCCCCGGTCACAAGGATGGCTTGTCGTGCGCTGGCGATGGCGATCGCTTCAGCGTCGGCTTCGTCAATCAAAGCAGCGAACTCTTGCGCCAATCTGACTGCAAGGGCTGACTCCTTATCAGTTACGCGGCGCACCACATTGGACCGATTCTTCTTGACCCATTTACAGAGGAGGCTCCGGCAGCCCCGTGTCACTTCCTTCATCACGCGCCAAGGCACGAGGATCGAGTCGCCTGGATTCGACAGGTGTTTCCGAAGGCCCCGAGAACGCTCGAAGTCAATCAGCGCGGTAGCGTCGAGAACGTAAGGCTGGAATACCAACTCGGGGGGCCGGGGTGGGCGTCTTCTTGTCAACGGGATGCCTCAGGGTGCCTCAGCAGCCTTTCGCGCTTCTCTTATGTCCATGCCAAGGTACTCGGCCAGTTTGCTGAGTGAGATGCGCCCTTCGCGGTATGCGCCGACCGCTGCTTCTGTGTAACCGTGGCCTAGATGCTCAAGGCGGCGCTGCCACTGCGTCGGACGGGGTTTCCCCTTCGGCCAGCGGACGTGCTGCGTCGTCGTCGTCCACTCGCGCAGAAGCCTGTCTGCTTCGTCGCGTGGCAGGAGACTGAAATCCCTGAGAGCATACAGCAGCGCCTCCACGCTGACGCGCCACTTCGTGGCGAGCGGGGCGTAGTCTTTTGGGGATTCGAGCTGGCTGCGCTGCTGCCTCATTCGCAGACCCGTCGCCAGACCCTCCTGCGTCATGAGGAAGGCTGCGGCAAAACGGCTGGCCGAACGTTCCTCGCCGGCGTCCGTGAGCACCTCAACGGCGCAACTGTACGCCTGGCCACGGTGAACTAGCAAATGATAGTACTCGTGAGCCATGGTGAAATTGCGCCGCCCCCGGGGCTCACGTGCGTTCGCCAGGATACAGGGACCGTAACTCTCGTGCCACTGGGAGCAACCGGAGAACTCAGGCGTGCGGACAGGTAGTTTGATTTCGAACACGTACACGCCTTGTTGCCCCAGCACTTCGCGAATGTTCTCCACCGGGCCCTCGCCCAGACTTAGGCGTTTGCGTTCCGCCTGCGCCGTAGAAGCGGGGCCTTTGGCGGAGGCGTACTCAGGAAGAGAAATCCGTCGTGCGGCACCCACGACGCCTTCAAGCTCCATCCGGCGCCGGCAGAACTCCTCCCACTCCACGCGGACCCTCCTGCCCTCGGGAGAGAGCTCCTTGCGGCCTTCGCGCAGTCGAAGCCTCAGCGGGGCTGCCGACGGCGGAATGTCGCGCAGAAAATAGTCGAGGCTCCGTCCGTACAAATCGCCTAGGTCGCACAACTCGTGGAACGACGGTTCCTCCCGCCCTTCTTCCCAGGCGCGCAGCTTGTCAGGCTCCAGCCCCAGATGCTCGGCGGCCTTCTCCTGTTGCAGGCCGATACTCTCTCTGGCACGGCATATCTGTTGCCCCACGCTCATAGAGCCCGTCTCCTAACCGAGGTTCGCAGGTAAGATTATACCACGGCGCTGAGGCGCGCTGCGACTGGCCCGCGCGCGGGCTTGCATCTTCAGGGACGCCGGGGGCGCCGATCAGCCCTTCAAGCCGGTGATGGCGATGCCCTGGATGAACGTCCGCTGCGTGAAGAAGAAGAGGATGATAATCGGCAGCACCACCATCGTCGCCGCCGCCATCAGCAGGTTCCACTCGGTTCCGCCGTGCTGGCTCTGGTAGAATTGCAGGCCCAATGAGAGGGTGAACATCTTCTGATCGGTCAAGTAGATCAGCGGCCCGAGAAAATCATTCCAGGTGTACATGAAGTGGAACAGCGCAACCACCGCCAGCGCTGGCTTCGACAGCGGCAGGATGATGTGGCGGAAGGCGCCGAACTCGCTGCATCCGTCAACGATCGCGGCATCGGTCAGGTCGCGCGGCACGGTCAGAAAGAACTGGCGCAGCAGAAAAATGTTGAATGCGCTGCCCAGCCATGCCGGGATCCACAGCGGCTTGAAGGTGCCGATCCACCCCAGGTGCCGGAAGAGCCCGAACAGCGGCACCATCAGCACCGGAAACGGAACCATCATCGTCGCCAGGGTGACCGCGAAAAGTGCGCCGCGCCCGGGAAACCTGAAGCGCGCAAACCCGTAGGCCACCAGCGCGTTGACCAACACCGTTCCCGCCACCCCCAGCACCGCCAGCAGCAGCGTGTTCTTCGCGTATTGCAGAAAGGGGATGTAGCCCAGCATCTTGTGCTCATACATCACCGCGTCGTAGTAATTGCGAAACAGGAAGTGCGACGGGATCCACTGCGGCGGGATGCGCATCGTCTCCTCGATGGGCTTGAGCGAGGTGCTCATCATCCACATCAGCGGAAAGAGGAAGACCAGCGAGCCGGCGATAAGCACCGCGTGCACCACGACCCGACTAGCCGTGCTCTGGGCCCGCATCACTCTCCCTCGTAATGGACGCGCCGCGCCGTGAGCCGCAGCGCCAGCGCGGTGAGCAGGATGATGATGACGAAAAGGACCCACGCCATCGCGCTCGCGTAACCCATCTTCAGATAAACGAAGGCGTTGTCGTAGAGATACATGATGTAGAAGTAGGCGGAGCGCGCGGGCTGGCCCTGGGGCGTCATCACGTAAGGCACGGTGAAGTATTGCAGGGCGCCGATGATGCCCATGATGAGGTTGAAGAGGATGACGGGCGAGATCATGGGCAGGGTGACGTGTCGGATCTTGTCCCACCAGCCGGCGCCGTCGAGATCCGCCGCCTCGTACAGGTGCACCGGCACCTCCTGGAGCCCGGCGAGATAGATGACAATCGCCTGGCCCACCGACCAGGTGCCGGCGATGACGAGAGCCGGCTTGGTCCAGCGCGGATCCGCCAGCCACCCGGGCCCGCGAATGCCCAACAGTGAGAGCAGATAGTTCAGGACGCCCTGCTCGCCGTTGAATATCCACAGCCACAACACCGCCAGCGCCACCAGCGGCACCAGCGCGGGCAGGAAGAAAAAGGTCCGATAGAGCGCCATGCCGCGCACCCCGGTGTTGAGCAGCAGCGCCAGCCCCAGCGATACCACCAGCCCCAGCGGCAGCGCGAAGGCGGCGTAATACCCCGTGTTCCAGAGCCCCTTCCAGAACACTTCATCGCTCATCAGGTCAACGTAATTCGCGGGGCCGATGAACCGCGCCGGTTGCAGCACCGAGTAGTCGCACAGGCTGTAGTAGAACGAGGCGATAATCGGGTAGAGAGTCAGGACCGCGAGGCCCACCAGCCATGGGGAGATGAAAGCGAGCGCAGTGTAGAGCGACTTGCGCCTGGCGGCCCGCACGCCGAAGCGCGCCCGCGCCGGACGATTTTCGGTTGTCGGTGCGGTGCTCATTCCGACATCCCTGGTAGCGCACCCGTCTCCGTGGCCCAGTGATGGAAGGGCACGGCTACAGGTTGGCCAGCCAGCGGCAGACGGAGGCGACTTGGTTTGGATTTGTCAGGTTGGCGGCGTTGGTGAGCGTACCTTGTTGGAGGTCGTGCCAGATCTCCTGCGCCATGTTCTTGGCGATTGCCGCGAGGACGGCGAATGTGTGAGGGCAAGCGCCGCGGGCAGAAAACGCGTCGCGTATGCGTGAGAGGGCGGTTCTAGCGGTTTTCCAGTGCTCATCGGCACCGGCGGGGTCAATGCCTCCTTTAAGCTCGCCAAGGGCTAGGTAAAGCTGCGGGTGTTTGTAGGATGTGCGGTTCAATTGCTCGGGGCTGGCGTCGAACAGGGAGAAGTCGACGTTCTTCTTGACGAGGGGGACGGTCAGATTGTAGAGCATGGTTCGAGCGCCCCCGGCGTTCGACCAGGTGAGGCCTCTTACCGGGATTTCGGCGGGCGGCTCTTGGGGTGTCGGAGTCCGCCAAGCCTTTGTGGCGGGTTGGAGCCACTGATAGGGGGTGCCGGCGAGGGCCAGGGTGGCCATGATTGTGCGGGTGAGTCTGCGTTGTGCGAGGACACCGCCGAGGTTGCGCATCGATCCTCCCAAAGCGTCTCCGCGAGTGAGGAGGAATCTGTAAACGAGCTCCTCGACGAAGTGGTTTCCCGCCGGTTCGAGGAAGTCCGTAATGAGCCGCTGTATGGCTTGCGCTTTGTCATCGTCGGTAAGGTGCTTAATGGCTTTGTCTGAGAGGCCGGCGGCGGCGAGGAGGGCGGGCGTGATGCCACTGAGGTCGAGTAGGGCAGCTGGTGTCTGGGCTTTGGATGCAGCGGCCTGGAGGGCCCTGGCTTGCTCGACTGCTGGAGTAGCGCGGCGGTTCTTCTCGAGGGCGAGGGCGACAAAGCCGGCGCGGATTTCCTCGTAAGGGGTGACGAGATCATCGCTAGTCGCTAAGTGCTCGCGATAGGGAGGCGCGGCTGGCACTACGGTTTTCTCCAGACGTAAACGCACTTGCGCAAGACATCACGGCCGTGATGCCCCATCTGCTGGCTACTGTTGCCCTTCCCACCGGGAAGCACAAGGATGTGCTCAACGTTGAAGCCGAGCCGCTGGGCGATGTCGGAGAGTATCGTGTCGACTGAGATACTCGCACCGGCGTATCGGACGTTGTCGTTAACCATGAAGAGAAGGGCGTTCGGCTTCATGACGCGGGAACACTCGGCGATGACGCAGGACATCTCGTAGAAATAACCGCGGACCATTCGGGGGATGCCATTGTTGTTCAGAGTGCCTTGGGCCTTCTGGTTCTCGAGATAGGTGAGAATGGCTTGTAGGAGTTGCTGGTTATCGGCGGCGGCTATGGCGTCGCGCCATTGCGCATTCATGCCGAGGAGGTCCTTAGTGCGATTCTCCACGGTGCAGCTGAGCATCCGCTGCCGGAGGTCCGCGATGCCGGTCTCGGTGACGTCGAGTAGGGCGAGCTCCAGAGCATAGGTGCGGGTGTAATCGTAGCGGTTGCAGTAAGGTGGGGAGGTGAAGACGGCATCGTAGTGGCATCGGGGGAGGGCGGGCATGATGTCGAGGCACGAGCCCTCAAAGAGGGCGATGGCGCCGCGTGGGTGCGTGGAAGGGAACAGATGAGTCGGGTGATGACTTAGTTCGAGGTCGGAGAGTATCTCTCTGAGCTTGCCAAGGATGGCGCGGTCAAACGGCAAGATCGGGCCTTTGTCGAAGGGCTTTGCGCCCTGGCGACGGCCGGATCGATGATCCCAGCGGAGATACTGCCCGTCCTTGCGAGTGAAGCTGATGGATTCGAGCACGGAGAGGAGAGCGAGCCGCAGAATGGCCTGAAGGGAGCCGTTCTCTGAGCGGGATGCGGTGATGTAGCGCTGGATGGCGTCGGCGGTCTCCGGGGGATAAGCCCCATCAGTGATGCGCAGAGTGGGGATGGCGGACGTAGGTGAAGATTGGTGCCAAGGCCATGTGGTCAGCCAGCGCCGCAGGGCGGCTGAGTCTTGTGGGGCAAAGTCCGTCTCCAGCGAGAGTCTAGTCGCAATGACCTCTTGGCCGATAGGAAGGAGCTCGATCCCATCGGCGTCGAGGCCGGCGGCGCTGGCAGCAAAAAGGGCAGTACCGATGCCGGCGAAAGGGTCGAGCAATCGGCCGGCAGTGATATGGTGACGGGCAAGAAGATAGTCGACGAGGGACGCGGAGAAAGCTTCTTTGAATTTGTACCAGCGGTAGGCTGGTGTGGCCTTGTTGGCTTGGAAGCTGACGATGGAGCGTGTAAGGGCTGGGTCAACCAGGAAGGTGGAGCGGAAGCTCTGGGAGAGTTCGAGGTCGAGATGTGCGATGTCGGCCAATGCAGGAGCTTGGTACAGCGGTAGGGCTGGAGCCTTGCTTGAGTGGCTAGGGGCCATATCTTAGCCGTCATTGGTGCTAGGCTAAGGCTGTTTTCGGCGTATGGTGCGGCGCCTCCTGCAAGATGAGGGACTAGACGCGGGCGCTGGGCGAGGAGACGGCGAGGGGGATAACAAGCGTGAGGTGCTGTTGAGCGTAGCTCATTGCGTTCGCGCTATGCCCGCTGCGAAATCTGCCTACACACCGCCCGCCCCAACCATCCGCCGGCGCGCCAGCTCCCGGTCGAGCTTGCGCTGCATGCGGGCGCGCACCTTGGATAGCACCTTCGCCGCGTCAGCTTGTCCCAGCCACACCTGATCGAAGGCCGCATTCATCTCGTTGGCGTACTCCGCCCAGATGCCCAGCTTCGGCGTGCTGAATGGCCGCCGCCGCTTCGCGACCTCGATGAAAACCCGGAGGTAGGGGTTGCGGTGATGCTCGATGAATCCTCTGGTCGTTCGCGCCAGGGGCGTGAGTTTGCCCTGGCCGCCGCACAACATCTCACTGCCCTCGATGGAGTTGACGTAGTTGATGAACTCGAACGCCTCCCGCGGATGCTTGGCGCCCGCGGGAATCGAGAGCACATCGCATTCGACCATCGCGAGGTCCGCGAGGTCGGGCCGCTCCGCAGGATACGGAAACGGCGCTGCGCCCCATTCCATCCCCGGTGCGTACTTGCGGATGAAATTAGCCATCCACACCCCTTGCAGCACCATCGCCGCCTTGTCCGAGAGAAAAGCGTTCTGCGGTGACGAGAAGTTGCCAAACCCACTGCGGAAGAGCTCGAGCGCGCTGGTGCCGTACTTCTGCGAGTAAGAGCGCACCCAGCGGAATGCGCGGACATTGTCCGGCTCATCGGCGGTGATCCGCGACTTGCCATCCCACAGCCGGCCGCCAAAATAGTAGCCCCACGACCAGTTCCACCACCCCGGCTCCGCGGGCATGAACCCCGCGCGCAAGACCCGGCCATCGGCGCTGCGTTGGGTCAGCCGCGCGGCATCCTCATCCAGCTCCTCGATGGTCACCGGCGGCTTCTCCGGGTCCAGGCCCGCCTCGCGGAATAACCGCTTGTTCCAGTGCAGGGCGAGGCTCGCCGGCGTCGAGGGCAGGCCCCACATGCGCCCCTGGTCGGCGCACAAATCCCAGTAGGCGCCGATGTAATGGTTGCGGGTGATTCCGGCCCCGCGCAGGTAGTCGTCCAGCGGCATCAGCGCGCCGCGCTCGGCATAGACATTGACGTTCTGCGACCACAGGCCGGCGACATCGGGCGGCGTGCCCCCGGCGGTCGCCAGCGACATCTTCTGGTCAATCTGGCTCACCGTCAGCATGTCCACCCAGATGCGATTCTGGCGGCGGTTGAAGGCGTTGACCACTCGCCGCATCGCCTCGCCCTCGAAGCCGGTCCACTTTTCCCAGTAGGCAACCCGAATGCGCCCCGGCGGCACCGGCGGCTGCGGACGGATGATCGCCCCCAGGTACATGAGAGCAACCAGCAGCATCAGCCCCGCAATGGTGAGCGCCCTGGTCATGGGAGGAGAAAAAATCGAGCCGCCGCCCCCGCGCTTGCGACCGCGCCGGTTGCATTCCTTGCCAGCTTGCGCATTCGCCGCTCGCGCGGATCAGCCCTGCTCCCGGGCATCCGGGTGCGCTCGGCGCGAGCCGGCTTGCCCCCAGCCCATTCGCGGCGCTCAGAGCTTGCCCTGACCTGTCCTGAGCGCAGTCGAAGGAGCAACGCGAAGGGGTGAACTCTATCGAATGGGTCGCGGAACCGTCGCCTGGTGGCGCGAGATGACGGCGCGCCCTCGAAAACGCCGCGCAATGCGGCGCCGCGGCGGCGCCGTGCCCCCACGACAGGAGTTATGCCCACGCCACCGGAATACGAGTTCGAATACGGTCATCGGGAGGATGATGGCGATGTCCGAACCCAGTATCTGCCATAGCTGCGGCATGCCCATGGACACCCGCGAGCTGCACGGCGGCGGGATCGAGGACAATCCCTACTGCGTCTATTGCACCGATGCGCGCGGCCACCTGAAGTCGCGCGAGGAGGTGCGAGCAGGCATGATTCAGTTCTACATGGATGTGATGGACAAATCGCGCGCGGAGGCCGAGCAGGTGGTGGACGCGACGATGGCCGAGATGCCGGCGTGGAAGGAGGGATAGGCCTGCCCATGTAGAGTGGAGCCGCCCCTCCGCCTCATCCCATGTGGCACAGCCGCCCCCGGCTGTGTCCCTCAGATCTTGGCCTTGAAGACCGCGTAATCCACCAGGTCGAGCAGATAGGCGGCGATCATCAGCGCCGCGGAGATGATAAAGATGAACTCGGCATTGAAATTGTAAACCGAGCGCACGAACGGCCGCAGCGCGGCATCGGTGTGCGGCAGCATTTGCAGCGAGTCGAGCATCGCCGCCATCCCCACATCAACCCAGCGGTACACCCCGTCTATCACCGGCATGAGCAGGAATACCAGCGCCGCCGTGATCGGGTATGCGATCCAGTAGAAACCCTTGTACTTGTAATACTGGTGCTCGTTGTAGATCGGGCACTGGTGGCAATATGACTCGCCCTCGTTCTCTGCGATCCGGTAGCCGATCTGCTCCTTCATCCGTTCGCGCGCGACCCGCTCCTTGTCCGGCATCTCGCCCCGCAGCTTGAACTCCAGTTCCTCGATCAGGCGCTGCGCCAGCGCCGGATCACATTGGCAGCCGGTGCCGCGCTTCCAGCAGGTGACACCCAGCTTGTAGCTCGGGCAGTTGTCATGCAGGCTTTCGCGGCACATGGACAGCTCCCAGCACTTGCGCAGCAGCGTCCGGCGCCGCGAGATTTTCTCGGTTGGCTTGAGGCGCTGGTCGCTCTCCAGGATGATCGGCGCCGAGGCGGCGGCGGCCCGGGTCGGGCGCCGCGCCAGGCGGATGATGACCTTGGCCGCGAAGTAGATTGCGGTGATGATCAGCAGCAGCTTCCCGGCGGCGCGAAATGAACCCAGCATGAAATCGCTCGCCAGGTTGGGGTTGGCATTGTGATGGATCAAGGCGCTGCGCACCAACCAGGGCAGCGCGAAGTAGCACACGATCCCGCCCAGCCCCCCGACGTAGCCGGCGACATCGTTCTCCCGGAAGCGGAAGATGCTGACGATGGTTATGCCGCACAGCCCGGCCATGAAGACATAGGAGGCGACGCGCAGCCCGTGCATGAATTGCTCGCGCACCGCCGGCGACAGCGGCGTCCCGGACAAGGTCTTCGGAAACGCCGCCGCGCTGCCCGAGATGAGCGTCTGCAGCAGGTAGAAAACGGCGACCGCGACCGCGGCCGCCGCCACCATCAGCGCGCGGTCGAGAAGATACACCGCGGCCCCGAGCATGCTCGGCACGCCGCGGGCTTTCGGCTTCCGTTTAACCTCGATGCGCTGACCCATGGGCTTGTTAATATTCTACCACGCGCCGGGCAACTCGAAAACCGGCAGTTCCGGCGAGGGTGTGGCCTCGGAAAGTCGGGATGGGCGCAACCCAGCTCCTCCCCCTGCCAGGGGGAGGATCGAGGTGGGGGTGGACGGCTTCGCCATGCACCCTCACCCGGCTCGCACTAGGCTCGCCGCCCTCTCCCTGAGAGGGAGAGGGGTTTGGAGGCGCGCATACCCACTAAGGAAGGCCACACCCTTCCGGCGGGGTCTCTCGCTCCCATACCTGCAAGGGAACTCCCGCCGCCTCAGCGAAGCCATAACCTGGCGCGCGCAGATCACCCTTACGCTCGCCAGAAGGTCCACAGGAGGCCGACATGAACATCATCATCATTATCTCCGACACCCTGCGCCGGGACCACCTCGGGCTCTATGGCAACACCTGGATTCACACCCCCTATCTCGACCGCTTCGCCCGGCGCTGCGTTGTCTTCGATCGCGCCTACTGCGGATCATTCCCCACCATCCCCCACCGCACCGATGTCATGACCGGCCGCTATTGCTTCACCTACACCGACTGGGCGCCCCTGGCGCGCGACATCCCGGTGCTATCGCAGGTGCTGGCCAAGGCCGGCTACCTGACCTACATGATCGTGGACACCCCCCACATGATCCGCGACGGTTTCTACTTCGACCGCGGCTTTCACGGCTGGCAGTGGATTCGCGGGCAGGAGAATGACCGCTATCTCACCGCCCCTGCCGGCGTCGAATTGCCCTGCTCGCCCGAGAAGCTGCGCGAGACCACCCGCACCGTGACCCAGTACCTGCGCAACACCTCCTTGCGCCAGCACGAGGACGATTACTTCGCCCCCATGACCATGCGCGCCGCCGAGCACTGGCTGGAGCGCAACTATAAGCAAAAGCCGTTCTTCCTCTACGTGGATACCTTCGACCCCCACGAGCCTTGGGATCCGCCCCATTATTACACCGATATGTACGACCCCGGCTATCAGGGCGAAGAGGTGATCTACCCGGTCTATGGCCCCGCCACCTATCTCACCGCGGCCGAGCTCAAACACACCCGCGCGCTTTACGCCGGCGAGGTGACCATGGTGGATCGCGCCGTCGGCCGCCTGCTCCAGAAGATCGAGGACCTGGGGCTACTCGACGACACCCTTATCATCTTCACCACCGACCACGGCTTCTACATCGGCGAGCACAACCTCACGGGCAAAGTCGTGATGCTCTACGAGGAGGTGTGCCACATTCCGTTGATGGTGCACCTGCCCCGCGGCGAGGGTGCGCGGCGCTCGGCAAGCCTCATCCAGCCGGCGGATATCATGCCTACCCTCATCGAGCTGACGGGCGCGGAGGACCCCGCAACGATGCAGGGCAAGTCACTGGCGCCGCTGTTGCGGGGAAGCGAGCACGCGCTGCGGGAGGTAGCGGTTTCATCCTGGGCGATCATCCACGAGCCGAGGGAGCGCGCGCCGCTGGCGACCGATCCCTACACCTGGTTCGAGCAGGCGCGGGGATTGAAGCCCAGCACCGTCAATGACGGCGAATGGGCGCTCATCTGCGGCGCGCGCGATGTCGAGCCGGAGCTCTACCATCTGCCCTCCGACCCGGCGCAGGAGCGCAACGTCTTCGCCCAGCACCTCGATGAGGCCAAGCGCCTGCACGCGGCCTACATCGAGTTCCTGGAATCCGTTGGCACCAGCGACGAATTCGTCGCCCGCCGGCGGCAGCTACCAGGGGCATGAGGCGGCCGTTCTGTCATTCGGAACGAGCGCGACCAGGCGTGAGGCCTCCCGAGCGCGCAGTTGGAGGGGCATACGGCCGCACGCCCCCATGCGGCCAGGCGCGCGCTGCACCCCCGGCCATCGGGCCCACGCGCCGCGCCCGGGTGTGACCGATCTTAGTGGGGGTGGGACGGCGCCGCGCGCTCGAACCGGGCGCGGCTTCCCGCCTGCGGCGGGCAAGCGCTGAAGTTGACTCGCCTCTGGCGAGCCGCGAATCGCGGGGTCAGGCGACCCCGCGCCCAGTGCGCTCCTCCGTCGGCGTTGAGCACGGAGTTAAACTGCGATACCCACTTTTCGCGGTCACCCCCGCGTCCCGCTTCCTTGTCTGCCCTCTGCCCTTGTGCTATCATGGGCCTGGCGCTGCTGGAGGCGGGCTATGGAAATCCTGCCGATCCTGTTGGCGGCGGGCATCATCGGCATCATCACCCTCATGCTCGTCGAACTGCGCGAGTGGCGCACCGGCAGGACCCTCATTTCGGGGCGCCAGTTGCTGCTGCGCCTTGCCGGCGCTGGCATGCTGGTGCTGCTGCTGGCGGCGGTATTCATCGGCGACTATATCCTCGGCCTGCGGCGTCCCCAGGGGCATCCGCTGCTGTTTGCGGCCTGGTGGATGGGATGCCTGGCCCTTGCCATTGGCCTGCTGTTCATGGCCTTCGCCGACCTCAGGCACGTCAAGCACCGCCGCCGCCAGCGCGAGAACGAGATCTGGCGCGAGTTCGCTCGCCTGCTGGCCGACCGCATCCGCCGCGACCGCAGCCAAGATAAGCCGGACACACCGGATGAGCCTAACTGACGCCGATCATCGCTTCATGCGCCAGGCCCTGCGCCTTGCCCAGCGCGGGCGCGGCCACGCCAGCCCCAACCCCATGGTCGGCGCGGTTATCGTCTCGGGCGCTGAAATCGTGAGCGCGGGATACCACCGCGGGCCGGGCACGCCGCATGCCGAAATCATCGCCCTCGAGCGGGCTGGCGACAAGGCCCGCGGCGCGGTCATGTATCTGACCCTCGAACCTTGCACTCACCAGGGCCGCACCCCGCCCTGCGCCCCCGCGGTCTGCGCCTCGGGCCTGGCGCGCGTGGTTACCGCGTCTCAAGACCCGAACCCGAGGGTCGCCGGCGCGGGCATCGAAGCTCTGCGAGAGGCGGGAATCGAGGTCGAGGTGGGCCTCCTACGCGAACAGGAGAACCGCCTTAACGAAGCCTACCGCAAATACATCACCACCGGCCGGCCCTTCGTGACCCTCAAGCTCGCGATGAGCCTAGACGGCAAGATCGCCACCCGCGCCGGCCAATCACGCTGGATCACCGGCGAGCGGGCGCGGGCCGTGGCCCATCGCATGCGGGCCGACAGCGACGCGCTGCTGGTCGGCGTGGCAACAGTCATCGCCGATGACCCCCTGCTAACCGCGCGGCACGTGCGCGCGCATCGCCAGCCGCTGCGTGTCATCGCCGACAGCAAGGCGCGCACCCCGCCGGGCGCGAAGATTATCCATGCCGCCGACCGGCCTCCCGTCATCGCCGTCACCGAGCAGGCGGGCGATGGCTGCGTTCGGGCGCTGCGGGAGGCCGGCGCCGAGGTGCTGGTCATGCCCGAGCGGGCGGGGAGGGTGAACCTCGCCGCGCTGCTTGACGAGCTTGGGCGGCGTGAGGTGGCAAGCGTACTTGTCGAGGGGGGCGGAGAGATCGCTGCCTCTATCATCGAAGAGGGTCTGGCGGACAAGCTCGTTGTCTTCATGGCGCCGAAGATAATCGGCGGCGCCGACGCGCCCAGCGCGGTTGCGGGCTGCGGCGCGGCTGCCATCGAGCAAGCGTGGCCGGTGCGCGAGACTCGCTGCCGCCGCCTCGGCGAGGATTTCATGATCGAGGGGTATCTCGGAAAAGATTGAACCGCAGAGCACCCTGCGATGGAACTCAGGGCAGGCGCAGAAAACACAGAGTTCCTGGGTGTAGGTCGGGGGCAATGTTGTTCATCTACACCCGAAGCATGTCATTTTGAGCGTTAGCGAAGAATCTTGGAGCCGGATATTGTCCAGGGCAAGATCCTTCGCGCTGCTCAGGGCTTGCCCTGAGTGTAACGAAGGGATGACAGTCGCCCCCACCTAGATAAGCGGTATTGGGTGTGGGTTCAAGTCGAGAGATGTTCACGGGCATCATAACCGAGGTCGGAACCCTGCGCAGCGTGTCGCACCAGGCGCAGGGATTGAATGTCACCGTCCGCGCGCCGGAGACGGCGCCCCGGCTGCGCGTCGGCGACAGCGTGGCCGTGCACGGCGTCTGCCTCACCGCCGAACGCACTGAAGGCGATGCTTTCGTCGCATCAGTCATGGCCGAAACTGCGGCGAAGACGACGCTCGGCAAGCTCCGCCCCGGCGCGCGCCTCAACCTCGAGCTGCCGCTGACGCTGAATGACTTCGTGGGCGGCCATCTCGTCGCCGGCCATGTGGATGCCGTCGGCTCGGTCACCGCGCGCGAGCAGCGCGGCGATTCGGTGCTCCTGACCATCCTCGCGCCGCGCGAGGTGCAACCCTATATCGCGCCGCGCGGATCGGTGGCGGTAGATGGGGTCAGCCTGACGATAGCGGAGGTGAGCGGACCGGCATTCGAGGTCTCTCTGGTGCGGCACACTTTGGAGCGCACCACACTTGGCGACCTGCGCCCGGGTCATGAGGTCAACCTGGAGGGCGACCTGCTGGCGCGCTACCTGGAGCGGCTGCTCCGATTGCGCCACGGCACATTTTCGGCGCCCGGCGGCGCCAGCGGCGCGCCCATTGACGCCGATCAACTCACCCTGGAGAAGCTGGGCGAGGAGGGGTACGTATGACCTCGTGGGCGCAGACGGAAACCGTGAGGTTCTGGATTTCGCTCATCGGCCTCTCGCTCATCGGCATCGGAGCGCTCGGGTACGAGATTCGCAGGTTGCGATTTACCTTCTGGGAGGTTGTAGGCTCCATTGCCGGCGCGGTGGGTACGGTTATTGGAATCGGCGGGATCCTGTATCTCCTGAATTTGCTTCACGAGTTTCTTGACCGCGAGTACCGCGGACTGCCGAACCAGGTCCAGACTGTGGTCAAGACCCGCATAGACCTGGTGGTCTTTCTCTTCTGGCTTGTACTGCTCAGCTTCGTTACCATACTGGGCGGGTGCGGCCTAGTCGCGTCGTTTGCGCTCTTCAGCAAAGACAAGTGGAGAAATTCGCGGGCGCGTCTGCCGCTTAATCCGTTCTCGCAGGAGTATTGGGCGCTCGTCGACAGAGCGGATCAACTCAAACCTTACGAGAAGTTGTGGATTTGGCTGCACCACGAAGCCTACAGCCTCGCCGTTTTTGCTTTGGGATGTGTTGGCTTGCCGATGGCTTTTGGCATTCCCAAGACCATCTTGGGCCTGTACTGGGCCATCGCTTTGCTGGCGATGTTGTCTCTTAAGCCCGCTCGCAGCGACAAGCGCAGGCTGGAGCGCCTGGTTGTCGCCGAGCGCCGGGCGCAGACGGAAAGCCATGTGACCATCCGGACGTGAGGGCGAACAACGTGAAATGTAGGGCGGGCATTCCATGCCCGCCGAGACTGTAGGGCAGCGCGAGCGAGCCCGCAGGCGGGGATGGGAATCCCCGCCCTACAAGGACTGTAACCCGGCTCCCTTAGGGTAGAACGAAGCAATAGTGACGCGCGCGATGGGGTGATCTGGGCTATAATGTAATGGAGATAATCTGCGCTAATCTGCGTCAATCTGCGGTGGACACGCACCCGAGGTGACCCATGCCTTTTGCACCGATAGAAGAAGCGCTGGCCGAGATGCGCGCCGGCAATTTCGTCATCCTGGTGGATGACGAGGACCGCGAGAACGAGGGCGACCTGGTCATGGCCGCCGAGTTCATCACGCCCGCGGCGGTGAACTTTCTAGAGACCCATGCCCGCGGCATGCTCTGCGTGCCCGTGGAGCAGGGGCGCCTGCGCGCGCTCGAGATCCCGCTCATGGTCGCCCACAACACCGAGCGCTACCGCACCGCTTTCACCGTGACTGTTGACGCCAAGGGTGTCACCAGCACCGGCATCTCCGCCGCCGACCAGGCCGCCACCATCCGCAAGCTCGCCGACCCCAAAGCCCGCGCCGAGGACTTCGTCCGCCCCGGCCACGTGCAGCCCTTGATGGCGGAGCCTGGCGGCGTGCTCCATCGCTCCGGCCACACCGAGGCCGCCATTGACCTCGCCCGCCTCGCCGGCCTTAAGCCAATCGCCATCATCTGCGAAATCAAGAACCCCGATGGCAGCATGGCACGCCTGCCCGACCTCGAGCGCTTTGCCGCCGATCACGGCTTCAAGCTCGCCACCATCGCCGACCTCATCCGCTATCGCCGCCGCACCGAGAAGCTGGTGCGCCGCGTCGCCACCACCACCCTGCCGACGCCCTTCGGCGACTTCACCGCCCACGCCTACGAATCATCGGTCGAGACCAACCCGTACCTGGCGCTGACCCTTGGCGATGTGACCCAGGACGGGACCCTGGTGCGGGTGCATTCGAGTTGCCTGACCGGCGATGTCTTTCACTCCGCCCGCTGCGACTGCGGGGCGCAGCTCGAGCTGGCGCTGCGGATGATTCGGGAGGCCGGGTGCGGCGTGCTGCTCTACATTCACCAGGAGGGACGAGGCATCGGCCTGTTGAACAAGCTGCGTGCTTACGAGCTCCAGGACCGCGGGCGCGACACGGTGGAGGCCAACGAGCTGCTCGGCTTCCCCGCGGACCTGCGCGACTACGGCATCGGCGCGCAGGTGCTGGTGGACCTGGGGGTGCGCAACATCAGGCTCATGACCAACAATCCCAAGAAGCTGGTCGGGCTTCAGGGCTACGGGATCACGATCATGGAGCAGGTGCCGCTCGCGGTGCCGCCCACGGATCACAACGAGCTCTACCTGCGCGCCAAGCGCGACAAGCTGGGGCACCAGCTCGAACTGGACTGACAAGCGAGGGATTTGACCGCGGAGGCGCGGAGCTTGCAGAAAACTGTACTAGCCGCGGATGTGCGCGGAGCCACGTAGATACCGTGATGTCATTCTGAACGAAGCGCAGCGAGTGAAGAATCTCAACGGTAGGAGATTCTTCGCCGGAGTTTACTCTGAGCGGTGGCGAGATTCCTTCGACGATGCTCAGGACAAGTCTTCGCGCAGTTTACCCTGAGCGAAGTCGAAGGGCTCAGAATGACGCGAGCGAAGAGGCTCAGAATGACATCCGGCGGTGACAGGGTTTTGTTACAGCCTCTTAGTGTCCAGTGGCTTCCGTTCCGTGTCTCTATCTGAGAATCTGCGTAATCTGTGAAATCCGCCGCCGGCGGATGAATCTGCGGATGCATCTCTCAGTGATCTCTGTGGTTAAACAAGGAGACCATTATGCCCAAGACCTATGAGGGAAAGCTGATCGCCGAGGGATTACGCTTTGCCATCGTCGTCAGCCGCTTCAACGAGTTCATCACGCGAAGGCTGCTGGGCGGGGCGATGGATGCGCTCCAGCGCCACGGGGCGCAGGAGGCGCAGATCGAGGTCGCCTGGGTGCCGGGGTCGTTCGAGATCCCGCTCGCCGCGCAGAAGCTGGCGGCCAGCGGCAGATATGACGCCGTCATCTGCCTGGGCGCCATCATTCGCGGCGCCACGCCTCATTTCGAGTTCGTCGCCTCCGAGGCCGCGAAAGGCATCGCGCAGGCGGCGATGCAGACCGGCGTCCCCGTGATCTACGGCATCGTCACCGCCGACACCATCGAGCAGGCGGTGGAGCGCGCCGGCACCAAGGCCGGCAACCGCGGCTTCGACGCCGCCGTCAGCGCGATAGAGATGGCCAACCTCGTGAGCCAGCTTGCCACTCTGCGAAGCGCGAGCCCACGGAAAGGGAAATAGCGCCGTGTCGGGCCGGCCAGGCTTCCGGTGAAGAAAGCGGAGCCGCCGGCCGCGCCCCACAACCCATGAACCACAGCAGACTTCCTGGCACCGCCAGACCCTCTTACATCATCATCGCCGCCATCTTCGCCGGCTTTCTCGGCGGGATCGCGGCATCGTGGCTTCTGCTGTCCCTGGGCAATAATCAGGGGCGGCGCCGGCCGCGAGTGATGGCCCAGACGCCCGAGCCCAGCGGGCCGACTTCATTCGCCTCCGTCGCGCGCGCGGTCAATCCCAGCGTCGTCAACATTGACACCGTTGTCTTGCAGCGCGTCTCGCCATTTGGCAGCGACTTGCTGCGCGAGTTCTTCGGCCGCGGCCCGCTGGAGGAAATCATCCCGCGCGAGGGGCGCGCCTCTGGCTTCGTGGTGCGCGATGACGGCTACATCCTTACCAACCAGCACGTGGCTGAGAACGCGCGCCAGATCGTGGTGACGCTGGCCGACGGCAGGCAGTTCGACGCCAATGTGGTCGGAGCCGACCGGCCGTCCGACCTCGCGGTGCTGCGCATCCCCGCGCAGGGCTTGCAGGTCGCCCAGCTTGGTGATTCCTCGACACTCCAGCCAGGTGACTGGGTGGTGGCGATCGGCAACCCCTTTGGCTTTCAGCATACGGTCACCGTTGGTGTCGTCAGCGCGCTGGGGCGGCCCATCTACGTCGAGGAGGAGCGGCGGCGCTACGAGGATTTGATCCAGACCGACGCCTACATCAACCGCGGCAACTCCGGCGGGCCGCTGGTTGACGCTGGCGGCCGCGTCATCGGCATCAACACCGCCATCGTCGCCGGCCCCGAGGCCGCGCCCATCGGTTTCGCCATCCCCATCAACAGCGCCAAGCGCATCATCAACGAGCTCATCGCCCGCGGCCGCGTCAGCCGCTCCTGGATCGGCGTCAACTTCGCCCGCGCCATCACCTCCGAGTTGGCGCGCCAGCACGGTCTGCCCACCGATCACGGCGTCATCGTCAGCAGCGCCACCAACGGCGGACCCGCCGATCGCGCCGGGCTGCGCCGCTACGATATCATCGCCCAGATCAACGATACCCAGGTCTTCGACACCGACCAGGCGTTGCAGATCATCGTCACCGCGCCGGTCGGTTCCAGGTTGAACCTGCGCATCTATCGGCCCGCCGGTGACCGCTGGGTGCAGCACGTGCTGCCCATCGTTACCGAAGAAGCGCCCCTGCCGCCCAAGACGGGCCCGGCCTAACCGAGATTATGCGTAACGAGCGTGAGGTGCTCACCTAACGAGCGATGTCACCCTGAGCGAAGCGAAGGGTCTCGTGAGGGGAAGATTCCTCGCGGAGTTTACCCTGAGCGGGGCCAAGATTCTTGCTACTCTGCGAAGCTGCGCTTCGCTGCGAAGCACGAGTCACTGTCGCTCAGAATGACATCGGCGAAGGGCTCGGAATGACATCAGCGTCGGCCTACGGATAATCTGGGCCTAAAGGATCCCTGCCGACCCGTCACCGCACCGGCCCCAGCCGCCGCAGGCGTTGCTTCACCTCTTCAAGCGCTTGCCTTACAGCCGCTGCCTCACTGCCCGTGATCTCCCGCTCGCTGAATCGCGCCGCCAGGTATCCCCGCGTGATCGCGCTCAACCCCGGCATCACCGTCGCCAGGTAGGCGTTGCGCCCCAGGCGCTGCGCGTACTCGTTGGGCGTCTCAGCCGCCCGCCGCGCCATCCCCCTTCCAGCCAGCGCCCGCCCCAGCTTATCGTACACTAGGATCACCGCCCCCCGGGCGCCCTGCGCAAGCAGCGCCCGCTCGCGCCGCCGCAGCGCGAAATACTCGTCGAGCCATCGCGCTTTGACCTCCAGGGTCGCCCAGCCGAGCGCCCCCAACAGAGCCAGCGCGTAGAGCAGATTCCCGGTGATGAACCTCATCGCCCGCTGCAACCACTTTCGCCCCGTGTTCGCCCGCACCGCTTCGGCGCTCGCCGGCGACGCCTCCACCGTCGTCCACCCCACCTTCGGTAGAAAAACCTCCACCCACGAATGCGAATCCGCCTCCCGCACCACGTACGCCCCCGCCGCCGCGTCGTATTCGCCGGGCGCGAAACCAATCGCCACCCGCGCCGGTATTCCCGCCGCCCGGCACATCAACGCCACCGCGCTCGCAAACAGGTCGCAGTAACCAACGCGGCTCGTGGTGAGGAAGTAAATCACCGCGTCCTCGCCCGCCGGGGTCGCCGGCGCGTCCAGGCTGTAGGTCGCGCGTGATCTGACCCATCCCACGATCGCCGCCACCTGCGCCTCGGCACTCGTGCTTCCGCCTTCGCGGGCGACGAAGTTCCGCTTCGGCGGACGAAGGCGTCGTAGCGAAGGCTCCTTCGCCCTGCGCAGCTGGGCTACGAAGCCCGCGGAGCAGGGAGCTTCGCTTCCAGCCTTCGCAGCCGAAGCTGCTCTCGTGCTACGTAGCGAGCTACTTCGCAGACTAGCATCGGCGGAGTAGGCACTTCGCAGAGTAGCAGCGGTGGCCGCGCCCACCGCCTCTTTGGCGAAGCTCACCACCTCCCGCGCGCTGTGCGGTATCACCAGCAGCGCCGGATCATCAGCGCCTAATGCGCTTGGCGCGCCGGTCGGCCGCAGGTTATCCACCTGGGACACAACTTCATACGACTCGCCCTGGCTGATGTGCCCCCGTTGTGCAGACATCGTCCCTGCCGGGTCCATCAGCACCGGGCCGACCTGAGCCGGCAGCCGCGCCTCCACCGGCTGCATGGCCGCGAAAAGAATGGCGCCGGCAGTGCCCACGAACTCGAACCTCTGGCTCACCGTTCGCCCCGGCGCCGCCTTCACCACCGACCGCAAGTCAAAGGCGTCGTTTTCCCCGCGGGTCACTCTCGCCACCAGCCCCCGCTCCGCGGCCTTCCATTCGTTGCCCGTGTACTCCACCAGCGACCCTGCCCGCCAGTAGAGCGGCTCCTCGCAGGTCACGCGCATGATCACTGTCCGGCTCAGCCGGATTGGGCCCATGCCCACAGGCAGCGACCTCGCCGAGGTCCACACCGACCGGCCGCCGACCTCGGCTGGCTCGCCCCCTCCGCCGCCTATTGCGCCGCCGCCGCTTACCACAGGCTCATAGGAAGGCAGCAGCGCTGCCGCCGCCCGCGACACCGGTATCGCCGCCACCACCGCCACCGCGAACAGCGCCGCCAGCAGCGCGAATCGCTCCCGCGCCACCCGCCTGGCATCCCTGCCTGGCGGCATCCGGCTGCGGTCCTGCTCTGCCATCAGGTGTGCTTGCCCTGCCAGATATGCCGCCGAAAAGGCAAACACGATAAACGCGGCGGTGAACTGGGGGTCGAAGGTCTTGCTGCCCATGAGCCCGAAGATCGCCAGGCTTGGCACCGCGCAGAACAGCAGATCCTCCACTCGCACCAGGCCAAAGCTGCGCACGATCGCCATCCCCGCCAGCAGCACCGCCAGCTCTAGTTGGCGGTCGGGGCCGATCACCTCGGCCAGCGGCAGCCCCAGGAAGGTGCCGGTGTCGCGGTACCACAGGATCGCCGCGGCGCCCAAGACCACGGTCCAGACTAACGCGTAGGGCCGCAGCCTCTCGTAGCGCCGCGCAAACCAGCTCATCCCGAATCCCGCCACCAGCGTCAGCATGAATACGCGCGAGATCCCCGGATCCTGGAGCGTCATTGTCACCGCCCACACGCCCGAGGCGCTGACCACGAAGGCACAGGCGTAAAGCACCGCTTCGTTTACCAGGCTGTCGCCGTCACGCCGCATGGCGCACCGCCCGCCCGAGCAGCCCCTCCAGGCCCTCGCCGCGCCGATAGATCTCTACTTGCGCCCCCGCCGCCTCCAGCCCCCGGCTGAGCGCATAAATATCACCCGCCCCTTGCGTCCCCCAACTCGCCGCATCGAACAGCACCGCCACCACCTGTGCCTGGCGCCCTATCCACCCCGCGACCGCGGCCGCCACGGTTTCATCCGGCGCTGCGGTTAGCAGCACCGCCGACGCCCCCGCCACCAGTTCATCAACCTGCGCCATCACCTCCGGCAGCGGCGTCTCGCCGTCCGCCTCCATGCGCGCCAGCGCCTCCAGCAGCGGCGGAAGTTCCTCCATCCGCCGCGCCGATGCGAAGTAGCGCCGCCGCGCATCCTGCGCCGCCACCACTACCTGCGCCCCATTCTCCACCGCGAAGGTCGCCAGCGATGCCGCCGCCTTGATCGCCATCTCCAGAGTGGTGTCTTTGCCAGCGCCGAATTCGGTGCCCCGGCGCAAGTCTATAGCCATCACCAGGTCGGCCCCAAAGCTCTCCTCGAATTCAACCACCGCGAAATGCCCCAGCCGCGCCGTTGACGGCCAGTGAATGCGCCGCAGCGCATCACCCGGACGGTAGTCCCGGATGCCGTAAAACTCCAGGCCCGCGCCCGCCGCCGAAAGCTGCTCGGTCTCCACCCCCCCGAATCCCAGCACCCCTCCCAGCGGCGCCGGCGCCACCCGCGCGCCGGATGGATACACGATTACCTCTTGCGCTGCCTCCAGCCGCCGCTCCACGCGAAACGCGCCCAGCAGGTCGGTCGCGGAAAGCGCGATAGGGCCGAGCCGATATACCCCCCGTTTCGCGGCGCGCACGCGGTAGGTCAGCTCCACCGACCGCCCGGGCATGAGCATCGGCACTATGAACTGCGATTGCCCAGCTGGCTCAAGCCATTGCGGCCGCGCATCGGCGACCCCAAGGAAAACCTTCGGCAGCCGCGACACGTTAGCCAGGGTGAACCCAACCTCGCACCACTCGCCCTCGTACAACCGCCGCGCCGGCCCTCGCCGCAGCTCCACCCCCCGCACCGACAGCAAGCACATGGCATAGGAGCCGATGGCGACCAACGCCACCACCGCCGCCATGAAGTACAACTGCTCCAGCCGCAGGACGTATCCCGTCAGCCCGAGAAACGTTATTCCGGTCAGTACTACCGTTTGCTTATAAAGCATCGCTCTTCACAGCTCTTCACATGTGGCACAGCCGCGGCTGTGGAATGGTGGGCCAGCCGTCTCGATAGCTTAGACGCAATCGGGTACAGTCCTGCTCCGGCTGCGGGATACGCCGCAAAGGGTGTCGCCGTCGGTGTGCGGTTCGATATCGTGCGATTGTCTGAGGGCGGCAATGATGGGAGGGATGCCGTCGAGGAAGGGTAGGCAGGCGCCGTAGGCGACGAGGCGGCGTTCGAGGTGTGACGGGCTGTTGGGTTCGTTGGTGAATTGGTGCATTTCAGGCGTCATCGGTTCGTATGGAGTGGTCGAGCCTGGACGGGCGGTGGTCTTCTTGGTGGGACGGCGATCAAGCGGAGTGTTCTAGCGCAACCAGCTGAGGTCGCGCCCGATAAGCAATTCGGTCATCTGTGCATGGTGGGTGTTCTTCATCGCAACCGTCCGGGTCTCCATGCCGTGCTTTAGGGCGAGGGCCGCGACCTCTTAGGCCAGGGTGCCGAAGCGAACCCCCTGGCGCTCCCAGGCAGGTAGCTGGGAGCCAAGCATGGAATCTCTAACCATGCAGGCGCACCTCATCTGCTCGGAACAGGAACCGCATGGCTTCACGAAAGAAGAAGTCGCCGCCGGATCACTATCTGTACGGCGTGCGCAAGACTCCAACCGGAGCCCTCTCAGGGAAGCCAACCGAGCGTTCGCCCTATGAGGAGCTTACGCTTCTACTCGCTCAATGCTTACGCGAAAAGGGGGGTGGCACCATGCCCTACGTATGGCGAAACGCGGAGAGATTCCTCACCTACAGGGGCGTGAGAATCTGCCACGCGTACAAAGACGAGTTCTCGGATCTGCCGCTCGAATTCTGGTATTCAACGTGCGCCTGCGAGTCCCCAGGGTCGGAGTGCGAATTCGACGTGCGAGACCTGGCGGGCTACAACTATGAGACCGATGGCGAGAACCCAGCGCGGCACAAAGAGGTAGTCAAGGCTGCCATCCGCGCCGGTTTGCTGCAAACCGACATGCCCTACACGGGGAAGCCAGTCGATGAAACATCTAACATCCCCATGGGTTGACAGCTTTGACTCCCTGCTAGAGGGCGTCACCTCGTCCCTTGTCATGTGCTCCCCTTACGTCGGGCGCGGCCCGTGCCGGAAAGTCGCCAACGCTCTTCGCCCGAAGAGACCTAACGACATCTCCGTCTTCGTCTTGACCGACTTGTCCAAGGACACCATGCTCAGCGGCGCCACGGATGTTGCCGGGCTCATCGAACTCGCGGAGGCGCTCCCGCAGATCGAGATCCGGTTTCTGCCAAGAGTCCACGCGAAGGCATATGTGGCGGATGAGCGTCAAGCCGTGGTCACTTCCGGCAACCTCACGGAGAGCGGGCTATCCACGAACTTTGAGTATGGGCTTTTCCTCTCTGACGAAGGCGTCGTCAAGCAGGTAAAGGCTGACATCCTGGCATACGGGTCGCTTGGCTCACGAATTGAGATGGGCCAGCTTCGGCTCTTTGACCAAATTGTCTCCGAACTCAAGGAGATGCGAGCGGAGGCCGAGAGGAGTATGCGGGGTCGGCTACGCGCGGAGTTTACCAGAAAGCTGGTCGCCGCTGACCTCGAGATTCTGCGGGCTAGAGCTGAAGGTCTGAGCCCTCACGCCGCGTTCGCCGACACCATCCTTTACATCCTCGGTAAAGGCCCTGCAACAACAAAGAGTATCTACAGCCGGATTCAGCACATTCATCCTGACCTTTGTGATGACACCATCAAGCTGGTGATCCAGGGGGAGACGTGGAGTCAGGTGAAATGGCATCATCGGGTCCGCCACGCGCAGTTGTTCCTCAAGCGACAGGGCCGGATACAAAGTGATGGCAGCCGCTGGCATCTGGTCGGTTAGCCATGACAAAAAAGAGGCCACCAGGGCACGGATTGACGCCCGCCGCGGCCAACCTTGGTCGCAGGAAGCTTACGGCTACGGAACAGGGAGCGGGTGTGGTCAACCGTGTATCCAAGTGATGGAATTCGGGGGGCGCACACCCTAATCCGGTCCCACCATCAGCCGTGCATCGATAGTCAAGTCGTGTGTCCGCGGAGTGGGCGCCGCTGGTACCCAATTCTCTAGCACCCTCGTGATAAAGTGGCTTTTCGGGCCGGCAGCGTCTCGAAGAAGCCCGCGTTCAGAGCCACGGCGGTCTTCTTTCGCCAGGAATGGAGAATGCCACCTTTGAACAGCAGCTGTGGCGCTAGGCGCTTTCGAGAGGACGACAGATAATCAGGCGCAGGGTACTTCGGTTGCCCCGCCCAGTTCATTTTCTGCCGCGCCTGCGGGTTCTCCATGTAGTACGCGAACGGGTTGCGCACGTTGCCAGTGATATACACCGCCTGCACCTCTAGCGCGCCGAAATCTACCACGCGCCCCGCGTCATCAACAGACACGAGGACGAGGTCGATAGCGCCCGCGGGTTTGCCGTTTTTGTCTTTCACGCGCACCTCGGTCAACGTCGTCCATCGCGCGCTGGGCGGGAAGAAAAAGGACGCCGCGTCTTTGACAATAACCCAGTCTTGGCGAAACCGCATAGGGCAGGTGATGACTACTTCGTCGTCGGCAAAGACGCTACACACGCCGAGCGGGTCATCTTTTTTGTCCTTGGTGCATTTCGCCGCCTTGAATGGGCAGAACCGGTCGCGGCGATGCTGTATCGCTTCGGGACTCATGTTGTCAACGGGGAAACCGAAGACCTCGGCGAGAGGCTGCTTAGGCATGGGATGATTCGCTTGTGCGTCCGGGTTTCGGATCGGCTTGGGAAACCTCTTTGTGCGGGAACCACTCGTGCGCGATGTGCTCGCGCAGGATGTGCAAGTTGTGTGAGAAGTAGAGCAGGTTGTCAGCCATATCGGCCTGCGGTGGTTCGGTGTGACGGGAGCTTGCAGGTAAGAGTCGGTTCGACGAAGGGATGGGGATTCCTGCCAAGGGGTGTAGAGGGTGGTGTTGGGCGGGGATGGGGTCAAACCTCAGAGGGTGGGCGGGTGGGAAACGAGGAGTAGCCTGGGGTATGAGAAGGGCGGGTGGGCGGGCGTTGGGGACTGAGTGCGCAACGTGCTCGCAGTCGTTCGGGGTCTGGTTGCTCTTGTTGAGGCTTAGGGTTGAGGTGGCAGGGCGGGCGAGGAGAACACTAGCGGCGCGACGAAACTGACCTGTCGCGCATACCCGATTGCGTTCACGCCGTCTCGGCTGTCAATCCCTCGCTGCTGGGCGCTCCCCTGATTTCCGCAGCACCCTGGCTGCCACCCGCAGTTCCTCTTCCTTCGTCCGCGCCCGAGCATCCAGCCGCGCATCGCGCGCCGCCGCCAGCGCCCGCCCCCAAGCCGGCCCCGGCTCGAAGCCCAGCCGCGCGAGATCCTCCCCGCCGATGCGCGGACGCATTCCCGCGAGCTTCCCCAGGAACAGCTTGCACCTGCCTCGCGCCAATGGCGACGATTCGGCGGCAATGGCCACCACGCTTTCCAGCGGCAGCCCCTCCAATGCCCGCGCCAGCGCGCTGTTGCGCAGCCTCGGCCGCGAAAGAACGCGCCTTGCGCGCCCCCGCATCGTCAAGTAGGCGCCAAGCGCCCGGGACTGCCGCGTCGTAAGCCGCAGCCGCGCACTTAACTCCCGACCCTCGGCTGGTGACAGCGAACCGCCGATGACCAGCAGTCGCACCAGCGCGCAATCAAGATTCGTCCCTGGCCGCCGCCGCGAAAACCAATCACATATCCCTTGGGCCCGACCAAAGCCTGCTCGAGTTTGCGACCTGATCCTCAATGACGGGTGCAGGCGCCGCAGCACCCCCAGCCGCGCGCACAGCTCCACCCCGGCCCAGGCCCCCGGCTCACCAAGCAGCATCAGCAGCTCCCGCCGAATCCGGTCCCCGCTGACGGTGCTCATGCATCCGCCGGCGACCGCCTCCTGCGCCCGTCGGCGTGTTGCCCGTTCGAGCCCGAAGCCCAGCCGCGCCGCGTAACGCGCAGCTCGCAATAGCCGCGTTGGATCATCAATGAAGCTGTGGTCGTAGAGAATCCGGAGCCGGCGTCGGGCGAGGTCGGCGCAGCCGTCGAAGGGATCAAGCAGGCGGCGCGGGCCGCGGTCAAGCCGCACCGCCATCGCGTTGACTGTGAAGTCGCGTCGCGCCAGGTCGTCCCCGATGGCACCAGGGGTCACCCGCGGCAGCGCCCCCGGGCGGGGATAGGTCTCGCGGCGCGCGGTGGCCACGTCAATGGCGCCGCCGGGGGCCGTAATCTTGGCTGTCAGGAAGCGCCGGTCCTCGGTCAGAATGGGCGCGGCCGCACTTGCCTTGAGAGTAGTCGAAGGGCCTGAGGCCGCGTCTCCCATGTAGGGGCGCGGCATGCCGCGCCCACGTCGAACGCGCTCACCGCCGAGCTCGCGTGCCAGGGCGCGAGCAAGGGCGATGCCATCGCCCACCACGCACAGGTCGAGGTCAGGGCTGGGGACGCCGAGGAGCAGATCGCGCACGTTGCCGCCAATGAGGTAGACGGGCATGCGCAACTGCCGCGCGACGCGGCCGACGAGACGCAGCTGCTGGAGTCGCTCACGTGGCAGCGATTCGCGGACAAGCGTGCTCAAAGCTTGCTCGCACAAAGGGCATGTCGGATCACGTGTTAACCGGGGCCTATTGCGTGACATTGCACCCCCCCGGGGCTTTCCATGGGCATCTATCGGGCGCGCCTTCCGCCTTCGCGGGCGACGAAGTTCCGCTTCGGCGGACGAAGTCGTCGGCGAAGTGGGCTGCCTTGCCCCTACAGCATCGTCCGCGAATTGCCTATCTGCGTTTCCGCCGAAGGCGGCCAAGAATCTGTGTCAATCTGTGGTTGATTGGTTGCGGCCCGCTGGGGCCGCGCTGGGACATCTGCGGATGATCCGTCAAGATCCCTGCTTTCCCTCCAGCCGCGGCGGAACCCGGTCTTGCCGCAGCAGATCGTCCAGCGTCTCGCGCTCCACGATCACCTCCGCCTGCCCATCGTGCACCAGCACCACCCCCGGCCGCGGCAGCCGGTTGTAATTGCTCGACATGCTGTGATTATAGGCCCCCGTAGTTTGCACCGCGACGATGTCGCCCACCGCCAGCTCGGGCACCTGGACATCCGTAATCAAGGTATCCGTCTCACAGTGCTTACCCGAGATCGTTACTCTGCTGTTTATCGGCATCGCCGCCTTGTTGGCCACCACCAGCTCGTATTCGGCCCCGTAGAGCGCTGGCCGCGGATTGTCCGACATCCCACCATCCACCGCCGCGTAGGTGCGCACCCCTGGGATGTCCTTGATCACGCCCACGGTGTAAAGCGTCAGCCCCGCCTCCCCCACGATACTGCGCCCCGGCTCCGCCATCAGCTTGGGCTGTGGCAGCGCGTGGCGCTCGCATTGCTCGCGCAGGGCCCTGCTAATGGTCTCCGCGTAGGACTCGACCGAGGGCGGATGGTCGGTGGCTCGATAGCGCGCCCCCAGGCCCCCGCCCAGGTCGAGCTCGCGCGCCACGTAACCCGTGGCCTCGCGCATATCGCACATGAAATCCACCATCATCCGCGTCGCGATGTCGAAGGGCCGCAGATCGAAAAGCTGCGAGCCGATGTGGCAGTGCAGCCCGTGCAGGCGCAGGTTGGGGCTCGCCAGGACGCGCTCGATGGCGGGCAGCGCCTGCCCGGTGCCGATGCCAAGCCCAAACTTGGTGTCAATCTTGCCGGTCTGGATGTACTCGTGGGTGTGCGCCTCGATGCCCGGTGTCACCCGCACCAGCACGTCAGCGACGGCCCGCCGCTCCGCCGCCGCCCGCTGGAGCGCCTCGATCTCCACCTCGCTGTCCACGACGATGCGCCCCACCCCCGCGCCAAGCGCCATGTCCATCTCGGCGACCGATTTGTTGTTGCCGTGCATGACGATGCGCGGTGGCGGAAAGTGGGCGCGCAGCCCGGTGTGCAGCTCTCCGGCGCTCGAAACGTCCAGCCCCAGCCCCTCCTCGTCAGCGATGCGGCACATGGCGAGGGCGAGAAAAGCCTTGCCCGCGAAGACCACCAGCGATTCGCGGAACCGCTGCTCAAACGCGGCGCGATAGGCGCGGCACATCCCGCGCAGCCACGCCTCGTCCATCACATACAGTGGGGTGCCGAAGCGCTGCGCCAGCTCCACCGTGTCGCAGCCGCCAACCTCCAGATGCCCTTGACTATTGATCCTCTGCGTCCCCAGCAGCATCAGTTCTCCTCACCGCGCCCAATGGTGGGTGCGCGACCAACCAGGCCCCCGCGCACTGGGCATCGGGGCCGGGCTCTAGTGGCTGTCTCACAACCGCCTGGTTTGCCCTTCCGCGGCCATCAAGATGTCATTCAGAGTGGCTAGGCCTCCGGGCCGCCACGGCGGTCGCGGAGCGACCTAGCCGCGGAGCGCCGAGCGCACCTGTCCGCCATCGCTTCAGCGACCGCGCAAGCGAGGCGCGAAGCGAAGACTTGTCCTGAGCGCAGTCGAAGGAATCTCGGCCTCGGCTATGCGACAGCTTCTCCGTATGTTCGGTTTCAGTGGGTGTCCGCGCCGGACTCCTCTCCCTTTCAGGGAGAGGTCGTCCCGATTCTATCGGGACGGGTGAGGGTGGATGGCGAGGTGTTTCACCCCCACCTCCGTCCTCCCCCTGCAAGGGGGAGGGGTTAGTTCGCCCGTCCCCACTCCCCGCAAATACATGACAGCTTCTCTGTCCCGGCCCGTCACAACCCGATGCCCTGGCCCCTATAACCATCGGCGCCAGACCGGTTCTTCTCGATCTGGCGCCTCATCTCTTTCTGGTTGCGGCCTGCCCGAGACGAGACGGCGCATCATGCGCGCTTGCACATGCGCTTAGTAGTCTCGCCCACAGGCATAGCTAAAGCCGGACTCGCTGTCATCCTGTGCCAATTATAGCGAGAAACTGCTCCCCTTGGCAACCGCTGCCGCCCCCCATTCGGGTGTGAACTCCGAGTGTTGGTCTCGCCCGCAGCCAGATGCCGGTCGCCGAGCCATGGAGCGGCAGGCGCCTCGCCTGCCAAACTGGACGGACACAGCCGCGGGCG
>Ga0315296_10000577_pt1 | contig 33376 bp, 37 predicted proteins | sample YL17G14_18_MG_FD_203921 | JGI IMG/M metagenome (GOLD analysis project Ga0315296, IMG submission 203921) | Sediment microbial communities from Yellowstone Lake, YNP, Wyoming, USA - YL17G14_18 | ecosystem: Environmental > Aquatic > Freshwater > Lake > Sediment | place: USA: Wyoming | collected... | reverse complement strand
TTTTCTTGTCACGATTGGTGGAGCGCCTGTAAAGGAAGAGAAAGCCCAAGTATACGTGGCGGCCACTTCGCCGCGACTGGCTTTGGATTTCATGGAAAAAGGCGCCGTAATCTACAGCAAAGGAAGAATCGTCGGGGCCACTGGTTTACTGTTGGGGCTTGCCAAAGAACAGGGGTTGGACGGAGTTTGCTTGCTGGGAGCGACGACGGGTTTCAAGGCAGACCGAGGAGCTGGTTTCGCGGTGTTCAGATTCCTGATGAAGGCATTGGGTAACGAGGTAAAGGAAGGGTTATAAGAGAAAAGGTTGATTTTAAGGTGCTACCGAGGCGCAGAAGGAATGTCAGAAGATAAACAACAGGCAAAAGCCCCGATAACTGGTTCAAAATACGTGAAGATGCTCTTGGTTCTCATCATGGCCTTGCTGTTGTTTGGAGGACCATACGGAGCGTATACCGTTATCAACGTTCTTCACAGAAGCTATCTTGCTGCAACTGTGGGCGGCTTCGCGATGGTAATTGCTGGGCTAGTGCTCATGTGGTATCTGATTAGGATTAAAATAATTGCTTAGACGATTGGTTTTTCTGCCTCAGATACCTAGAGGCGACGAGGCTTTTTGTGGAAGTATCTGAGGTTTTCAGCATGTTTTGTCGTGAAATGGGCTAAAAACGTTTTGCCCTATCGTGATAGTAGAGCTGAAGGGTCGTCGAATTTTTCTTTTGACAGATAGTCTACGCCGTTCTTGTGGCATGTGCCACTCTTCGTATGTGTTGCTTCAAGCCTCAGTTTGAAGGTCGTGGATACCCGGGCTTCTACGTGATAACGCTTCAGAGTCTTGGGGTCGATTGCTAGGAGGTCTATTTCTTTTCCACCTTCACTTCAGATTTGTCATTGTGAAACAGTGAAGGATTTCTTGGAAATACTTCTCGATTATGTGAACCGCAGGTTCCATGATTTCAACTCCTAGTATTCTTGTCGAAGGGACTTCCACCTAAATAACGGTTACAGCGTTTATTAGTCGGACACTAGCGCGAGCGTATATTGGGAACGAGAAAGGCATTTGAGTGACATTCAACAAGTTATACGGATGGTTACAACTCGAAACCGAACCGGAAAAGATAGTGGCATGAGATCACTGACTCTTTCGAAGCAAGCTGCTGCACTCCTAGCACTCTTGTTCGTAAGTTGCTTAATGATACCTTTTGAGACTCAGATAACTTTCACCCAGGCAAATGAACGCACTGAACTAACTGTGACGCTAAATCCCGTGACACCTGTGACTACGGATCTTACCCCAGACGACTATAGATTTGAACTGATTTATGTACTCTCAAGCTACTTTTTGAATGGCAATGATGCAGCAACAAATCTAACGTTCCCTCAAGCAATGCTCGGTTGGTATTTTGGAAACAACTCAATCTACAATCCAACATTGTCGGATAATCTTGGGCATCAGCTCGAGCCGGTCGTTGAAGACGGGAAAGTTTCCAACCCTGAAGCGACGTTCACAATTCCTGCGAACTATGAATACCGAATTTCGCTTTCCTTCTCGACAGACCAAGGTGTAGTGTTTGACGAGGAAAAGATGATTTATGGGTTAGTTGTTGGCAGCACGTCCGCTAGTCAGACCAGCCTTCGTTTGCCTGAGAACTTCACTGTTCTAGAATGTACGCCAAACGCAACCCAAGAGGAAGGTGGCGGGTTTATCACGTTGAAATGGTCGCAAGGCACGACACAAGCTGTCTTTGCGACATTTGTGCCGTTTCATCTTCAAGGCACAACGAGATCCTTCACGTTCGCTATCGACATACCGTCCGTCACTCCAATAGGTGTAGTGAGAGGGACTATTGAGGAGACCTTCACTACGCCAGCGTCATTCAGCATTTGGCCCATTAATCCGATGTTTGCGATTAAGGTCTCTTTCCCTGAATATGGTCAAGTCCTGAACGTATCAGGAGTTTGGGATAAGACAGGACCATGCCTTCCACTTGAGGAAGCGCCAGCGAAGTTGGACAACAATAGTCTCGGTCGCTATTACGTGGACAAGGCAAACAGAGTAGTGATAGTATATCCCCGATACGACTACAAGGGGGATTTCTATCAATATACTGTTGGCGCAACTTTCACAACGCCGCCGGAATACAAACCATTCGAAATGAAGGCTGTCAAGGAAGACATGTTGCCATACCGCTACGAGTCTTACTTTGTCATTGACAAAGTACTTTCGCCTGCCAATTGGGATATGAACATCACGGGGAATGTTGAAACCGAGTTCTTGTTGCCAGTTGGGGTGGAGATACTCAAAGAAGAAAGTGGGAACCCACATGTGGATGTTCAGGACGGGAGGCCAATCGCATTATTTGTCTATTATCCAACTGGCACGCTCTCACCCATTAGTTGGAAAGTAGTGTACGAGATGACTACTCAAAGAGACCTTTTTCGGTTGGAATTGTGGTCCTTGATAGTTCTTGCTATTCTCACTATCCTGCTCCTCGTCCTTCCATCGAGAATCATTGGGAACCTCGCATCAGTTGTCGTGTCCTCAGGACTCCTCGTTACGCTCCTGTTTTTCAATGTCCAAAATTACATGAGCATAGGTTGGTCCAACCCAAAATTCTCTTATTTGTTGATAGGTGAAGTGGCGCTGTTCTCAATATCTATGATAATCCTGAGTTGGAAGTCGTTGAAGAAGTTGAGCAGGCGAAAAGCAAATCAATGTCCAGAGTGCGGAGGTCGCACCCGATATCTAGGATCAAGACTAAGCAGGAGGCATTTCACGAAAGAATATGAGTGTCTCAAATGTGATAACGTCATTCGCTCCATGATGGTTTGGAGAACAGACGAAAAGAATCATGTTTGCAAGTCATGTGGCGAAGGGGGACATAAGATCTACCAAGTTCAGACTGGTCAATTCAGGAATGAAAAAGGTAAGAGCGTGGATGTTGAAGTGAAATGCCCAAAATGCGGAATGTTAACGTGGATACGCATGCAGATCAGGAAGGAAGTGACAAAATAGTTCACGCGAGCCTGGCGATTTAACAGCTGGCAGTCAACACGGGTTCCATGTTCTGAGAAGCAATTGATCAAACGACCAAGAACTGTCTCAAACTTTTGGGGGCAGCCAAAAACCTCACATACTGCAGGGAATTGCCTCAGATACCCTAGAGTACATCATCTTTTCAGAGGATAAAGCTCGTCATCGGCACGTTTAACGATACCTTGTGTGAATTAAAAGTCGTTCGGTCAAGTCGATTGAACAAGACTATATATCTCTCTGGTCAATAGCATTTTTCACATCAACGCATGGAAGGTGTTGAGCATTTGAAGCAATCTAAGGAAAAAATTTCGAAATCAGAGTTTTCGCAACCGACAAAGACGGTTGATCTGATAGGTTATCAAGAAGGTTCGGTTGTAAGCAGAACAATCGTTGACAAAAAGACAGGAACCGTGACGCTGTTTGCTTTCGACAAGAACGAAGGTTTGAGTGAACATACTGCTCCCTACGATGCTTTGGTTCACACCCTCGATGGCCAGGCCGAAATCACTATTGCAGGTAGATCTGTAGTCGTACAGGCTGGAGACATTATTGTCTTGCCTGCGAATAAGCCTCATGCCTTGAGAGCGATTGAAAAATTCAAGATGCTGCTGGTGATGATCAGATCCTGATTATGTCTGCGTATGCTTTGGGTGAGGAGCAAATTATATAAAATATGCTAAGAGATATATCGTCTATGCAGGAAGACAAAGACAAGAAACTCCGGGAAATGGTTGATAAAGACGAAGGGTCAGCGAGAAGAACCACGATAATCTTGGACAAGGACGAAAGGGAATTCATCGACTCTTTGATCCGTGAAGGAAAAGAGCCTGGCATAAAACCTCTGATCTCCAAAATGCTCGATGTGTATCGGAGCATGACGATCTATGACTGGCGCTTTCCAGGCGAATACTATTGCGGGATAAGCCGCATCGCTTTCGTTAACGTGGAGCTTCTTAACGTTCTGATTCAAAACACCCCGAAGGAAAAGTGGCGCGAGATAGGAAGAAGAATGGGTGAAGCCGTCAAGATCTCACTTGAGACAACTATGGGTCTTCGTACGGAGAATCGTGAGAGATGGCCTGATGTCTTCAAGCGACTTCGTGTGCAAGGATTTGGCGATTTCTATTTGAAGGACAAGTACATCCTTATCAAAACCCCATTCATTAATGAGTCCGAGATATGGGCTGGTTTGTTAGAAGGTTTGTTCAACATAGAATTAGATGTCAAAACCACTTCTTCTCCCTTGGTGTTTGAATTCAAACCAACGGACGAACAGTAGCTCGATGGAGCTTAATTTATAAGCTAAGAACCGAACGAAAATTCAAGAAGGTAATTGGATGTCGCTTCATGAAGCCATGCTCTATGAGAAACTGAGCGATAAGAAGGCCGACTGTTTTCTCTGCGCGAGAAGGTGCAGGATAAACGAAGGCGGAACCGGGTTCTGTCTCGTGAGAAAGAACGAAGGCGGGGTTCTTTACTCACTGAACTATGCCAAAGCGATTTCGGCCAGTATAGACCCTGTGGAGAAGAAACCCTTATCGCACTTCAACCCAGGAGCAATGGTCATGTCCGTTGCAACAGTAGGATGCAATTTTCGCTGCCAGTTCTGTGATAACTGGATGATAAGTCAAGAGAAGAAAATCGCTGGGAAACACTTCCCGCCAGAAGAAGTCGTGAAGACTGCGAGAGATAACAATTGCCAAGGAATAAGCTATACGTACACTGAGCCGACGATCTTCTTCGAGTACGCTTATGATACGTCTAAACTCGCGCGCCAAGTGAGCTTCTTCAACACGTTTGTCACGAACGGATACATGACACCTGAAACTGTGAAGACAATAACTCCTTATCTCGACGCTGCCACCGTGGATTTTAAAGGAGGAGCCGATCCTGAATTCTACAAAACTGTTTCGGCAGTTCCTTCTGTTGCACCAATTTTCGAAGCCTTAAAAGAGATGAGGAGAAACAACATCCACATCGAGATCACAAATCTGGTTGTGCCTAAGATAGGAGATTCACTGGAGAGAATACGGGAGCTTGCCGCGTGGATCAAGGATGGAATCGGTAAAGACACCCCTTTTCACCTGTTGCGTTTTCATCCTGACTATAAACTAACAGGCACCACTGCTACGCCGGTCGAGACTCTCGAAAAAGCTTACATGGCTGCAAAAGAAGCTGGCTTGAACTACGTTTACCTTGGTAACGTGCCTGGGCATCCCTGCGAAAGCACGTATTGCCCAAACTGCAATGAAATTGTTATAAAACGTTACAGTTTCGCGATCGTCCGTTGGAACTTGACCAAAGATATGCGTTGCCCTGTATGCGGGCATGACATTCCGATAAAGGGTAAACTTCATCCAGGCGGACACTCTTATCCTCATGCCATCCTTTAGCCTGTACTGGACCAGAGTGAAACTTAGGAAGCGTGGAGATTTCTTCGACCGGATGCTAGCACGGTTGTTGAGGACAAAATGGTCAGGAACAGTCTTGGCAGATACTTTTCTGTTATGAATAATGAGAAACCCGCCAAGTTCATGATCTCCAGAAAACTTCCAGCCGAATTCTCTGAACAGGACTCGATCGAAACGTTGTGGAAGAACCACGATGATCTTACGCGCGAGTTTTGCGAAATTGAGAAAGTGGTTGACTCAAATGAAGAGAGCTTTCGAGACGTGCCAACGCCGAAGAAGTCCTACTTTGACTTGAAAATTGAGATCGCAGACAGGATTCTCACTTCATGTCATCTGTGTGTTCGCAGGTGCACAGTCAACAGACGTGGAGGACGTTTAGGCTACTGCAAGTGTGGAAGCGGGATGAAGGTATCAAGCATTTTCGAACACATGGGCGAAGAACCTGAACTAGTTCCGTCAGGAACAATTTTCACATTGGGCTGCACGATTCGGTGCAAACATTGTCAGAACTGGACGATTTCTCAGTGGGAAGAGACAGGAGTGGATTACGAAACTGAAGAATTGGCTAAAAAAGTTGAGGAACTGCGTTTGAACGGTTGCAGGAACATCAATCTCGTAGGTGGAGAACCGACTCCTTGGCTTCCTCAATGGTTGAGTGTGTTCAAACATGTTGACGTGAACGTACCGATTGTCTGGAACTCAAATGCCTACTACAGCCCCGAGGCGGCACGACTGCTAGCTGGTTTTGCGGATATTTATCTCTTGGATTTCAAGTACGGTCCTGAAAATTGTGGTGCAAAGATCTCTGATGCTCCACATTACTGGGAAGTGTGCACTCATAATCACTTAACCGCTTGGAAATTCGGAGAAATGATAATAAGGATGCTTGTTCTGCCCGGTCATCTTGACTGTTGCACGAAACCGATAGCTAACTGGATAGCCAGAAACCTCGGAACATCAACACGGGTCAACGTCATGTTCCAGTACAGGCCAGAATGGCGTGCGTCTGAGGTTCCAGAACTGCAAAGAAGGTTAACGAACGCCGAGATGAATAGGGCAGTTCAACTGGCCAGAGATGCTGGACTTGAGAATTTCATAAAATGAAATTGATGCGCATAGCAACAGAGTAGCAACAGTGGCGAGCTATAGAATTCTGGTGAGGTTGTTGGCTACGGTGGGTTTGTTTTTTGTGTAGGTTTCTGGGTCGATTTCTTCAGCGGTAAGGTTGTCTATGTCTATTATGTAGATGCTGTGCAGTCTGGCGTTTCTCACTTCGTCCAGGGTTACTGGCGGGTTCTTGTAGTAGAGGTCGCAGAGGGTTTTGACGGTTTCGAAGTTTTCCGGCGTTCTTTTTCTAGGTGCCATCAGAAGTACTTCTGGTATTGGTAGGATGTAATGGGGTGGTGTGCCCAAGGCGAATTTGCCTGTGTGGTTACTGTATCTCGTTATTTTGCTGGCTATTCTCGCCAGGAGGTAAGTCGACGGGTCGAGGGCGTGTTCGGGTGGAATGTAACCTGTTTCTATTTCTATTATGTGGCTTCCGTCGCCTTTTGTTGCGTAAAGGTCGCAGGTCAGGTTTGGTTCCAGTTGATGTTCCACCTGCACATTGTATCCTTTCTGTACTAGTGGTTTAGCACAGACGAGCTCCATCACCGAATGGTTGATCTTGACAATGTTTACTTTTTGCAGCTCCAGAAGACGATTTTTGAGTGTGTTTAAGCTATCCTTTTCTTTTGATTGCAGGTCTTGTGTTAATTCCGATGTAAGAAGTTCAAGGTCTTCTTCGAATTTCTCTGTCCTGTCCATTGCCACCTTTCCTTTTTCCAATATGGCCTTATGCACGTCACACAGTATTAATATGCATTTATCATTGCTTGACGGATTAGTCTGTTGGCTCTAGACGGTTTTTGTTTAAATACTCAACGGTAGAAGTGCTAAACTCCTCTAGTTATCGTGGCCGAGTTTCATCTTGTGTGTCAAAGCGAAGGCAATTACTTTTCTAGAGGATGGGTGGCTTTGTGAAAAACAGTTATATTCTTTTTCTGCGCTAGTACGCTTGCCCAAGTTGAGGAGCACGCTTGGACGAGTAGTCAAAGCCCATTGGATCGTCGCTTGCTGGGTCTGTAACGCGAGATAGCATCAAACGGAACAGAATTCCGATGCGAAGGGTTCGGCCGAGCTGAGGCAATTCGTTCCGGCTTAGACTCGACTTGGGCATTTCTGTTTTCTGGAAGCCTTGTTTGGACGGGACATAGTTGCGTTTTTTTCATTTGCTTACGTTCACTGTGGTATTCACCTCACCAGAAACTATTTCTTTTGACAGAAAGTAGCACCGAAAGCTATTTCTCAAACTGGATTCTCCTCTAGACCCAGAAACAAGTGAAAAAGCATGGCGTACTGTCCAGAATGTGGCGGCGAAATGCAGTACATGATCGCTACCAAGCACTACGTGTGTAAGAGCTGTGGGTTGTCTGTTACACAGCAAGAGTTGATGGAGCTGAGAGAGAAGCTCAGACCGAACGCTGAGACTGAGGAAGAGGAACGGCAGAAAAAAAAGAAAGAATACCTGAAATGGTATCTCAGCAAGAAAAAGTAGGATCTATCCTCAGCTTTCATGGCAAAATCCAGCAAACAGCATAAAAGAATGAACGACTTTTGATTATTCGCTCATGCGGGGCAGTCTGACAATGAGTCACAAAACTGAACTAGTATGCATAGGAAATGAATTGCTAATAGGCAAGACGATGAACACGAATGCTCATTGGCTCGCAAAACGCTTCACTGCTCTGGGCGCAACCGTCCAAAGAATAACAGTCATAAGCGATGACACGGATGAGATTGCTGCAGTGATCCGAGAAGCTCTGAACCGTAAACCAGCTTTCATCATAACCACAGGCGGCCTCGGTCCGACTTTTGACGATAAGACGCTCGAAGGCATTGCCAAGGGATTGGATGTGAAACTCGAAGCTAACGAGGAAGCTCTGGCCTTGGTGCGAGGAAAGTATGAGGCACTATTGAGAGAAAGGCGAATTGAGAAAGTTGAGATGACGCCTGCAAGAGTCAAGATGGCCACTTTTCCAAGAGGTGCAGAACCGCTGCGCAATCCTGTTGGCACGGCTCCAGGGATGCGGGTTAAGATAAAGAAAACTCTTTTGATCGCTTTGCCGGGTGTTCCTCCTGAGATGGAAGCCATTTTCGAAGAGTCGATTGTGCCAATGTTAAAGAAACAAGTTGGCAAGTTGGCGTTTTTTGAAATCAGCATTTACTTTGATGGCATTATGGAATCGACTCTGGCACCTCTGATCGACAAGGCCATGCATGATAATCCACACGTCTACGTAAAATCACACGTTTACACAAAGAATGTCCCGCAAGTCGAAGGGAAAAAATCGCACATAGAACTTCACTTCTCAACAACCGCAGAAAACCGCAAGACTGCTGAGGACCGATTGAACAGTGCCGTCGTCCAATTGACGAATCTTGTGCAAAAGAACGGTGGAAAAGTCAAGAGAACAGAGACTGGCGAGACTGAATGATGGTAGATTATCACCTTCATACGCAATCTTCATCTGATGGCAAGGGAAGCATGGATGATTACGCAAATAAGGCGTGGGAAAAACAAATCACCGAGATAGGTTTTTCAGATCACATCGACAAGGAGCGTCTCAATGAACAATCAGACTTCTTTGCAGGAATCATGTCCAAGTACGTCGAGGCTTTCGTGACAGCGAAGAAAAAGTCTGCAGTAAAGTTGAAGCTTGGCATTGAAGTGGACTATTTTCCCGACAAGGTCACCAGGATAAGAGAGATACTCAAAGCGTACCCTTTTGATTACGTCATAGGCTCCGTTCATTTTATCGGTGATTGGAGTGTAGATAATCCTAGACGAATGGATGAACATTCAAGAAAAGACCCATTGGAGTCTTACGACCAGTATTTCCGACTTGTAAGGGAAATGTGTGCAACCAGACTGTTCGATATCGTCGGGCACCCGGATCTAATCAAGATCTTTGGCCTTAAACCTGATAATGACATTGCCCAAATCTACAAAGACACTGCAGGAGCGATTGCTGAGTCACGTATGTGCGTTGAAATCAACGCAAAAGGACTAATCAGACCCTGCAAGGAAATGTACCCTGGCCTGCAGTTTCTGAAAATACTTCATGAATATTCAGTTCCAATCACTTTCGGTTCTGACGCTCACAACCCTGACGATCTTGGCCTGAATCTTATCGATGCTGTGAAGCTGGCTAGGGAAGCTGGATACGCCGAAGCATGTATGTATGAGCGTCGAGAAAAGATGTTCTTCGAAATCTAACGAAATCATTTCTATCCAAAGTCTAGCAGAAAAAGCTTTTACTTGAGAATGGACGTTTCACATTTTGAACGTTGCCTGATAGTTGACTGGAGATTGGTTGCACGTGTACATTGTCTTCATAATAGGAACAGCTGGTTCTGGAAAGTCTAGACTTACAGCGGCATTTGGTAACTGGCTTAAGATGTCCAAACAGGATGTAGCAACGGTGAATCTAGATCCAGGTGTGGACGTGTTGCCATATTCACCGGAGATTGATGTCCGTGATTATGTTGACATCAGCGAATTGATGGAAAAGTATCAGTTAGGTCCAAACGGTGCCCTAATAATGGCTGCTGACCTCGTTGCTGATCAAATCGAAAAGATTTCTAAGGAGATAGAGGAGTTGCAGTCAGACATAGTCCTAGTTGACACTTCGGGACAGATGGAACTCTTTGCTTTTAGGGCAAGCGGACCCTACATTGCGAATGAGCTCACAAAGGAACCGAAAGCCATAGTTTACTTGTACGACGCAGTTTTTTCTATGGATCCATCAAACTATGTCTCGAATCTCTTCTTGTCTACAGCAGTTTTCAACCGTTTCATGCTGCCCCAACTTCACGTGCTTTCCAAATGCGATTTGTTGCCGAATGAAGAGGTTGACAGAATCGTTGACTGGTCTGTCCGGCAAGACGCTTTGGCTGAGGCCATAGAAGAGAAACTTGAGGGAACAAAGCGACTGTTGAACAGAAGCATGATGCAGGCAATCTACGGACTAGGATTGAACTTTCCATTGTTGCCCGTCTCTGCAAAAACAAATGACGGAATAATAAACTTCAATACGGCCTTGGAACGCGTTCTTGCCGCGGGTGACCAGTACACCGTCTAACCGTTTGACTGTTTCTATCCTTGGCTGTTGTCCAGAAGAGTCAGCGCTGCTACTAAGGCGCCGTATTCAGCTTTTTCAGGTTTATCTGAACCCACAATTACTATAGTGTCGTTTTCTCTCGGTTTCAGAATGTTTTCAATCTGAGACGCAGCTTTCAAACAACTATTCATTTCCCGGCTTGGTGACGGGAATGTCAGATGTCCATTCTTGCACACCATTGTAGTCGCACTTTTCGCGCCTGCGATGACTGCGGCGTCTCGTTGTTCCATTCCAGTCTTTACTTTCTGAGCACTATGCTTGACGAGAACGGCATAATTGTAGTCTGTCAAAGTCAATTCGTTCTTTTCAATTTTCACTTTCTTGATGACTGACTGGTACTCTCCTAGCAGTTTGAAACCGTCTTGGGTGAGGGAACATCCCGCCTTTGATGTTTCGATCAGGTCTGCATCTTTCAGTCTGTTTATGAGTGTTCGCGTCGTACCTTCTCCAATTCTCAATTCCTCTGCCAATTTGCTTCGCCCAATCGGGTTAGCAGCTATGCGTTCCATTGCCAACAACAGATGAACCGTGGAAAATGAAGCGGCGGGTCCAGGTGCTTTTTCTTTTGTAAGCTCCTTAAGTAACTGTTTTAATGAAGACATCCGTTCCACAGGTATAGTTTCTGGTGTCACTTGTTAAATCTTATTGAACTGAAAGATAGGTGAATTCGGGCAAAATGCTTTCTAGGGTTTGAGCCTGACAGTGTAGAATTCTCTCACTATGCCCAATGTTACAGCGATTAGACCGATTGCCAGCAGGTAGATCATTGGGAAGATGAATATTGAGAGCAAGTCTTGGTACGTTGCGCTAGGAGCGCATTTGCGGTGTGAAAAACACTGTAATCCACATTACTATGAACGTTGTAATGCATCCAACCCCCAGACCCACGGAAAGCCCGTTTACAAAGACTTTCCTGTCTGTTCCATTGTTTGGGCCGAAATAAAGCATGTTAGGTCTCTGTTTTGGTTCTGCCTTCGCTTTAGGCGCTGTCTTTGTTTCTTTGACAGGCTTCGTCTCTGCCTGTTCTTCTTCCTCTGCGCCTTCGACTATTCATGCTTCTCTATCGGCCAGTTCTTGCTCGGTCTGGCTTTTTTTAGACTCCATACTGTTCGCCTTGGATTTTCTAGTGAAAAGTCAACTAATAAGACTATTCAATTCCAGATTTTGATAGAAAATCCAGATTCAAAATATGCGAGGTCTATTGTCTTGCCGCAAGTTTCGGCGCGAGTTGTTCTATCGCGTTTTTGAGTTTGTTCCATTCTTCAAGGTTTCTGACGTTGAACTTGTGTTTTCTCTTCCAAACATCTTCTTCTTTTTGCCAGAGATACAGTCCGATCGATCTTTTTCCGTATGATTCGAAGATGACTACGGCTTCCCACCATTTCTGACTCTTGAAAATGGTGACGTATTCAATGACTTTGTAGAATTCGGATATCGGAAGTTTTTCCTCATTGCTTTCTGCCATGCCAGCTCAAACCTCTCTGATTAGGTCTGATTTTCCGCATTTAAACGTTTCAAACCAGCCTTCTCTTCCTTGAAGACTCCGCCAACAATCAGAAAAAGGAAATAGCCGACGCACCATTTATGGATTTCAGCTTGCAAGAGAATTATCACTTTGTCAAAGGCGAAAAAAATAGGGGTAAGTTGGTTGCAGATTTCAATTGCCAAAAATACTTTTTGGTAGCGAACGCGGCTATTGACGGACCTATGACTATTGCCACGGCTATTATTGCAGCTGCTTTTGCCACATCTTCAGATATTCCGAGCGCGCGCGACGCCTATTCCCCAGTTCGCAATGCCTAAAGCCAGAGCACTGAATATTAGTGCAATCACTAGACCGATGAAGCTAATCAGAAGTTCCTTTCCAACAGAAGCAACTTTCTTTTCAGTCAATGAGGATCTCCTCGAACATTCACTTTGCGCTATTGATATTTAAAATCTTGCACTCTCCAATGAAAAGGAAGGCATAGTTTTGCGCGCACACGCTCTTCCTCTTTTCCATGTGCAAATCATGACGTTCCGGAGGCGTTTTACAGGCATTGGAACAATAAGGGCTTTTATGGAAGTCTAGCAGGGTGCGATTTTGCCTTCGGCTAGTTCCATGCAGAATTCCTGTATGTTTTCAAGCTCTTTGTCGAGCACTTCGTTTATACTTTGTTTAGTTTTCCCGATGTTGTCGTCATCCTTCATTACAACTTGTGCAGCAGCTACTGCTGGATGGTCTATTGGGGCTCCGATCTTACTTAGTAGCCAGATGTAGACCTCTTCGATGCCCTTGACTTGATCGCAGACTTTCTGCGCTATTCGGAACGTAAGGAAGTTGTAGATTTTGCCAACATGGCTCACAGGGTTCTTTCCTGCCGCGGCTTCTGAGCAGAATGGTCTGTTCAATGAGATTAGACCGTTTACACGGTTTCCTCGTCCGACTTGTCCCGAGTCGCCGCTGTCTGCGCTTGTCCCCAACACTGTGAGGTACAACCCCCCCATTCCTCTTCCTTTCATGTCTAGTGTGTTGAGCTTTACGTCCACAAGGTCAAAATTCGTGTTCACCGCAATGTACCTGTTGATGTCTTCAAGGATTTTCTCCTTCTTCTCAAAATAGTCTGCTTCACTGCTGATGTACTTGTCAACAAATGCCATGGCAACCGTTAGTTTCAGGTCATTCTTGTCTCTGAAAGCCATGATTTTTACGTCTTCGCCCGACTCCGGGAATCGCTTTTTGAATTCAGGCGAATTCACGTATCTCTCAGTCTGCAGCACGATTTTCTCTGTTCTTGTCATGGGTGCGTAGCCGACGGCGGCTGACGTATCATTGGCGCCCAACACTTCGCCCTTTCGCTTGAAAATGTCGGTAAGCCCAACTGAGCCAGGTTTGATTTCCACCTGGTATTTGATGTGCTTGTCCGAGTCGATGAACCGCATGTTCTTCTTGAACCAGTTTTTGGCTGAGTTAATGGCTATTTCGTGAACATCGATCTTTTGTCCATCGATCACTGATGTTGCTCTGTCGCCTAAGACGAAAAGTATTGGTTGTTTCACGATGCCGCCTTTGAATCTGTTTTCAGTTTCTCCTGCCACGAGCAGAGACTTGTCTATGTTGTGATGAAGAATTGTGCCAGCTCTTTTCAGGTACTCTTTACTCAAACCGATTGATATCTGATCGGCTATGGCGTCGCAGATAGAGTCAGGGTGACCGAGCCCCTTTCTTTCAACTATCTCTATTCTCTGTCTTTCGAGTGGTGTCTGCTTCCAATCCTCGACAATTATGTTTCGCATTGTGAATCTCCTCTGCGAGAAGTTTACGGGTATGCAGAGCGGCAGATATATATTTTGCTGTATATGTTTATAAGTAGAAATAACTGGTGGTTATTTCTTGTCCGTGACAGGCCAAACAATAAGAAGGATGAGGCTCAAAGCCAGCCTCACTCAAAAAAAGCTTGCGGCGCTCGTCGGCATTTCTCAAGCACACATAGCCAAAATCGAGGAGGGCAAAGTCGATCCTCGGTTATCAACAGTCAACAGAATACTGGCCGTTCTAAAAGCAGGCCCAGAGCGAAAGTGCAGTGACATAATGACGAAGGGAGTAATCTACGCAAAAGCAGGTGACACAGTACTAAAGGCAAGCGAAATCATGGTCAGAAACGCGGTTTCACAGCTGCCAGTGCTGGACGGAAAAAGAATAGTTGGAACGATAACCGAGCAGGACATAGTGCGAAACCTTCGATCAAACTTGGCGAATGAAAGGGTCAGCAACGTGATGGATCGACCGCTTCCAGAAGTTCAGGAAAACACAATTATTGAGGTAGCACGTGGATTGCTAGAGAAGAATCCAGCCATACTTGTCAAGAGAGCCAGAGAAACAGTCGGAATTGTTACGCGATCAGACCTGCTTGAGACAATCGAATGAGGAACTTGACGCTCTAGAGAAAAAGGGGGAGGGTGCTATTGGGCTTGTTTCCAGCCGATAGAGCTAATTATCAACGGTCGGTCAGAATCCTGCTTGTATTGGTCTGCAGGTTTTCATCAGTTCTCTCAAGACTACTGTCGCATAGGATCCGCGGTACAGCGTGAAGGAGACTCTTGCGACCCGCCTTTCCGACGCGGTTGGGTCGTCGAAGATGTCGACGACGCGAAAATCCCTTACTGGGGTCACTATAGGTCGCAGTTCGCCTTTCGAACTCATTTCAGGCATTGCTGCCACCTTGAAGTTTTGTGGGGCAATGCCTTCCTCCTGCAATATTTTGCGTTCGATGTCGCCTTGAATGCCTTGGGAAGAATGTTGTCTCAAACCTATGAGGGGAAGCGCCAATCGCACTTTTCCGCTTCTAATTGCGCGATTATTCTCTGCGCGGTTTTCCTGACTCACCATCTTGTGCATCGCTGGCATCGGTAGCCCCGAACGCTCAACACATACGATGTAATCGCCTGTCTCAGCTTCTGTCAAAGAGAGTCCTTGTTTGATTCGGTTGCTCAGAAATCTGTTGAACAGGAAGGATTGATACGCTTGGACAAAGATTCTTCGCAGCCTAATCGGTAGCCTCGCAAATGCACCAGAAAAATCACTCGGGTTCTCGGCCAAGCTCCTGAGCATCAATCGTTCGTATCGCAGCTGTTTGGGGAAAATCTCAAGGGCCTGTTTGAAATCTTGCGTTTTGCGTAGTTCCTGTCTGGCTTGCCTTGATGATGGGTGTTCATATTTACTCGGTTTAGCAAGGAATAACAATGCGGCTTTCTTTAGGTCGCTTTTGACAATAGCCTTCCCGACCAGATGCGTTATGGGGCGAGTGGTGCCGAAACGCTGGTGGCCGAAGAAATTCGGAATTCCACCCTGTATGTCGATCTCTCCGATCGCCTTCGCAATCCGTTTGTTGGTTGTTGATTTCAAGTGCCTGATGTTTGTGATTGTGATATTGAAATTGTTTCCTTGGAGGTAGTATTGTGAAAGTCTGCTCCGTACGTAGCCTATGGGTCGTATTTCGATATCTTTTAGGTGTAGATTCTGAACATCTTCCATCGATTCGTTTTCGATCGTGATGTGCTGAGCCGTCACAGCTTTTGCGTCTTTGATGCCTGCAATCTGAATCTGTGTCGAGCTAATCCCTAGTTTTTGAGCGATGTTCCGAAGCGCTATGAAGGTGTCCCAGTTTCTCTTAATCAGTACGCACAGCAAGTATCGACCTCTCGTCGAAGTCGCTCCAAGAACTGGTTTTTCTCCTTCTTTTTCAGATTCTGCTTCTGCTCGGGATCCATCTGCCAATATCTCTTTGACAACAAAATCCTCTGCTCTCTGCTTTATGTTTCCGCCGATGCCCGCAGAGCTTGTCGCATAAACTTCTATTCCGATGGATCTTTCAAGCTTAGAAACCAACAACTTCTGCGCCCGCTCACAGAAGTGGAAGCTTTCCTGTTATTTTGTCAACTCTCTCGGCCGGCGCAGGTCCGATTCCTAGACATGTGACTGTGTCTGGTGGGATTTCTGTCAGTCCTCTGTCAACTATCAGAGCGCAAGGTAGTCCCATCTCTTTTGCCTGTTCACCAAGTTCAGTCAGGGCTTTTTCGTTCGGAACTTTGACAGCGATTTTGCACTGCCCTTCCTGGAACCAGCCGTCAAACCATTCTTTTCGATGTTTTCGTGCTTCTTCTGCTGCGGAAACTGCGGCGTGGCCTGCCTGCGCTGCTGTCTTGCCCCTGCTGAGTCTTAGATCGGACCTGAAGACAATGACTTGTTTATAGCGGAATTCAGACATGGTTTCTATAGACCTTTCTTATCAGTCTGTTCTTTGGAGATTTTAAGGATTCCCAAGGAGATATGTCAATAGGAAGTAACCTATAGAGCCCAGCATTCTGGGGCTTCGGAGTGCGTGCAGAAGGGTTTGTCCTTGAAAATCTATGTCATCAACGTTTCTAAGCGTCTTTTCTAGTCCAAGTCTTGCGCACATGCCGATCAATCTGTCGAGTTTTTCGTCAGATAAGCGGTCAAGAGTCTTTCTCATTCTGATCATCGTTTTGGCATCGAAACCGACGGCTTCGCCGCAACGCTTTTGGTACTTGCTGAGGAATTGAAGAGAGAAATCATCATGGTTGATCGCCTCCGATGTCACTTGTGCCGCTATTGCCGCGCAAGTCATTCCGAAAATCACGCCTCCTCCCGTCGTAGACTTCACTTGTGATGCGGCATCTCCAACTGCTAGGAATCTGTTGGAATAGGATTCGTGTGTTGGGCCGCCGAGGGTTATCGGATGAACTGCAGTGCGAATGATTTTGGCGTTGTGAAGTTTCTTAGATGCTGCTGGGTGTTTTGTCATCAATTTTTCCAGAAAGAACCTGGGGTTTCCGTTTTTTGCCGCGAGGCCAACTTTGGTTTTTCCATCTTTTTTGGGAATTAACCATCCATAGAAACCAGGAGCGTATTCTGATCCGAAGTACACTTCAACCGAATCTGAACCTACATCTTCTGCTCCTTCGACTTCGGCTTCCACGCCGTTAACGATCATGTGTCTATCAGGTCCCCGCAGACCCGTCTCTCTTAGTAATCGCGAAGAAATCCCTTCGGCGTCAATGACCATTCCAGCTTTCATCTTCTCGGCCTGATCCTGATGCTCGACAGCTACTTCTACCCCGTTCTTATCAAACGTGAGCCTCACAACCCTTGAGTTCAAGCGAATGTGTGCCCCTGCATCTTGGGCGCGTTCTGCTATGTATTTGTCAAACAAGGCGCGGTTGACCGTACAGGTTACTGGTGTTTCGAGGCAAACCGCAAATTGTGTGCAGTTGGGAGAAAAGAATCTGGCGCCAGTGAAACTGTTCTCAACGATTTCTTCAGGAAGGGGGTGGATTCCTAGACGTTTCAGTCCTTTTATGCTTAGGTGCCCTGCACAGTGGGATGGGACCCCAATCTCAGAGTGTTCTTCGAAAAGTGTTACATCGACACCCATTTGTGCAAGTTTCAACGCTGCAAAGGAACCAGATGGGCCGCCTCCAATGACGACAACGTCTGGGTCTTGCATCAGAAGCACTCATGTGTTTTGGGTTTTGTCTTTTAACCTATGAGTTCGACATGTCTTTTGCCACGGGACATGGAAGTCACTCGGATCTTCCCGCTTACTTCCAACCGCATCAGTATTTCGTTGAAGTCTTTGAATCCCAAATCCTCGAACTCCTCGGTCAAAGCACTGAAAAGCTCTGAATCCGCCATCGCTCCTTTCTTCTGCAGGAGATCGAGTAACGTGGTGTAGGCAGGATGCGTTTTCCAGATTTTCGTTGGCATCGGCATGTCTTCACTCGCCTACGCGACCGGGGTTGCCGGTTTCTGCACTTGCCTGGCTTGCTGCATGAAGTTCTTGTACCATTTCTCCATGTCAGGCGTTACTGAGGGTCCAATGCGTTTCCTGGCTTCCTCAAAATCTTCCATTGCAACTTCTTTGGTGTTAACGTCTTTTCGCAACGCAACCATTGCAGCTTCGCGGCACAATGCTTCGATGTCTGCTCCTGAATAGTACCTGGCAGAGGCTACCAACTGCGATAATTCTACATCTTTCTTGAGGGGCATGTTCTTCGTGTAGATCTTGAAAATCTGCAGCTTACTTTTCTCATCAGGTTCCGGCACATAAATCAGTCTGTCGAACCTTCCGGGGCGAAGTACAGCCGGATCAACCATGTCAGGTCTGTTAGTCGCTGCGATAACAACTATGTCCTCCAACGTGACGATGCCGTCCATCTCGGTCAGCAGTTGACTTATGACTCTCTCACTTACGCCACTATCAGAGAACCCTAGTCCTCGCCGTGGCACAAGAGAGTCGATTTCGTCGAAAAAGATCACAGCAGGTGCAGCCATTCTGGCTTTCCTGAAGACTTCTCTTATCGCTTTTTCTGATTCTCCGACCCATTTCGAGAAGATTTCGGGTCCTTTGATCGTTATGAAGTTCGTAGCGCTTTCTGTTGCTACTGCTCTGGCGAGTAACGTTTTGCCGGAACCGGGCGCTCCGAAAAGCAGTATACCTTTTGGCGGTTTGATGCCGAGTCTCGTAAAGATCTCCGGCGTCTTAAGAGGCCATTCGACTGCTTCTCTAAGGTCTTCTTTGACTTCATCGAGTCCTCCGATGTCTTCCCAGTGAACGGTCGGTATTTCAATGTAAACTTCGCGCATGGCAGTTGGCGTGATCTCCTTGTACGCATTAACGAAGTCTTCCATTGTCACTTGCATCTTTTCCAGTACGCTCGGGGGTATGCGTTCTTCCTCAAGGTTTATCTGTGGTAGATACCTCCGCAACGCCTTCATGGCTGTTTCTCTGCCAAGTGATGAAAGGTCGGCGCCAGTGTAGCCGTGAGTCATTTCTCCAAGTCTTTTGAGGTCGACGTCTTCTGCCAGCGGCATTCCTCTGGTGTGAATTTGAATGATTTCGTTTCTTCCCTGTTTGTCGGGGACGCCTATCTCCATCTCTCTGTCGAATCTTCCAGGTCTACGCAGAGCAGGGTCCAAGGCACCCGGCCTGTTTGTGGCTCCTATGACTATAACGTTTCCCCTTCCGGACAATCCGTCCATAAGCGCTAATAATTGAGCAACGACACGTCTTTCAACTTCTCCAGTCACTTCTTCTCTCTTGGGGGCGATCGCGTCAAGTTCATCTATGAATATTATGCTCGGCGCGTTTTGCTGAGCTTGCTGGAAAATTTCTCTGAGTCTGGCTTCGGATTCTCCATAGAACTTGCTCATTATTTCGGGTCCGTTTATGGAGAAGAAATTGGCTTCAGACTCGTTTGCTACGGCTCTCGCCAACAGCGTTTTTCCGCAACCCGGAGGTCCGTGGATCAACACTCCTTTCGGCGGTTCGATTCCGAGTCTCTGGAAAAGTTCGGGATGTCTGAGGGGGAGCTCTACCATTTCTCTTACTCTTTGGATCTCCTCATGCAAGCCTCCGACATCTTCATAGGTTGTTCTGGGCAATCCTTTCCCTTCGGGTGCTGGCTCGTTCAGTATCGTCAGTTTTGTTTCTGCAGTCACCTTGACTATGCCGTGTGGGCGCGTTTTTGTAGTTGTGAATGGTATAGCGTGCCCCAGCATCATCACTAGAGTCGTGTCCCCTTCCACGAGTGTTCTTTCCATCAGACGGTTTCTCACAAAATTGGTGAAATCTTCATCAACGTTTAATCTCATGTCCACTGGCGCAAGTGTTATGCTCATGGCAGGTTTGACCTTGGCTGAACGCACGACTACGTACTCGTTTATGGCTACTCCAGCGTTCTTGCGCGTGTAACCATCGATTCTCAAAAGATCTCTGTTCTGGTCTTCACTGTAGGCTGGCCATGCTATTGCTGACGTTGTTCTTTTGCCGCAGATTTCTATGACATCGCCTGCTGAGATGCCTAGGCTCTGCATCGTTTTCTGGTCTATGCGGGCAATTCCCCTGCCCACATCTCTCTGTCTTGCGTCTCCGACACGCAACTGTATTTCACTCAATGAAAATCCTTCCTGTGAGTTTGAGCACGTTTCGAAAAAGAAGAGTTCTCGGATATAAATGTCTTGAGCATAAATGCTTTAAGCAACCCGTGGAGGGTTACCTGCTGGTTCTGCGTACCATGAGAGTTTGAACCTGACTGATTCCTTCTATCGTTTCGATCTTTTTCTCGAATTCGTCAAGCACGCCCGTTTTGTCTTCGGGGAACTTTATCTGGATCAGAAGGGCTTTCAAGCCGAAAGCAACTGGTTCTTCGCCATATCCATGTACAGTGGCGAATTCTGGCAGGTTGCTTTCAATTCTCTTCTTCAACGGGTCAAAATCCTCAATGATGTCGCTCGGGAATATCTTGTATGTTATGACAACAAAACCCATCTTCAATCCGCCTTCAATAATTCTATGGACCGATAAAACCGCATTTCGGACACTTGTAAGGGCGTCCAAACTTGCGACACTTGCCACATCGTCTTGTCTGGATTTCTCCACAGTTCGGGCAGAGGAATTTGGTAGCTTCTGCTCCCGGCGGTATTGGTTTTCCGCAACTTGAGCATGTAATCATCGTTAGTGTTGGACTTTTTTCGGTCATGATGGGCGTCCTCGCGAGTGGTTGTGTAATTGTGAGACTTACTTATATCTTGTATGTTTCCATTTTCGCAACTTTATTATTTGGCGCGCGTCAATCAGGCAGGTCCTCTGATTTCATACTGTTCAAAGGTCTCTCAACATGCATAAAGCAAGACACTGTTCTGGGCGCCACTGAGTATTTCTCATTGTCCAACGCACATAGCAATGTAAGTCGCTGCCTTCGAGTAGCGTCAAAGGTGATTCTCTACCGCCTGGGCCGGACAACAACCAACTTCGGTAAGTTTTATGCAGCGCCCATGGGATAGCGGTAGGATGATATCGTCCGCTCAAAACCTTAGAAAAATGAGCATTCCTGTGGCCTACCTCCTAGGGGGGTAGGGGGTGTTATGGTTGAAATCAGGCCAAAAAGACTCTTGGGTGCCCAAACGTCTATGCAGCCAACGACCCGTCAGAACGCGCAATCGTTAACATAAATCTTCCATCAGATGCAGCGAATCGAAATCCGCGCCTAATGTGTTGTGTCTTTGTGCACGGTCTGAATAATAAGTTGTGCAGTTTTTGCGGAACTTTATTATTTCAGTTGCCGGCCAATAGTGAAAAAGGGGTTACTTTTGGGAGTCGACCTTCGCGATCTTGTGCCGAAAACAACGATCAGGCTCGAGGATTTGAGCGGGAAGATCATTGCCATAGATGCGTACAACGCACTTTACCAATTTCTGGCGATAATCCGTCAACCAGATGGTACTCCGTTGAAGGACAGCTCAGGCAGAGTTACCAGCCACCTGAGCGGTTTGCTTTATCGAACAAGCAATCTGGTGGAGCTGGGCATCAAACCGATTTACGTATTCGACGGGGCTCCGCCTACGCTTAAGGAAGTTGAGATCAAAAGACGAAAGAGAGTGAAAGAGGAAGCTCTAGTTCTCTATGAGCGGGCGTTGAAGGAAGGAAAAGTCGAAGAGGCACGTGTCTACGCTCAGGCAACTTCGCATCTGAAAGATTACATGGCTGAAGACAGCAAAAAGCTCCTTGATCTGATAGGTGTTCCCTGGATTCAGGCACCCAGTGAAGGTGAAGCTCAAGCTGCACATATGACCAAGAAGGGCGACGCTCACTACTGCGCAAGTCAGGATTATGACAGTCTTCTTTTCGGAGCTCCCAAGTTTGTTAGAAACATAACCATTTCAGGGCGTAGGAAACTCCCCAGCAAGAACATATACATTGAAGTAATTCCAGAACTTTTCGAGTTAGAGCAAGTTCTCAGAGAGCTGGGGATAACTTACGAACAATTGATTGACGTAGGAATCCTGATTGGAACAGACTTCAATCCTGACGGGATCAAGGGGCTAGGACCAAAAACCGCCTTAAAACTGATAAAAGAGCATGAAACCTTGGAGAAAGCGGTTCCACATGTGAAAAACGCGGAGTTTCCTGTTGAACCTCAAAGAATCAGGGAGATTTTTCTCCATCCAGAGGTGACTTCCAACTACAAGCTCGAATGGAACCCCCCAGATGTCGCGAGTGCGGTTGATTTCATCGTCAGAGAAAGGGACTTCTCAGAAGAGCGTGTTCGAAAAGCCTTGGAGAAGATGCAGACAGGAATCGCAAAGGAAAAGGGAAAGACCACACTCGAAAAATGGTTCGGGTAGTGCACAGTTCCCAGCTTAACAGTTGGTTGCACAAGTCTTTAATCCACATTCTCTTATACTATACGTCTCACGAAATGGTGACACCTATGGAGAAAGACCAGATCGCGCTCCCGATAGACGAATTCCCCAAAAAATGGTATAGCATCATACCTGACCTGCCCGAGCCGCTTCCTCCGCCAAAGGAGCCTGAAAAAGGTCCATCCCGCATGGACTACCTGGCAAAGACAATGGTCAAAGAGTGTCTTGGGCAGGAGATGTCGACTGAACGCTGGGTCAATATTCCTGAGGAAATACGCGAACTTTATATTCACATGGGAAGGCCAAGACCGCTTTACCGTGCGAAACGGTTGGAAAAACGTCTTGGATTGAAGAAAGTCAAGCTCTACTACAAGCGCGAGGACTTGTCGCCCACCGGTTCACATAAAACGAACACTGCCATCGCACAAGCCTATTACGCTCAGAAAGAAGGAAAGACGACCCTGAGCACCGAAACCGGTGCAGGTCAGTGGGGAACCGCGCTTTCTTATGCAGCTTCACTCATGGAGCTTGAGTGCGTGGTCTTCTGGGTCAAATCAGTCTACGACTGGAAGAGTGACAGAAAAGCTCTGATGAACCTTTTTGGCTCTAAGGTCCACGCTTCACCTAGCAAGCAGACCAAGTTCGGCAAGAGTGTACTGGCAAAGGATCCGAAGAGTCCCGGTTCACTCGGTATTGCGATATCTGAGGGCTTGGAATATGCTGAGACACATGACAACACCGTTTACTGTCTAGGTTCAGTTCTGAATCACGTAATGATGCACCAGTCGGTAATAGGCCTTGAAACCATCAAGCAGTTTGATATGATTGATGAAAAACCAGATCTAATCGTAGGTTGTTTGGGTGGCGGTTCAAACTTTGGCGGTATTGCTCTTCCATTCATCGGTGAAGTGTTGAAAGGCAAAAGAGAGTGCGAGTTCTTGGCTTCGCAGTCTATGGCGGCTCCAAACCTCGTGAAGGGAGAGTACAAGTATGATTTTGGAGATGTAGCTGAACATACTCCACTCTTGAAAATGTTCACTCTGGGTCACAAAACCAAGATGAATCCGATCAAGGCAGATGGACTGCGATATCACGCTGCTGGCCCCATCATCAGCTTGCTTCGTAAACATAACATAATCAAAGCCGTCGCGTACCCAGAAAATGAAAAAGTCATCTTTGAAGCAGCACGACTCTTCCTTCAGACTGAAGGATGGCTGGCTGCACCAGAATCCAGTTACGCGCTTCGCGCAGGTATAGACGAGGCTCTGAAAACCGAAAAAGCAGGCAAAGAGAAAACCATTTGCATGAACATCAGCGGCCATGGCTGGCTGGATCTAGAGGCTTACAAGGAGAAACTGCAGATTTCGTAGGTGACTGATCCATCAGAACTGGTGGCCATATTTCCCGGTCAACGGGACAAAGGCCACTCCGCCCAGATTCTCTTCTTTTGTCTTGCCATCACTGCCCTTAGTCAACTTGATCAGGTTTTGGAACAGCGATAGGCTGCCAACCGGAATCAACATAGTTCCTCCCGGTTTCAATTGTTCAACGAGTGGTTTAGGAACACTCGGTGCCGCAGCAGTCGCGAGGATTCGATCGTAAGGAGCTTTCTCGGGAAAGCCCATTGAACCATCTCCATGAATTATCGAAGCTCTGTCACCGTAACCATTGTTCATGATGTTTTTTCTGGCAAAATCAGCCAAGCCCTGCACAATCTCTATTGTGTAAACGTGTCCCCACTCGCTTCGCGGTGCCGTCCTAGGTGCCACCAACTCAGCTATCGTGGCAGCGTGCCACCCTGAACCCGCGCCTACTTCCAGCACTTTATGGCCGACCTCGAGTTGCAGGGCTTCATTCATTATTGAGACCATGTGCGGTGCGGAAGCCGTTTGTGAAAAACCTATTGGAAGAGGTGTATCGACCGCGCCGTATGATCGCATGTTTTCCGGTAGGAATTTCTCGCGGGGAACTTTGCGCATCGTTTCGATGACCTTTGGAGAACGAAGGATGCCTTCTTTTACTAGGTTTTGGACCAGTTTTTCCCATTCGTTTGCTTCCACGAGATGCACCGAAGATAAACAATGGTTACTGGTTATTAACGCATTTGAATTTAGGAATTGAACCTAGAATCACTCGGAGCTGTTTCGCGGTCTCTATTTTCAAGGGCGGAATCAGCTGTAGTCAACCATTTAAATCTGAAGCTTCAATCTAAAGCAACTGAGCAGGAAGTCGGAAGAGGTTTGAGTAACGAACAGAATTCTGGTTCGAGTGCAGAGGAGCTATGCAAGAAGTTGGACCAGATAATTCGGCGACTCGATCTTCTAGAAGAGTTGATTCTTGAAAAACCAGAGTATCAGGGATTGGCAACTTCCTTGCGGTTGACGAAAATGGGCATAGGCATGTACGGTGAACCGCTTAAGCTCGCTTCGCGTCTGAAAAACGCGGAGAGCTATCTCCGTCAAAAACCAATCGCTCAAGATGACATTTCAAGATGTATTGTGCAAGCATTGGCTGTCAAGGGTCCGCTGAACGTTTCTGCAATAACACGGCAAGTGGCTCAAATGAGAGGGAAATCAAGCAGACGGATAATAAGAGAAAGAGTGAAACAATTGTTGGCGAAAGGTATTTTGTTGAAGACAGAAGGGAGAGTTCCAACGTATGAGCTTGTCGAGAAGAATGGTCAGTGACTGGTCATTTTTGCACAGAATACCTAACTGCAGTGACCACTCCTATGTCTGTTTGGAGGCGTGGAAAAACATGAAATATGGGCACGTAAAAAACACAAGTACAGGCAATAACATACTTGCTCCCGTAGTAGAACTGAGTTCAAGATCAACTAAGACAACAGTCATAGTTACTGTCCAAATGATAGAGCGTGCTCGAATCGCAAAAGCACAGGCAAGTCCAGAAGTCGCTTGGGCACGATCGCGGTTCAATCTGAACCTATTGTAGATAGATATGGAGGTGAAATGAATGGTTGACGAAGAAAAGAAACACGAGAGGGAAAGGCCGGAGGACATCAAAGAAATACTGAAAGTGGTTTCAGAAGAGGTTCCAGGACTAATAAAGAACCTGCTCTCCACGGTCTTTTCCGAAGAGGCTGGAAAGAACATGGGTAAAGCTGCAGCAGCGTACTACAAGGAACTAAAAGCAGGGGGGTTGCCTGAACAAGTAGCCGTGAAGTTGACCGAAGACTATATGCGAACTTTCACAAACATTGGTGACATGATGAGAGGCAGCAGAAAATCGTCCGAAAGAAGCGGAGAAGACGTCGGCGAAGAAATCAAAAGAAAAGTCCGTGAAAAAATAGAACAGGAATTGTGAGATGATCAGCATTGAGTGCAGCGTCAACGGTTGCCGATCTAATCAAAGGATCTCCTTACCTTGCTCGCGCGTCCCTGAGTCTATTGTGCACGTATCTCACTCTAGGCAGGCGAGTGCGAAAAGCAAGAAGAGCTTTCGAGAGACAACTCATGATTGCCGGTATGTCAAAGGAAGACGCTGAGCGTCTGAGCGCTTGTTTTGAAGAGCTCAAGAACAATGTGACTGGGACGCTGAGGCAAGGAATGGCTTTTGGTCAGAGGCGCCGATAGGAAGCGCTCTGTTACGCTTGTTTTGTCTATTTGACCGTTACTGATTTGGCTAGATTTCTGGGTCTGTCTGGGTTGAGGCCTCTCTCCACGGCCATGTAGTATGCCAGCATCTGTAATGGGACGACGAACGGTACGGGTGACAGAACTTCCGGGATGTCTTTCGGCACTTCAATGTAGTCGTCCGCCAGTTTCTTGATCTCTTCATCTCCTTCTTCCACAATGGCGATTATTGAAGCACCTCTAGCCTTCATTTCCATTATGTTTCCAATCAGCGTTTTGTGAGTTCCATCTTTTGCACATACGAAAACCACTGGAAAACCTGGTTCTACAAGGCTGATCGGCCCGTGCTTACTCTCTCCTGCAGGAAAGGCTATGGCAGGTATATAGGCGATTTCCATCAGCTTGAGTCTGCCCTCATATGCCGTCGCAGTATTTATGCCTCTGCCAAGGAAGAAGAAAGCTTTTGCGTCCTTGTACTTCCTAGCCATTTGCTTCGTCTTTTCCTCTTGTTTGAGGATAATTTCTTGGACTATGTCTGGAAGTTTTTTGATTTTTTCAGCGAGGTAGTCCATCTCATCCTGTGAAACCTTGCCGCGTTTCTTTGCGAGCCTCAATGCTAGTTGGGCCATTACCGAAAGCTGCGAAGTGAAGGTTTTCGTTGCTGCAACACCTATTTCTGGTCCAGACTGCTGGCCGATGTAGACTCTCGAAACCCTTGTCAAAGTTGAGCCAATTGCGTTGGTCAATCCCAGAATTGTGGCTGCCCGCTCGCGTGCAGCGCTGACGGAGGCTAGAGTGTCTGCGGTTTCTCCCGATTGGCTCACTGCAAGGATGGTGCTGTCGATGTTGACTGATTTTCCGCATTGTTCTGTGAATTCGGATGCTATTATTGGGTAAGTGGGTAGAAAAGCGAGTTTTGAGAACATGTATGATGCTGCTAAACACGCGTGATAAGATGTCCCGCAAGCTACCATGTAAACGTCTCGAGCACGATCTAAGAAAGTTGACATGAGATCTGCATAGTGCTCTTGAACCCTGAGAGTGTTGCGCAGGCAGTCAGGTTGTTCGTGAATTTCTTTTATCATGAAATGCGGGTAGCCTTGCTTGACTGCCATTTCTGGGCTCCAATCAACGGCTTTAGGTTCTCGTGAGACAATTCTTGAGTCCGCTATTTTCCTAATCTCAGCTTTTCCCAGCGAAATTGTCACGATTTCGCCATCTTCAACTATCAATACTTTGTTAGTCAGGGGAAGAAAGGCTGGAATATCTGAAGAGAAGAAAACGTCTTTTTCGTTGACTCCGATGACAAGCGGGCTTTCGTTTCGAACACAGACTATCTTGTCTGGTTCCTCTGACGAGATGACAGCGATGGCGTAGGATCCTTGGAGCTTCTTCACAGCCTCGGCAACGGCGCCAGTCAAACCAAGAGAAGGATTGTTTCTCAGAATCTCTTCGATAAGATGAGGTACAACTTCCGTATCCGTCTTGGATTTGAAAGTGTGACCGTGATTCTCAAGATCGGTGCGCAGTTCATCAAAATTCTCAATGATTCCGTTGTGGACAACTGCTATTTGTTCGTTGCAGTCAGTGTGAGGATGTGAATTCACTTGGAGGGGGGCGCCGTGCGTTGCCCATCTTGTGTGTCCGATACCGATGCTTCCAGGGAGGTCATCTAGGTTGCGCAGTCTATGGACATCGTCGATTTTTCCCTGATCCTTTTTTACGTGGAGTTTTCCTTCGTGTAGCGTGGCTTCTCCAACGGAATCGTAGCCTCGATATTCAAGTCTTTTCAGCGCTGCATGTATGATCGGAGCAGCGTTCTTTTCTTCTAGGATGCAGCCGAATATTCCACACATCAAGAGTGCCTCAATTGCTTGTTGCAGTAAGTTCCATGGAAACAGTTTTTCGGTAATAAGCATTGTTAATACTTAAACCTGAGTTCTAACAGAAATCTTAGATCTATTATTCAAATGGCAACATGGATAAACGATTTTTCTTCATGATTTTTCTTGGGCATTAATAAAAAAGTTATAAAGGTTCTTTTCATTTCTAATCCTTTGGCACGGATGAATCTTGGACAAGAATCTGCTCTTAAAGGATGATGGAAAAACCCAGAGAGTCAAGGAAATCATGTTAGTGGAGGATCCGCAGCGGCTGAAACTGATATTCAACAAACTGAGTTGGAAGATTCTGCGGATGCTTTCTGAAAAAGAAATGTATCCTCTTGAAATTGCGAAGGTTCTGCACATTCACGAACAGAAAGTCTACTATCACATAAGAAAACTCGAGAAGGCAGGCGCAATAGTGGTAACGAGAGAAGAAGCGAAAAAAGGTGCCACTGCAAAATACTTCAGAGCCGCCTCATCGGCTTTTGGAATTGATCTTCCACAAGGATACAGACCGATAAAAAAGCTCTCACTCTTGAGTATGGAAGACAAAGTACACACTTTTTTCAGAGAACTAATCAAAGAAGACGACACTTTTGAGGGAAAAATAGTCGTAGGCAGCCCAACACCCCACGGGCCATTCAAAACAAGCGCCAGAGACGGCCACTACGCCTCTCATCTAGCCTTCTTCCTGGGTCAGTTTGTTCGAATGCCTGACGAGTTTGCGATAAAACTCGACGTCGACGTCAAAGCAGAAAAAGAAGAGAAGAACAATCTAATACTCGTCGGCGGTCCTGGTACTAACCTGCTGACACAGGAAGTAAACGAACACTTACCGATCAGGTTTGACATGCATTCTTCAAACGAAGGTTTTCTATTCGGGGGACTAGTTTCCAAAAGAACTTCAGTTGTGTACACGGCAGACAATATGGGGTTAGTGGCGAAGATCGTCAACCCTTGGGACAGCAACAAACGGGTCATCGTGCTCGCAGGGAACAAGGCTGTAGGCACAAAAGCTTGTGTGCTGGCTCTGACCAATTTCTGGAGTAGAACCCTGAAAAACTACCACGGGGATGAAACCTTCGCCAAGGTCATTCAAGGATTCGATCTAGACGGCGACGGAAAAGTTGACTCGATAGAGGTCTTGGAGTAGCTTGTGTCCAACCGAACTGAGAGAAACGATCATTGCCCACGGACATGAGAATGTAACCGCTACGCATAGAACAACGTTCGAAATTACAAAAGAAACTCACCTGTCAAGAGATGGCGATTGCATCATCGCAGTGGGTGCAAACAAAGCGCTAGATGACCTCAGCCCCGAGTTCAAAGAGAACCTTCGCAAGGACGGTGCGAAAATCACTGTCTTGATCGAAGCGAACGGAGTCACTGAAATCGTGACTGCTATTGGAAATTCTCGTTTAGCCCTTATGCATCCAACCGATATTATTGTCAGAAAAAGTGGGTACGTATGCAACCGGACGTTGGCGATTCATGCGGACAAAGCTGCAAATGAACTGTCAAGAGAACTTGTCAACCGATCAAGGAATCCCAACCAGAAAGTCAGAATTACCTTGATCGCAAGAACCTAACGAATCTGTGCGTCGACAACAGCCTGCCACTCATAAGGAGCTGTCTCGCGAACCACTCTGAAAGAGAGAAACTCTTCGATTTTCCTTCCTGATTTCTCAACCGCCTCTTTGAAATCGCGTTTCTTGTTCTCTATTGAACTGGACACGTCGACGAAAGTGTAGAAGTGTATCACGCCTCCACTCGATTTCAATGCTTGGCATGCGACATCGACGAATTCGATGGCTTTCTCTGGCAGGTTCATTATGACGCGATCAGCAACGCCTGATAGTTTCTCGTTCGTGATTTGCCGAGCGTCTCCTAGTTGAGTATGGACTTTGTTCATCACTCTGTTGAGTCGAATGTTGGTCTTCATATAATCCACTGCATAGGGATTGGCGTCCACGGCGTAGACTTTCACGCTTTCATGGGTTTTGGCTATGAGTATTGCGAATGGGCCGACACCTGCGAACAAGTCTACAACCGTTTCTCCCTCTCTAACGAGAGCTGCGATTCTGTTATGTTCGTTCGACAGTCTTGGTGAAAAATAGGCCTTCGCAACGTCTACCTTGAATAGACATCCGGATTCTTTGTGAACCGTTTCGGTCGAGGGTTCTCCGGCTATCACAGTGAATTCTCTCAATCGGTAAGCTCCACTGACGGCACCTGCTTTTGCTAGAACTGTGCGAACATTTTTGTGTACTCTTAGAAATGCTTTACCGATGATTTTTTCATGGGGTTCAAGTTCGGGCGGTATTTCAATTATGGCTATTTCACCTATGAAGTCTGCAGCATGCGGTAGACTCGCCATCAGACTAATAGGTAATTCAGATTCTAGTAGCTCAGGAAGTGAGGGCTTTTTCTTTCTTTGCTTGAACAGTTGAGTTGAGACCTCGAAATTGATTCCTTCTTTCTTGAGCGTTTCGAAGTCGCCAGGAGAAGGTTGATTGGCAAGGGGAATGTTGAGGTAGCTGCCGTTTTCCTCGATTTCCAGTTCTCTGTCGACGAGTCTGAGCCGGGTCGTTAGAACGAGGGTTTTCTGGCCCTGCAGTTTTGGAATCTTGAGGCAAATGGCTTGTTTTGACATTGGATCACATGATCTTCTCCTTGGTTGCATTGATAACAGTGTATAATAGGGTCGTTTCAGTGTCTGTCAGGTTGTATTGTCTTTTCGCTTTCGCGGTAGCTGCATGTGTCAGCCTTTGGAGTTCGTCGATTCCGACACCAAAATATATTCCTTTGTCTTCGATTAATGCATCATAGCTTTTTCGGTAATCGATGGTTCTTGTTCTGTTGACGTGAAATCCATTCTTTTCCATTAACCAGTTGATTTCTGAAGCTTTGTAGTATCTTGCATGTGCTTTTGAGATTGTTCTTTCCAGAGTCTCCAAAAACTCTTCGTCATCTGACTCTTGTAGCGACAAATCGCCATAGATGAAAACCCCGTTCTTTTTTAGCAGTTGTCTGAAGTTGCCAAGGATTCTCTCTTGGTTCGTGAAATAGTGCATTGTGCTCATGCAAAGAATCGCGTCAAGCGTTTCGTCAACAAGCGGCAAGTGTTCCGCATCGCCAAGAATCAGGTCAAAGCTTTGCTTGTGAGGGATCAACTTGGTTCTAGCGGTTCTTAACATTTCTTTTGAGAGGTCAAGCCCGACAAGATACAGATTGATCCTTTCAAGGACTGGTTTTACATTTCTGCCGCTTCCAACGCCGACTTCCAGCAGTAGCTTTTTCTGGCAGTTCTTGAGCCCTCGCAATATTTCGTCGAATACTTCTTTTCCAAAACCTCGACTCGACTTCCAGGTTCTGTTTTTCTGTCGATCATAATCGTTTGCCCTAGCAGAATAGTACTCCTGGATCAGCTTCTTCCGATTAGTATCGCTCATTCGGTATTGCCAACTTTTTCAATTCTGTATAGCCCATCTGTTTTTTCGGTTTTGAACTTGACCTTTAGAATCTCTTCGGCCAGCCAAATGTTCGTTTCCAGATGTTCTGACATCGTCCGCGTCAGGTATACTGATTCGCCTGGAGCCAAGGCCACGTACGGAAGGATCAAATCAGCCAGATGTACGTCGACGGTTGGTTTTGCAGAGATTTCCTCCCAAAGCTTCTGGGAAGCTTCTTCGCCAACTCTTTCGCTTGTCTTCTTCAATTCGCCGATTGCGTCCGAGCCAAGGATCACTTCGGTGTCGGTTTCAACCCAGAGCACAAGTGAACTGCCTTTCTGCAGCGGGTTGGACATGTCGTTGATTATCTGAATGTCCGGCTTGAAACCTTTTTCTCTGAAATAATCTTCCGCCATCCTCGCTTGTCTTTCAGCGACCTTCCTTTCAGCAAGGAACGTGCAGACCGATACTCCCTTGATGGTCTTTATGTTTCCATGACTTTCCAATTGCAGAGCTTTCAAATTTTTCGCAGGCTCGACTGTCGCTATTACTTCACCGTTCCCTTTTGGGTAATAGCCATACTTGCGCACGTTGATGGTCGCGTTCAACCCTATTCTCTTGAGTATTGGCAAAAGTACGAAGCGCAGGTAATTGATTGTGGGTGCGTGTGAAACGTCTGTTCCGCCCTTGGTAACGTGCAGCTCAACCGAGTTCTTTGCGTAAGCACAGACGGGCAGGACTGTCATCAAAAGCATGGAGATGCTTCCCGCAGTTCCTATTTCAGCTTCGACTTTTCCGCTTCTGATTTCTCTCGGATCGAACCACAGTTCCTGCGAATTGACTTTGGCACCTTCAACTTTAGCATCGCAAAGCCTTGCAGCCGTCAGAACGGCTTCTAGGTGTTGAGGTTTCAGGCCGGGTTGTGGCCTGTTGTGTCTGATGTTGTATATGTGAAGTGGTTGGCCCTTTATGGCTGACAGAGCGACGGCCACCCTGAGGATTGTGCCGCTTCCTCCTTTTTTGCTTCCGTCAATCTCGATCAAACGCGACTTGGCTCCTGTTTTCGGCTCGTTGAAAAGGTCGGAAACAATTAATAAAAGGCCGTCGTATTAAGGATTTGGAAGGTTGAAGGCTCATGAGCACCGATAAAGCGAAGATTGACAACCTCATCAAGAAAGTTGAAGAACTCGTGGCAATCCTGAACGATGTCACCTCAGACTTGAGACAAGTCACATCTTCGTTGAAATCATTAGCCGTCCAACAGATCACACAACCCGTCGCAGCACCACCACCATTGTCTTTGGGCCAACCTGGAACTGTCTCTGGAGCAGTGGCTGGAGCACCTCGCGTCGCTGAGAGATCAAAAGCCCTTGAAGATGTCAAGGCGTTGTTCCCTGAGGACTTGGAGAACCTGTTGAGTTTTGAGGAAAAGGACGATTATGTGATTATCAAGCCACGTCAATTCTTGGGTTCTGACAACTTCTCCAAAATTGCGTCCGCGGTGCGCCAGGCCGGCGGAGAATACGTAAGCGCTGGAAAAGCGTCACACTTCAAAGTTCCAAAGAGCAGAACCTAGTTTCATCATCGTTTCTCGAAAGAAGCTCATATTGTTTCAAAATCAACGTATTCGTCAGAATAAGGCTCCTCCCGAACTTCAACCGACGTCACTCTAGCAGCAGGTGGTCCACGTCTACAAAATTCTATCATTTTTGTCACGTCTCTATCTTCTCCCTCAAATACAGCTTCAACTCTGCCATCAGACAGGTTTCGAACCCAACCAGCAACGTTATGTTCTTTTGCTCGGCACGTTGTTTCTTCTCTGAAGAAAACGCCCTGAACTCTTCCACTGACGAAGACGCGAACCCTGATTTTCATAATTGCTCCACTCCTTCCAACCGTTCACTTAAACTCATCTCTCTTCTGCACGGTTAGTTTGTTTCATCACTCTTCTTAAAAGGTGTCTTCTTGAAGCTTTATATTGGGATTTGAGATGCTGGAAAACTGTAACGGCAAACTGTTCGTTTATGCCTCCAGCTTCGTGTCTCGAGGAAGACGCCTAGAACCCGTCCGCGCG
>Ga0315296_10000576_pt1 | contig 33408 bp, 31 predicted proteins | sample YL17G14_18_MG_FD_203921 | JGI IMG/M metagenome (GOLD analysis project Ga0315296, IMG submission 203921) | Sediment microbial communities from Yellowstone Lake, YNP, Wyoming, USA - YL17G14_18 | ecosystem: Environmental > Aquatic > Freshwater > Lake > Sediment | place: USA: Wyoming | collected... | reverse complement strand
TGAGCATATGCCGCACACGGGGGACGAGGCCGTGTGTCCGCAGCCCAGGCCGTGTGCCGGGAGGGCGGTCAGTTCGGGGATGAAAGCGCGCTCAGGGCCAGCAGGTAGAACATGTTGTGCACCAGCCAGGGCTCGCTGGTGCGGTAGGATGGGTGCGGCCGCTCGGAGCCGACGCGCGAGAGGTCGAAGCCTGGCTGATCGAGAGCATAGGGTGAACGCACAAATCCATTTGGAATAGCCCCCGGCACCGCGCCGCGCTCGCGGCCCGGAATCGAATCGTAGCGGTGGTGGTAGCGCGGCGGGTTGAATGAGCCGGCTCCCTCGAACATGCACAGGCCGATCGGATTCTTGCCGAACACCCAGTCCACCTGATCCGCTGCGTAGCGCAGGGCGCGCCGGTCGCCGTTGAGCCGGTAGATGAGAGCAGCCGCCCACGCGCGCCCCAGAAGTTCGAAGTTGTGGCCCAGGGTCGAGGTGGGCTCGAAGAAGTAATCCTCATCGCCGACTCTCTGCTTGCTCAGCCCGAAGGGATTGTCGTCGGTCGTCTCGCAGAAAACGCGGTACAGTCGCAGGGCCGCGCGGATCCCGGCGTTGGCAGGTTCCGAAGGGTGCGAAAGGGCGAATTGAGCGAGGGCTGCCGCGCTGACCTCGCCGTAGGAGCCGAAAGCGCCGCGCATGCGCCCCGACGTGGTTTGCGTGGCGAGGATCGCCTCCGCGCTACGGCGCGCGAAGTCGAGATAGCGCTCCTGCCGAGTAACCGCGTACAGTTCCAGCGCGCTAAGCAGGAGGTGTGGGCTCGTGGTCTGCGCAGCGCCGCCTGTCGCGTGGTCGAACAGCCGCAGCGCCCTCTCAAGGTAATCGTTCTTGATGCCGCCCCCGCCTTCGCCCGCGAAGGGGCTACGGCGCGCAGGCTCTTTCAGCATTGCAGATAGGCGCGCCCACGCGCCGATCACCAGCGGGGAATGGCCTTCGCCGGGAGCAATGACGGGGTCATCGTCAGTGCCCACGATGTTGTCGGTGTGCACATCCGGCGCGGCCCACTTCATCCATGCGCGGCCAGGCCCCTGGCCCACAGTATTGTAAAGCCCGCCTGTCTCGGGGTTCTGCATCTTGGCGACGAACTGTGCGCCCCACAGCGCTTCTTCTATTGCATCGGGAGTGCCGTTGCGATCGCAGCGCTTGAAATCGTCAGGCGCAGCGCGATATGCGGCGAGCAGAGCATACGCGCAGCCGCCATCGCCGTTCTCGTACATTATCTTGTTGTAGTCACCGGCGCTGTGCCAGCCGCCGGTCGCGTCGAGGTGCTTGCCGTCGGGCAGGCGCGCATCGTCGAGGTGGCACGGCTTGTGCCATCCCGGCACATCGAACCCGCAGCGCTGCACGAAGAAAAACTGCACCGCCAGGTCCGCAGTGCGCCGGGCCAGCACATTGCGCCCGATCTCGAACGGCGGCGATTCGCCGCGAACGCCGCCCACGCGCGCAACGGCGCGATAGATGCCCGGTTGGCGCAGATTCGAGAAATCCGCGGGCCAATAGTATCCGCCCCAGTCAGCGGGCGTGCCGTCGTGAATCCGCCCGGAGCACCGCAGAGGAATCTGAAGCAGGTGAGCGCCTGCTTGCGATATGACCTCGATCGTGCCTGCAGGCGAGGTCGTGGGGAAGAAGTTGGTCGCGACCACCAGGCTCTTGGGGCCGTCCGGCTCATGGCCCACCTGGTTCACGTGCACGCGCACGATGGGCTTTGTGTTGCGCGCGGGCTGCTGCGGGGAGAACCAGAAGTCATCGAACCACGCCTTGCCATTGCGCACGGCGAGCACGATCCTCGCGTTCGTCGCACCTGTGGGTGGCCGCAGGTCGTCCGCCCGGTATCGCGCCCAGCCGTTCTCTGCAGCGCCGCTGGTCAATCGGTCCCGCCGCACGACCTTGTCCCATGCGTCCAGCCAGGCGACCCACACGAATACTTCTCCACCTTCAGCACGTACCCACCCATCGAACCGGAATGCATTGACCCCTTCGGCCAAGCCCATGCCCACGACGCGCGCGGCAAACCACCCATCTTGCGCCTCTACCAAGAGGGAGGAACCGGTGCGCCCCACCGCTTTGTCGCCCCGCTGCGAACCCTGGCGCGTGCCGTCGAGTCCGCCAGCTGGCGGATTCTGCGGCTCATCCGACCAGAAGGGCACCGTGCCCTTGCTGTCGGCCTCGAAGGTCGGGTTGAACATCAGGTTGCGAACCATGGGCGCGAAGACCACGTCATCGAGATACGCCTCGGCCGTGGCAGTCAGCCAGATGCGGGCGCTCGTGCAGTTCTCAGGCGCATCCGCCTCGAGCGCAGTGAACTGCCACGCCGCATCCGGGCCGACAGCAGGAGCGCGAGCCGTCGCTATCACGTTTTCCTGCGCGTCGAGCAAGTCAGCGCCGATCGTGGCCTTGCCGCTGCGGCATTTGATCCACCCGTCCAGGCGGTAACTCTGGCCGGGCTCGATTGAGATGACATCGGTGCGCCACGCAGGCAGTCGGGCGCCGGTTGCCCCGATCGAGAACTGGCCGGTGCGCGCTGGCCGGTGCGCCCATGTCCCGCCAGCGCCCCGAAGCCATCCCAATGGGCCATCCTCGCCATTCTCGAACGATGGGTTGGGGGCCAGGTTGGCGATCGGGCCGGGGGCGGATGGGTTCTGCGCCAGCGCGGCGCAGGCCGGCAGACACAGCGCGCAAGCAAGGAGAAACAAGAAAAGAGACGAGCGCATCGTGTCACTTCCCGGGGCTGCGATATGCTGCCCCTGTGTAGAGTATGGCCTGGTGTGCTTCCGCCCTGTCGCGGCAGGTTCCTGCACAGCGGGAACCGGGCAGGAAGCCGCTTGCGCGCGCAGAACTTCGCCTGGCGACTGACGTTGAGACCCGGCATCCGAAGGAGGACGGCCCATGCTAACCACATTTCCGCCCGCGCCCAGCAGCCCGCCGACTGAGCCGCGCCCGCTCGAACGGCACCGGGGAGATGTCGTGCTGGTCCTTGGAATCCTGGGGCTCATGTTCTGCTGCATTCTCGGCATCATCGCGTGGGTCATGGGCAATAATGACTTGAGGCAGATGGATGCCGGCCGCATGGACCCCACCGGGCGCAGCATTACCAGCGCAGGGCGAATTCTGGGCATTGTATCTGTCTGCATGATCATCGCGCTTGCCCTTTTGTTTATTGTGTTCGTGCTGGTACTTATGTTTCTCGTCGGCGCGGGCACGGCGGCCTACTGGGGATATTAGATGCCTAGAGCCCACGTCAAAAGTCGCCAGAGTGAGACCCTTCGTCCGCCGGCTGGCGGACTCAGGGTGACACATCAGCGAATCCCCGCCCTTGTTTGTCATGCTGAGCGAAGCGAAGCATCCCACTCATGGTGCAATGTGTCGCGCGGGCTGGCATGAATAACATGATGGGATTCTTCACCCGCCCGCTGGCGGATTCAGAATGACAGGAGGGAACGCGGTGGCTACCGATGTGACGCTGTGTCCCCGCGCAGTCGGGAGGCAGGCGCGTGCTCCGGAGAGTCTCGAAATGCGCTCAAGGGACGAGTGGGCTGTTGTGCGCGCGCCGCTGGCGGCGCTCATCGCCTTTCTTCTTCTCGCCGCCGCAGCCAACTGGCTTGCCAGTGCGGGCGGGGGCTCACTTTGTGCGTGTCCCTTCAAACTCGTCACCGGCCTGGCGTGTCCTGGTTGCGGAGCAACGCGCGCGGCCTTGGCCTTCTTGAGCGGGCACGTGGGGGACGCGTGGCGCTGGAATCCTCTGCTGACGTGCGCTTATCTGCTCGCCCCGCCTTGGCTTGCCCTGCGCTGTCTCGCCCGCAAGCGCGCGGTCATCGAACTCACCGGCCCGCGCGCTGGCCAGTCGTCGCGCTTCTGGCCCTCATGGTGGCGGGGAACTGGGCCTATCTCATCGTATCGAACCGCTAGCGCTTGCTATTCCCGTTGTAGGGAGGGCGACCGTGCGCCCCCACAGAAGTCCTTGCATTACCGCAAAGAGTGCCCAGGATGTGGCACAGCCGCCCTCGGCTGTGAAGACTGACCTCCCAGCACGTGGAGCAGCGCGTGGTAGGCGGGCTTGGGGCGCGCTGATTCGTCGAGTATCAGCGGCGCGTCCGGCTTGCCCGTGTGCCGGGGAATCCAGGAATAGCGGTCTGTAACGCCCCACATCACGAAGGCCTTGAAATTGGATGCCTGCAGGCAAGCCTTGAGCATGTCGCGATAGATGCGCGCCTGCGCGGCGAGCCGCTCTTCCATCGTCCCGGTGCCGTTCTGGATTTTCACATCCATCTCGGTGATATGCACCTCGAGGCCGAGCGCGGCCAGGCGGTTTATGTTCGCGGCGACGTGCTGCGGCTGCGGGTACGCATCAAGCCCGATGTGCATTTGCAGGCCGACGCCGTGAACGGGCACTCCTCGATTCAGGAGCCCCTTGACCAGATTGTAGATGGCGCCCGCCTTCTGGTTGAGCCCCTCGCCGTCGAAGTCATTGTAGAACAGGCGCGCCTGCGGGTCCGCCTCGTGCGCCCAGCGGAAAACCACTTCGAGGTACTCGTCCCCCACTGCGCGGCGCCAGAACGTGTCGCGCATCGAACCGTCGCGTGCGACCGCCTCGTTGACAACATCCCACGCGCCTATCTGCCCGCGATAGCGGCCGACAACCGTGGCTATGTGGTCTTTGAGGATTGCCGTCAGTTCGTCGCGCCCGAAGTTGCCGTTCGTCAGCCACGCCGGCAGCGCCTGATGCCACACGAGCGTATGGCCTCGCACCTGCATCGCATGATCCCTTGCGAACGCGACGATTTCATCTGCGCCCGAGAAATCGAAGCGCTCGCGCGTCGGGCGCAGGGGCGCGAACTTCAGCGCGTTTTCCGAGGTCACGATGTTGAACTCGCGTGCCAGCAGTTCCCTGTAAACCGGGTCATCTCGCAGCGGCCGCACCGCGACCGCCGCCCCGATTCGGATCCCTCGCTTTTCGGCCAGCGCGCGGAGCGACTGACCTGGGGCGTCAATTCTCATCCTTGGCCCTCTCAATGATGGATAGAGCCAGGTCAATCATGGCCTGCTCGCCTTGCGCTCTGCGCTCGGCTTTCGCGGCGTCGGTCAGCAGGATGTGGTCGCCCTGGCGCGGGTTGTCGAACGCGAACAGCAGCGACAGGCGCTGCATCCTGAAATACTGCGCAACTGCGAAGGTGCTGGCTGTCTCCATGTCAACAGCAATGTAACCCTGGCTGGCCCAACTCTCGATCTCTTCCTTGCCTTCTGCGAGCAGCGCGGATGTCGTCCACACCGGCCCCTTGCGCAGGCCGACGGTGTGAACCGGCGCAGTCGTTATGCCAGCAACCAGGTCAGGCGAAGCGTCAACATCCCGCTTATCGGGCAGATAGTACTGCGCCGCTCCCTCCCCGCAGTGGGCAGCCGTCGCGCATACAATATCGCCCGGAAGAATGCCCCCGGCCAGCGCGCCGCAGCAGCCGGTCTGGATCACGAGCGATGTCCCCAGCACCCCGAAAACATGCGTGATCTCAGAAGCCATCGCATCGCCATAGACCGATGCGTAGCCGACAATCGCGTTGCCGCGAACACCAATCAGCACATCCTCGATAATCCCGTTTGGCGAGCCCACTTCTACCACATCGCTGAACAGGGCTTTGTGCTTTTCATAATTCGCCCTCAAGTTGCGCGTCCCGCGCAGCAGCAACGCTTTCGGTATCCTTTCCTCAGGGACGTTCAGCAGCGAAAGCCAATCGCTTTTCGTCAGTTCTTTCAGCATCGCGCATCCGCTCCCCCGACTGACTGGACCAGTTGCAGGACTTCCTTCAATGACGAAATCGAGGGCCCCTGCCAGTCCTCGGCATCGTGACGGTAGGCGTCCTCGTCAGGAACGCGGATGAGAACCGCTTGCATGACTGCTTCGCTGGCCCCGGTCAGTTCGTGGCTGTCCCCGTCGCCCACGTAGAGGCACTCCTGCGGCTTCACCCCGAGCCGCTCACAAGCCAGATGATAGATTCGCGGGTCGGGCTTCTTCAGGCCCACAAGGCAGGAGAATATCGCAACATCCACCAGCGGGGCAAGCGCAGTCTCCCGCCACACGACCGGGACCTCGGGCGAACAATCGCTAATCAGGCCTATTTTGCAGCCCAGCGCCCTGAGAGCGGCGAGCGTCTCAACCGCATCGGGCCGAGGCTTGAGCGTGCGCCTGCGGAACTGCACCATCAGGCCTGCCGCTTGCTCGACCTGCCCCCGATCCGCGTTCACGCCGAGCATCTGGCAAATATGCCGGATGTTTTCCCCAAGCGTCGCGAACGCCCCCCTGTTTCGCTCATCGAACGATGCGACCCACAGGCGGGCGAAGTCCTCAGCGGGCGCTCCGACCGCAGCACCCATTTCATGCAGCAGCCGCTCGAACTGCCCGGCCGAGAAATTCTCGGCCAGCGTCCCGATCAGATCGAAAATCACCGCTCTGCATTTCACGGCCCGGCCCTCGTCTATCTTATCGAAGATTTGATGGCAGGACCTCGTCTCCTGCCCGGCGTCGTCCGCTGCTAAGCGGACTCAACCACCCACTGCAGCGGTATATGCGCCGAGGGACGGAACAATAGGACCTGGCCGCGCAACTATTGAAGTTGGCAGAATACAGTTGACAGGCGACAGATGAATGTCGCCAGATTGTCAGGCGCTGCGTTGCCCTATATGGTCCAATCGTATTTTGCGAGACTCAATAATACCGAGATGACAGGAGACATGCAGATGAATGACGGAAGTGGCGAGCACCGAACAGCGAGAGCGAGTGCCATTGCAGGCAGGTCGGCGCTTGGCCCGTTTGCAAAGCGCTTTCGCGCCATTCAAGGGCGAGCCTGGTGGTGCGCCTTGCTCCTTATCGCTCTGATAGTCCCTGCATCGGGCCGGAAGGGCGAAGGTGAGCCGGCCCTTCCTCTGCTTACCGAACGCTTCCAGTCGGAATTGGATCGGTTTCAGAAGGCAGGCGCCTTCCCGGGCGCAACGGCGGCTTTCATCCTGGCCGATGGACGCTACGCAGTGTGCGCGGCGGGGTATGCGGACAAAGAACAGAAAGTTCCCATGAAGGCTGACTCCCGAATGCTTTCGGGCAGCGTTGGCAAGACGTTCGCGGCCGCCGTGGCGCTCAGCCTGGCGCAAGAGGGCAAGGTTGGCCTCGATGACAAGATCGAAAAGTGGCTTGGGGGAGAAGATTGGTTCAGCCGCCTTCCCAATGGGAAGGACATCACGCTCCGCATGCTCCTGACTCACAGCAGCGGACTCACTGACCACGTTAACGACCTAGGCTTCGGCCTCGCAGTTCTCCAGCGAACGCGGTCAGCCACCCCCGATCCCGATTTCCACTTCAAGCCGCGAGAATTGGTGGAGTTCGTGCTCGATAAGAAGCCGCTGTTTCCTGCCGGCCAGGGGTACTCATACACCGACACAGGTTACATTCTGGTCGGCATGATCATCGAGCGAGCGGCTGGCTCGACATACTACGCCGAACTGCAGAAACGCTTCCTGGATCCGCTGAAACTGACTCTGACGGTTCCGGCGAATACTCGCGACATCCCTGGCTTGTCGCCGGGGTATATGAGCCCGAGCAACCCGCTTGGCCTGCCTGCGAAGACCGTGGCGGATGGCAAGATGCTGTTCAATCCCGCGAATGAATGGACTGGAGGCGGTCTGGCGACGAACCCCGGGGACCTCGTGCGCTGGGCGAAGGCCCTTTACGAAGGCAAGGCAATGCCGAAGCCCTACCGGGACGACCTGCTGAAATCGGTGCCCTGCGACAAGAGCGGCAAGACGCGCTATGGTGCTGGCGTCGTGATACAGGAAAGCGGGCTCGGCAAGATTTACGGGCACGATGGATGGTTTCCGGGATACCGCACCATACTGGTCTACCTACCGGCGCGAAAGGTCGCCATCGCGATGCAGACCAATACCGATGTGAATCAGAACATGGGCAAGTACCTGTTGGCGTTGGCCAAGATCGTCGTCCCGTGACAGGGGGTGGAGCCCTGCTCCGCCTGTCAACGAGCAGGCAGAAGCCAGCCCACAGGCAGGAGTCAACGCACAGGCAGGAGTGCCTGTGCCACATTGCGGTCAGCGAGCCCTGAAAGGGGGAATGCATCGGCGTGGCGGAGGGCAGCGGCTAGAATTCCCGAGCCAGGCTGCGCAGGCTGACCAGCAGCGCGTGAAGCGGGGTTCGGGATATGAGTCGCGCAAGCCCCTCATCTGCTGTCACGAGCCGCCCGCGAACGGCCTGCGCTGTCGCCAGATACAGCGCATCGTAGAACGTGCAGTGCACCACCGCCGCGATTTCCAGCCCCGCGTGCGCCAGGCCTGCGGAGGAGACAAACTCGACCGGCGCAGCCAGGAATCCATCCAGCACTTCGCGTGCCTCGCGGGATGTGAGTTCGCCAGCGCGCATCTTCTTGCTGAGCACGCTGCCGAACTCAGCGACCACCAGGTCCGGCGCAATCAGGGCACTATGACCGGCGCTTCCCGCCTCAAGAAGCAGTCCAGCCTGATCTGAGAGCAGTTCAGGGACGAACCACTTGACCGCCACGCTGGCGTCAACTACCCAGGTGATCATCGCCGCCGGTCGGCGCGGATCACCGCCACTGAGTCGCTGAACTTCCTGCCCGAGCGCGCCAGGCGGCGGCGAATCCTGCGCGCTACCTGCGCCGCGTCGGTCACCCGTGCCGCGGCGAGGCGCTCGAGCGCCATCGCTAGTTCTTGCTGCAGCGAACGCCCCGACTGCGCAGCGCGTCGCTTGAGCACCTCCAGCGTCCGTTCCGCGACATCACGAATCAGAATATCGGGCATCGCTCCCTCTCATTCCAAGGCATGTGGCTTTGCCGAATGCTAGCATAATGTTAGCACTTCCGCTCGCTGTTGTCAACCCCTGGGCGTCGCCCGTCGGATCACTCAGGGCAGGCATGGGGGCCTGCCCCTACAGGTCACACCGCGGAGGCCAGGCCTGCCAGGGAGAACGCCTTGGCGTATCGGCCGATGCTCGCTTTGATGCCGTCGAGGACGCGGCGTTCGGGGTCGCTCATGCCAGCAGCGAGAGCCCTCTCGAAAAGGCGGTTTCTGGCCTCGGTTACCTCCGGATCGTCGTAAACGTAGTGGCCGCAGACCTCGGCCACCTGGTCGAGCACGACGCGGTTGTCGCGGATCTGCGCGGCGGTCATGCCCCTCTGCTCGGGCAGCAACCACTTGCGCCAGCGGCCACTCGCCAGCGCCTTGCGTTCGACCAGGGTGATGAACCCGGGGTCGCCCACTTGCTGCGCCAGGGCGAGCAGGGCGACGGTGTGTGCGCGCCCGAACTCCGGGGCCACGTTGGCGGAAGTAACGCCCAGGCGTGGGTGCTCTCTCAGCACGTCGTCGGAAAGATAATCTGCATTGTGTTCCTTCAGCCCCATGCCGAAAGAACGCGCGAGTTCGCCCAGGCGGCGCGCGTGGTCGCCGTTGAAGCCGCCCATGTTGCGGTCCATTTTGATGAGCGTGCCGGTCTGGCCGACGATGAGACACGGCACAGGCAGTTTGTCGCGCTCCAGCGCGGCGCACAGATCCCCGATGAAGCCCTTGAGGACATCCGGCTCGGTTAGGCCGCCGGCGGTCTCTTCTGTTCCTACCTCATACGTGATAGGCGGGATGACGGCCTTGCGGCGCTCCTCCTCGATGAAGCCGATCAACTCGACGGTGCGCTTGAGGACGGTGGCCAGCGGAACGGGGGTGAGGGATTCGGGATCGCGGGTGGGGTCAATGTGCAGCACGCGGAAGCCCGCCAGAAGGTCCTGCCGGTAAGAATCTTTGGCAGACTTCATGGCATCCGGCTCGGGGATAGCGGGGCTGCGCTCCTCGTCGCGCTGCCAGGGGCCGCCGTGGTCGCGGCAGATGTACAGGGGGCCGTCGAAGCGGGCCTTTTCCGCGAGGCGCCTGGATGCGTCCACAAAGGCAGCCTGGTCCCACCCCTTGACATAGCCTGAGCCGAACTGCTTGCCGTCCACCTGGTTCCTGCTGGCGATAAAGATGACGAGGAAGTGCATGTCCCTGCCGAGTTCGAGGGCGGCCAGGAGCACCTCCTCGGACATCGGGCCGATGCCCAGCAGCGTTGGGGCCTGGCCCTTCTGCTCGAAGCGCCTGTTGATTAGCGCCACGTAGTCGGAAAGGGGCGTCTGCGTCATCACTTACCTCCGTGGGTGGGCTGTGTAGAGGGTGTCGGGCAGGAGGTAGGCGCCTGCCTGAGATTACGCGCGGCCAAGTCCGGGCGTCTCATGTTGCCGACTACTTCTGCGCGCTGCGCTTTCCCCCTGCGATGGGGGGTGGTATAATCATCGCGGGAAGTAACATGTCAATCCTTGCTAAGATCTTCGATGTGACGAGAAAGGACCTGCGGCGCATGTGGCCGATGGCGCGCCGGATCACGGCCCTTGAGCCGCAGATGCAGGCCCTGACGGATGCGCAACTGCGCGCCAAGACCGACGAGTTCCGCGCCCGGCTCGCCGACAGCGAGACGCTGGACGACATCCTGATCGAAGCCTTCGCTGTGGTGCGCGAGGCGGCGGTGCGGACGGTCGGCCTGCGCCCATTCGACGTGCAACTGATCGGCGGCATCGTGCTGCACGAGGGCAAGATCGGCGAGATGAAAACCGGCGAAGGCAAGACGCTCGTCGCCACCATGCCCCTTTACTTGAACGCGCTGACAGGCAAGGGGGCGCACCTGGTTACTCACAACGACTACCTGGCCAAGCGCGACCGCGAGTGGATGGGCCCGATATACGAGTTCCTCGGGCTGACCGTCGGCATGCTGCAGCACGACATGGACGACCCTGCGCTGCGCAGGGCGTCCTACATGTGCGACATCGCCTACGGCATGAGCAGCGAGTTCGGCTTCGACTACCTGCGCGATAACAGGGCGAGCACCATCGAGGAGGTGGTGCAGCGGGAACTGAACTTCGCGATCGTTGACGAGGTTGACAGCCTGCTGGTTGATGAGGCCAGGGTGCCGCTCATCCTTGCCGGGCCGGGCACGAAGCCGGCGGCGCTGTATCAGCGCGTTGATCGCGTCGTGCGCCAGTTGAAGCGGGACCAGGATTACGTGGTTGACGAGAAAGCCAAGGTTGCGACGCTGACCGATGTCGGCATGGAGAGGGTGGAGCGCCTGCTGAACATCACCAACCTGTCGGACCTGGAGAATGCCGAGGTCTTCTCCCACGTCAACGCTGCCCTGCGCGCGCACGCCTGCTATCACCTCGATGTTGACTACGTGGTGCGCGAGGGCCAGGTGATTATCGTTGACGAATTCACCGGCCGCCTGATGTTCGGCCGGCGCTACGCCGAAGGGTTGCACCAGGCGATTGAGGCGAAGGAAGGCGTGAAGATCGAGCGCGAAAGCCAGACCATCGCCACGATCACCGTTCAGAACTACTTTCGCCTGTATGAAAAACTTGCCGGCATGACGGGCACCGCGAAGACCGAGGAGCAGGAGTTCGTCAAGATCTACGGCATGCCGGTGGTCGTGATCCCGACGCACAAGCCCATGATCCGGACCGACAACCCGGACGCTGTTTACAAGACAGAGGAGGCCAAGTTCCGGGGTATCACGGGTGAGATTCTGCAACTCAAGAGCCGTGGACAGCCGGTGCTGGTGGGGACGCGCTCGATCCAGGTCTCGGAAAGCCTGAGCGACCGGCTGAAGCCTGCCAAACTGCAGTTGTTCGCTCAGTTGACGCTGCTGCACGACCAGTTGTCCGATATCAAGTCGCTGAATGATGCTCAGCAGCGGGAACTGGAAGCAGTTCTGCGGGAGCGGCTGGCGGTTACGCGCAGGGAGCGCAGAGAACTTGAGAAGGCCACCGAGCACTTTGATCAGAGTCCTGCGCGGATGGTCAGGCCGGATGAATTGCAGCAGATCGAGAGGCGCCTGCGCCGTGTGGGTCGGGTGGAGGAAGACCTGGAGGCCATAATCGGGAAGTTGAACAAGCGCGAGGGCCTGGGCGGGGGGGAACTGCACCGCATGGCTGACCTGATCACTTTTCAGCAACTCGAGGATGTTCCAGCGCCGCGCATCGCGCTGCTGACGCGGGCCTGTGGACTGAATGCAGACCCCACCGCGCCTGGGAACCTGGAGGCTCTTGCCGCGCGCATCAGCCTGGAAGGCAATCTCGAAGAACTTGCGACGGCGCTCAGAGAAGGCATATCCCATCAGGTCCTCAACGCGAAATACCACGAGCAGGAAGCGAAGATCATCGCCAACGCCGGCCGTTCGGGCACTGTTACCATCGCGACGAATATGGCGGGCCGCGGTGTTGACATCCTGCTGGGCGGCAACCTGCAGCGCATTGCACAGGACCGGCTGGAAGCCAACGGCGGCTGGGAGAACGCGACCGAGGAACAGCGCGCAGAGGCCCTTGCCCAAGCGCGCGCGATGACCGGGCAGGACCGCGAAAAGGTGCTCGCCGTGAGCGGGCTCCACATATTGGGCACCGAGCGCCACGAGGCGCGGCGCATTGACAACCAGTTGCGCGGGCGGTCCGGACGCCAGGGGGATCCCGGGACGAGCCGTTTCTACGTCAGCATGCAGGACGAACTGATGCGGCTGTTTGCGCCTGAGCGCTTTGACTTTCTCCTGAGCCGGTGGAACGAGTGCGAACCGGTGGCAGCGCGCCTGGTGAGCGGGTCAATCGAGAACGCCCAGCGCAAAGTGGAGGCGATGCACTTCTCCTCGCGCCAGCATATCTTGAAATACGATGACGTGAAGAACCTGCAGCGCGAGGTGATCTACAGGCAGCGGCGGCGCGTGCTCGAAGGCGCGGACCTGAAAGACAGCGTGCTGGACGGCATGCGCTCCTTTGTCGAGCGCCAGGCCAAGGAGTTTGCTAGCCCCGAGATCCACCCTGACGACTGGAACCTGCAGGGCCTTTACGACACGCTTTTCGAGATCTTCCCGATCCACCAGTATGCCCAGCCAGAAGACCTGCGGAGGCACAAGACATTCCCCGAACTGGTCGAGCACCTGCAAGGTCTCATCGTTACCGCCTACGAGGACAGGGAGAAAGAACTCGGCGCGGAGGTGCTGCGCGACCTGGAGCGGCGCATCACCCTCTACGTGATTGACACGAAGTGGATTGACCACCTGGATGCGATGGATTACCTGGAGGAGGGGATCGGGCTGCGCGGCTACGCGGGCGTTGACCCGGTGATCGCCTTCCAGAAAGAGTCTTACGATTACTGGCTCAGCCTGCAGCAGAGCATTCAGGAGGACCTTGTCCGGTATCTTTTCCGCGTGCAGATCGTGCGCGAGCAGCCGAAGCGGCCGGAGTATCACGAGATCCACGCCAGCGGAGGCGACGGCGATGAGGAGCCGCCGCAGCCTGTCAAGGTCGGCAGCAAAGTGGGGCGCAACGACCCCTGCCCCTGCGGCTCCGGCAAAAAATACAAAAAATGTTGCATGGCTAAGGCGGGGTAACCCAGCAATCCCAGGAAGCGCGTTGAACGCGCGGACAAGGAGAGGATCGTGGACAGTGTGGACAGGATACAGCGTGCGAAGAAGAGCCTGCTGGAGACGCTGGACAAACTCGACCAGATAAAAGCACAGGACCTGAGTCGCAAGGACGAGCTCGGCACGGCACTGTGTTTTGAGGATGCCGTGCCTGTGCTTGAGCGCACCTTGAGCCTGTTCCGCCGACTACGCGGGCTATCACTGGACGATTTCCCGCAAGGAATCCTGGCTGAGCTGGCCAGTGCAGCGGGAAACGCGCTGGACAGCCTGCAGCAGATTAGGGAATTCCAGGTAGCACCTTTCGACCCGAGAAAATACAGACTGCAGGAGGGAACACCGCCCGAGAAAGGGCGAGACGCCCTCGTCGAGCGCGTACTCTCAAGCTACGATGACGCGTTCGCCAAGGTCGCGCCGGCTATCGCATACGCCACCCCTGCCAGCACACAGTTCGCTGCTATGCGGAGCGAGCTGGCGCGACTAGTGGACGAGGCGCGCAAGGCAGAAGAGCAGCGGGCTGCGGAAAGAGAGGGCGAGCGCAAGGAGGCTCAGGATCTGCTGGGCGTCATCCGAGGGGTAGCTGGCGAGGCTGGCGTCGCACAGCACGCCGTGCACTTCCAGGAGCAGTCTGTGCGCTACGGCAGGGTCTCCTTGGCTTGGCTCCTCGCCACTGTGATAACGGGGATATGCACCGCTGTGACGGCTTGGCGGCTTTTCCACTCCTTGGCCGCACCGCCCGGGGCACCTTTGGCACAGGTCGTCCAAGGAACAGCGTTGCGCTTGGTCATTCTCTCCGTATTCTGGTTTGGACTGGTCTGGTCAGCACGGAACTATGGGGCGAACCAGCACAACGCTGTGGTCAACAGACATCGCCACAATGCTCTCAAGACGTTCGAAACCTTCGTGAAAGCCACCGGCGACCCCGAGACAAAGGACGCGGTCCTGCTGCAAGCCACGCAGTGCATTTTCCTGCCGCAGTCCTCTGGTTACCTGGGCCGGGAGCCGGATGCCCACATGCCGACGAACATCATCGAGGTTGCTCGGCACATCGTGGGTGAGCAGAAGCAGTAGGATGAGATTCGTAGTGGCCGTGGGCAATATTGGGACAAGGCAGTGGAAGAACAGTTCGGCAGAAAGATGAAAGTTCCCATATTCTGCGAGACCGAAGGCTGCCCAAACTCCGGGAAAGTAGTCAACTGGGTCACCAACATACCCGTTGAAGATCTGGATCTGTTTTATGAGGGTTACGACGGGTCTGAAGAAGCAGACTACTGCAACATTTGCGGAGAGTTGGGCGTAGCAGAAGACCCCGAACCGGGGTGAGACGGCTGACGAGACGCTCGTGACTGCTGGCTCCTTCCAGGAGGGCTTAAGAAATGCCGACGGGGCTCCGCGGAAGGCCAAGGTATTACTGGACCTCGAGAAGGTGGACAGGAGGCATTGTCGCTTTCTCGAGTTCTCTCAGTGAGGCAGACAGAATCCGAAGGGTGCCCCTGCGACTCTCCGGCCTTGGCGTGGGGGGAGTCTGGGGGGTATAATTCCTGCGGTAGGGCCAAATACGAAGGAACGGTGCTGCTGCCCGGCGAGTTGTAAGAGAAAGGGCGGCAGCGGAAGAGCGGGCAGATGATGGAAGACGGTAAGATACAGATGGGGTTGGCGAGAGCGGGCGTGGTCAGCGAGGCGGTGAGGCGCGCTGCGGAGCGCGAGGGCCTGGAGCCCGAGCAGGTGAGGCAGGAACTCGCAGCCGGGCGGCTGGTCATCCCGGCCAATCCGAACCACAGCAACCTTGACCCGGCTGCAGTCGGGTCCATAGCAACGGTGAAGATAAACGCCAACATCGGAAGCAGCCCGATCGCATCGGACATCGAGCGCGAACTCGAGAAACTGCGCGCTGCTCTGCACTGCGGCGCCGATACGGTGATGGACCTGAGCACGGGCGGAGACCTCGACGCAATCAGAACTGCGCTCATCGCCGAGTCCCCTGTTCCCTTTGGCACAGTCCCCATCTACGAGGCCGCCGCAATCGCGCAGGAGCCGGCTGCCCTCGATCCCGATGAATTCTTCGCCGTAATCGAAAAGCACGCCCAGCAGGGCGTTGATTTCATGACCCTTCACTGCGGGATCTTGCGCGAGTTCCTGCCGCTGGCGTGCAACCGCACGACCGGCATCGTCAGCCGTGGGGGAAGCATCCTGGCCGAATGGATGGCTGCGCACGAAAGGCAGAACCCGCTCCACGAGCGCTTCGACGAGGTTCTCGACATCGCGCAGCGCCACGACGTTACCCTCAGCCTGGGCGATGCGCTGCGACCCGGGTGTCTTGCCGATGCGAACGATGAGGCGCAGTTCGCCGAACTGAGAACGCTCGGCGACCTGACCCTGCGCGCGTGGGACCGCGGCGTCCAGGTGATGATCGAGGGCCCGGGCCACGTTCCCATGCACCTGATCGAGCAGAACGTGAGGATGGAGAAAGAGATTTGCCACGGCGCTCCGTTCTACACGCTGGGCCCGATCGTTACGGATATCGCTGCGGGATACGACCACATAGCCTGCGCTATCGGCGCGGCGATTGCCGCCTGGCACGGAACGGATCTCCTGTGCTACGTGACCCCGAAGGAACACCTGGGCCTGCCAGACGTTGACGATGTGAGGCGGGGCGTGATCGCGTGCAAGATCGCAGCCCACGCGGCGGATATCGCGAGGGGTAAAAGAGGCGCGCGCGACCGGGATGACGCAATGGCGCGCGCCCGCTACGGGTTCGACTGGGAAAAGCAGTTCGCGCTGGCGCTGGATGAGGAGACGGCGCGAGCGATGCACGACGAGGCTTTCGCCGAGAAGTCGGCCCACTTCTGCTCGATGTGCGGGCCTGGCTTCTGCGCGATGCGGATCTCTCGCGCCCTTCAGGCGCTGATGGCCGGGTCGGGGCGCAGTGAGGAGGAAAAGCAGTGATCGCTGTTTCGCGGCTTCTTTGCGGGCTGCGCGCGCCTGGCGACGCGCTGCGCTTCGAGGGCGAGGACGCGAAGCAGGACACGCGGCCGGTTGTTGTCTGGAATATCACGAGGACCTGCAACCTGCATTGCGCGCACTGCTACGCATCGGCGGAGAACGTCTCATATCCAGGAGAACTCACCACCAGCCAGGCGATGGCCGTGATTGATGATCTGGCAGAATTCGGCGTGCCGGTCATCCTGTTCTCCGGCGGCGAGCCGCTGCTGCGGCGCGATCTGTTCGACCTCGCGAGCAGAGCGGCCGAGAAAGGAGTCCGCTGCGTTCTTTCGACGAACGGCACGCTGATTGACGGGAGCGCGGCGGAGCGCATCCGGTCCGCTGGCTTCGCCTACGTCGGCGTGAGCATAGATGGGGTGGGGGAGGCGCACGACGAGATAAGGGGACAGCAGGGCTGTTTCGAGGCGGCGATCCAGGGGCTGCGCCACTGCCGCGAGGCAGGCTTGCGCACCGGGCTTCGGTTCACCATGCACCGGCTGAACATGGCGGAACTGCCCGGCATCTTCGAATTGGCCGAATCGGAGGATATTTCGCGCGTTTGCATCTACCATCTGGCCTACTCGGGGCGCGGGGGCCGCATGGCGCGCCACGACTTGCTCCCGGCAGAAACCAGGGCCGCGGTGGATTACATCTTCGCGCGGGCGCGATCGCTGCCGGGCAGGGAAATCCTGACCGTGGACAATCACGCCGATGCTGCTTACCTCTACCTGACGCTGCGGGCAGAAGAGGAACAGCGAGCGGCAGAAACGCATCGGCTTCTGCGCCGCAGCGGGGGCAACCGTTCGGGGATCGCGATCGCATGCATTGACAACTTGGGCGATGTCCACCCGGACCAGTTTTCCTGGCATCACAATCTGGGCAACGTTGTGCAGCGCCCCTTCTCGCAGATATGGCAGGATGGATCCAACGGAGTGCTGTCGGTGCTGCGCGACCGACGACCTCACCTGAAGGGGCGCTGCGGTTCGTGCGGTTTCCTGGACATCTGCAACGGAAACCTGCGCGCGCGCGCCTATGCCGCGACGGGCGACTGGCTGGCGCCCGATCCCGCCTGCTATCTCACCGATTGCGAGATTGGCCTGTAGTCAGAGAGGGCGGGCTCCGAAGCAGTCGCCGCGCAGTTGGTCTTCGTTGATCCCCCAATGATCGCGCCTTGCAGGATCAAGGCGGCTCGCGCATTTCCTCGCGCAGCCGCGCCAGCGCCCGGTGCTGCAGGCGAGAAACGTGCATCTGCGATATGCTCAGCCTCTTCGCGACCTCGGTTTGAGATAAACCCGCGAAGAAGCGCAGTATCACGATCGCCCGCTCGCGAGGCGACAGGCGCTGCAGCGCCTGCTCGATCCGCTGCCGCAGTTCCGCCGATTCGAGAAGCGCGTCCGAGGCGCCCACATACTCGCCCAGGCTTACCCCCTCCTCCTGCTCCTGGCCGGCCATCTCCGTGTCGAGCGAGGACAGTTCGTACATGTGCCCCAGTTCGAGCGCCTCGTGCGTTTCCTCCTCGGTAGCGTTTATGTTGTGCGCGATCTCGGCGATGGTGGGGGAGCGGTTCAGCCTTTGCTGCAAAGAGTCAATAGCCTTTGTGGCATGTTGGTTGATCTCCTGCAGCCTGCGCGGCACGCGTATCGCCCACCCGCGATCCCGGAAGTAGCGCTTTATCTCGCCGACGATCGTCGGGGTGGCATAGGTTACGAAACGGGTCCCGCGCGACGGGTCGAAACGATCAACGGCGTTGAGCAGGCCGAGCGAGCCGACCTGTATCAGGTCCTCGAGCGGTTCTCCGCGATTTGCGAACCTGCGCGCCAGATAGCGGACGAGTTTCATGTGGTCCGCGATCAGGCGCTCGCGTAGCGCGGGATCCCCGGTCTTGCGAAGTTCGGCGAACAGCGCCTCGACTCGGCCGGCCGGCTCGTGCACGGCGCCGACAGGATCACTGCTGGCCACGGCGTTCTCCCGGCCCTAGCGGGCCAACAGCTTGGCCATGCGGACAGTTGTGCCCGCCGGCCCGGCATCCCAGGAAAACTCGTCCATCAGGGCCTGTATCAACAGCAGGCCGTATCCGGACTCCGGCAGCCCCTCGGGCTGGCGCGCAGCAGGCAGAGCAACCGGCTTGGCTCCCTTATCGCACACGACGATCGCCAACCGGTCCTGCCCCAGGAAGAGGGTGATGGTTATGTCGGCGGCATGCCCCTCGGGGCATTCGGCGTGCTCGATCGCGTTGTTGCAGGCCTCGGCGACTGCGAGTTTGATATCCTCCACGACATCCACGCCGAAATCCATCCTGCTGGCGACCGCGCCCACCGCCATGCGCGCGATGCCCACATACTGCGGCTTCCCTGGGATCCGCAACTCCACCTTCGGCCCTGTCATGACGTTCATGTTCATGATGCGATACCCCCCTGGGTTTGGTCTCCCAGAATCGCTTGTTCCACGCTGGCGTAAATCTCAAACACGTTTTCTATCTTCGTGATGCTGAAAACCTTGCGCACCCTTGGCACCAGGCCGGCCAACTTCAGGTCGCCCCCAACCTCCCGTGCCCGCTTCAGCCCGCCTATCAACGCCCCCAGGCCCGTGCTGTCCATGTAGGTTACGCCTGACAGATCGAGGATCACCGTCTTCGCGCTGTCAATCACCTGCGCCAACACCTGCTTCAGTTGCGCCGCGGTGAGCAGGTCGAGTTCCCCCGTCACTGCCACGATTGCCGGGGCATCGGCTTTCTTGATCTGCACCGAGAATGCGGCGCCGGTGCCTCGCGATTGGGTGGTCATCACGCGTCCTCCTGGCCGCGCAAGCGGCGGCGAAGTTCATCAGCCTTCTCGGCAGCGGCTTCCCTGCCGCTCTGCACGGCGCTTTCGATGGTAGCGCGCTGCTCGTCAATAACCTCGCGCAGCCGCGCGGCCACGCGATCAGTCCGCTCCCTGAGCCGCTCCAGGGCCCCGTGCAGATGCTGGCGCGTCTCCTCGCCGGAGCGCGGCGCCAGAAGCACAGCCGCCGTAGCGCCCAACGCAGCCCCCACGACTGCCCCTGCCGCAACAAGCCACCAGTTGAACTCGTCTTCCTTCATGATTGATTCCTCAGCGCGCAGCACTCACTCGGTGCCTTTCGACCACGCCGCCGCGGATACCTTCCAGCGGCGACGACAGTATCGTGCCGCCGCCCAGAACGACATCGCCGCTGTAGAACACCGCCGCCTGCCCGGGGGCGGGCGCGCGCTGCGGCTCATCGAACGTCGCCCTCACGGTGTTCGCTCCTGCAGGCTCGATGGTGCACGCTGCGGCAGCAGCATTATATCGCAACTGCCCCTGCGCTCGCACGCGCCCTTCCAGCGCAGGCAGCGCGACCACGTTGAACTCGTCAACCAGCACTTCTTTGGCGTAGAGGTCGCGCTCCCCGCCGACGATCACGGTGCGACTGGCAGCATCAATCGCAACAACGTAGAGCGGCTCGCGCGCTGCGATGCCCAGGCCGTGCCTCTGGCCGATGGTGAAGAATGCGATCCCCGGGTGCGTTCCTACGACTCTTCCAGACGTGTCAATCACCGTGCCCGGCTGCATCGTCTCGGGGGCCGCCTGGCGCAGAAACTCGACAGGGGTTCGCGTCGCTATGAAGCATGTGTCCTGGCTCTCCCTCTTTGAGGCAACCGGCAGGTCGAGCGCGGCGGCCTTCTGGCGCACCTGAGCCTTGGTCAGCGAACCGACCGGGAAAAGGGCGCGCTGCAACTGGTCCTGCGTCAGGCAGTAAAGAGCATACGACTGATCCTTGCCAACATCCACGCCTCGCCGCAGAACCATCCGTCCGCTTGGTTGGTCGCACTCCAACCGTGCATAATGTCCGGTCGCAACTGCCTCCGCGCCCAGCGACAGCGCCCGCCCAAGCAGGGACTGGAACTTGATCAAACCGTTGCATGCGATGCAAGGATTCGGCGTCCTGCCTGCCAGATATTCGCGCACAAACGGCTCCACAACTTGCTGCCTGAACTCGTCGCGCAGGTTGAATGTGTAATGCTTGATGCCCAACCGCGCCGCCACCTTGCGCGCATCCTCGATCCCCTCCGGCGAGCAGCACGAGTGAGCCCCTGCGGGCACGTCCCAGAGTTGCATCGTGACGCCGATGACATCGTAGCCCTGTTCCAACAGCAGCGCAGCCGCAACGCTGCTGTCAACGCCTCCGCTCATTGCCGCCACGACGCGCTTATTCATCGCCGCTGCTCTCGGCTTCCTGCTGGTTTCGGCCCCGGCCAGTCCGGCGCCACCGCTGCAAGCGGCGCGCGATCTCCTTCTCAAACCCTTGCTCTGATGGCTCGTAGTAGGCCTTGCTCGCCGCGCCCTCGGGCATGTATTGCTGAGGCACAAAACCCTCCGGGAAACTGTGCGGATACAGATACCCCTCTCCATGTCCCAGTCGCTGCGCGCCCGGGTAGGCCGTATCGCGCAGGTGCTTGGGCACGGGCGGACCGCCTTTCTTCTCAACATCGTCCAGCGCGCGCGTGATGGCCGTGATTACAGAGTTGCTCTTGGGCGCTGTCGCGATGTAGATCGTTGCCTGGGCCAGGGGGATTCTCGCTTCCGGCAGGCCGACGTATTCCACCGCGTGAGCAGCGGCGGTTGCGACCAGCAGAGCCATCGGGTCTGCATTGCCCACATCCTCGGCAGCGTGCACCACCAGGCGGCGCGCGATGAACCGGGGGTCCTCGCCCGCCTTCAACATGCGCGCCAGGTAATGTAAGGCCGCATCCGGGTCGCTGCCGCGTATGCTCTTGATGAATGCCGAAATGGTGTCATAATGGCTGTCCTGGTCCCTGTCGTATTCAAGGGCGCGCTTCTGCAGGGCCTCCTCTGCCAGCGACAGGTCAATCGCCTCCTTGCCTGACGAGCGAGCAAGCATGGCCGCGCTCTCCAGGCCGTTCAGCGCGATGCGCGCATCGCCGTTGCTCATTTCCGCCAGATGCTCCAGAGCATCTTCCTCCAGCCGCAGTCCCAGCCCTCCCAGGCCTCGTTCCCCGTCCTGCAGCGCGCGCCTCACCAGCGTCTTGATGTGCTCGCGAGACAACGGTTCGAAGGTGAAAAGGCGACAGCGAGAAATCAGCGGCGAGATGATCGAGAAGAACGGATTCTCCGTCGTCGAGCCGATCAGCGTGATGGTGCCGCTCTCCACGTGCGGCAGGAACGCGTCCTGCTGCGCCTTGTTGAACCGGTGGATCTCGTCAACGAACAGGATCGTCCGCTGGCCCGTTGCCGAAGTGAGCCGGGCGGCGGAGGCAATCACGCGGCGCATCTCAGGCAGGCCGGAAGTAACGGCGCTGTAGGGCTCGAAATGGGCGCTGGTCATCGAGGCCATGATGAAGGCGAGAGTGCTCTTTCCGCTGCCGGCCGGGCCCCAGAAGATGCAACTCGGAACCTGGTCCTGCTCGATGGCCCTGCGCAGGCTCTTTCCGGGACCCAGCAGGTGCTCCTGGCCGACGAACTCGTCCAGGTTGCGCGGTCGCATGCGGGCCGCGAGCGGCGCCTCCGCTGGCGCTTGCACTCCCGGCCCGCCGAAGAGGCCGCCCGAAACCGCCTCCGATGCACGCGACCGCCTTCTCGCGCTCACACCCCTATTGTAGCAGAAGGGCGTCCCCGCTGCCATTCCCCAAGCCTTAACCGGCCTGCGCAGGAGGGGAGCGCCGGGCGGCGAATGTTGAGGCACGGTCATGGCATACAAGGCGCCGCGAGGAACGCACGACCTGCTGCCCGAGGAAGCGCCAGCCTGGGTGCGGCTGGAAAACGCCTTCCGCGAAACCTGCAGGCGCTTTGGCTATGGAGAGATCCGGACGCCGGTCTTCGAGGAGACGGAACTTTTCTCGCGAGCGGAAGGAGAGGGAACTGACATCGTCGTCAAAGAGATGTACACGTTCACGGATCGGGGCGGGCGCAGCATGACCCTTCGCCCGGAAGGAACCCCGTCGGTTATTCGTGCTTACATCGAGCACAAGATATACGGCGAGCCGGGGACTTGGAAGGTTTTCTATTTCGCCCCCATGTTCCGCTATGACCGGCCGCAAAAGGGGCGTTACAGGCAGCACCACCAGTTCGGGGTCGAGGCGGTCGGCGCTCCCGGGCCGGATATTGACGCGGAAGTGATCTGGCTGGCGCACGATTTTGCGTCGAGCGTTGGAGTCGAGAACGCGCGGCTGGAGATCAACAGCATCGGGTGCCCTGAATGCCGCCCGGCCTACCTGGAGGCCTTGCGCGACGCCCTTCGCCCTGTGCTGGACCGGTTGTGCGCGCTGTGCCAGGAGCGCTTCGAGCGCAACCCGCTGCGCGTCCTGGACGAAAAGAACCCGCAGTGCCAGGAAGCGGCGCGCGATGCGCCGAGCATCCTCGACCACCTCTGCTCAGAGTGCCGCGAACACTTCGACGGCCTTCGTTCACTGTTGGGCGAACTCGGCATATCTTGCACGGTGAATCCGAGAATCGTGCGCGGCCTGGATTACTACAGCCGCACCGCTTTCGAGATCATTCACACCGGCCTGGGCGCGCAGAACGCGATCGTCGGCGGCGGGCGCTATGATGGCCTGGTGGAGGCTCTGGGAGGCCCTCCGAGACCTGCGGTCGGCTTCGGCTGCGGGATAGAGCGGCTCGCCCTGGCCGCCGGAGCAAAGGGCCGGGGAGAGCGCGAAAGCGAGCGCTCCGTCTATGTCGCAGTGCTCAGCGAAAAGGGCCAGAGGGCAGGCATGATGCTGCTCAAGCAACTGCGGTCATCGGGCGTGACTGTGCACACCGACTATTTGCGCCGCAGCCTGAACGCGCAGATGAAAGAGGCAGACCGCCTGGGCTGTTCGCATGTCCTGATACTGGGCGATGAGGAGCTTGCCGCCGGCGAAGTAACCATCCGCGATATGAAAACGCGCGCCCAGCAGCGCGTCCCGGTGCAGCAGGCAGCACACGCAATTGGCTAGCCTCTCGCCCAACCCGCCCGTCAGCCAAGTGCCTGTGCTATAATGGGTTAGAGGTGCGAGCACGTGGCTAGAGAGCAAGGGCGCGTCAAACTGATCATCGAGCGGACAGAGGATGGGTACGTGGCCTACCCACTGGGCCTGAAAGGGGTGGTGGTGGCCCAAGGTGATACATACGAGCAGGCCCTAGCCGAGGTGCGTTCTGCAGTGCGCTTCCATGTTGAGACCTTCGGCAGCCAGGTGCTGGAGGAAGCCAGCGAAGCGCAAGAAGTCTTCATCGCCGAAACAGAGGTCCCCGTCGGTTGACCAAGTTCCCCGTTGACGCGCCGAAGGCGCGCGTCATTCGCGCCCTCGCAGCCCTGGGCTTCCCGATGGTGCGGGAGGAGGAGCACATCGCGTTGCGCCGCGACAATCCGGACGGCTCCACCACGCCGATGACCATTCCGAATCATCCCACTCTCAAGGCATCCACCCTGCGCGCAATCTGCACGCAGGCTGGCATATCCAGGGATGATTTTCTGCGAGCATACGAGCAGGCACGCTGAGTGAGGCCGCGATCATGGACGCTTTGAATGAGATAGGGTACACGGATATCGCCTTTCGCGAAGCCCCCGGCGCGGATGTGCGTTTCACTTCAGGCCATACTATCTATGTTGAGGCGCTGCGCGATGGCCGCTGGCAGGGGCACTACTGGTCCGCCGATGGCCGCATCAACGTCCCCGGGGAGTCTCTGGCTGCGGATGCGTTCTCGCTGCGACTGGACAAGGAGCGGTTGTCAACCGGTTGGTCGTTTGTGTCGGCGACGGAAGCGCCCAGGGCAGAAAAGGGAGCGCGGCACTTTGTAGTGGAGATACTGAACCCGGAGCATGCCGCCCGTGTCAGGATCCATACGCTGTTAGATGGCACCCCGGTGTTGACCCGCTGGCTCGAGATCACCAACCAGTCCGATAGCCCTGTCGCCCTGACGGCTGTTTCTCCGTGGTCGGGCCTGCTCTGGCCGGGACGGAATTTCACGCTGGGCTACTTCACCAGGGATGTCTGGGCGTGCGAGGGCTGGTTCGAGTGGAAACCGGTTCCCATCGGAATCACCACGATCAGTTGTGACAAAGGCCAGGGACATAATGACCCCTTCCTCATCGTGCGCAACGAGGTTACAGGCGAATATTTCATCGGCCACCTCGCGTGGTCGGCCAACTGGGAAATCACCTTCATCCGGAACGCCCAGGGCCTTTCGTGGAGTATCGGGCCGGCGGCCGTCAATGCTCAGCGCGTGATTGCGCCGGGCGAGACGATCAGCACGCCCGCAGTCCACCTGGGCCACGTCTCCGGCAGCCTCGACTCCGCCGTCCAGGCGATGCACGCGCACTTGCGCCGGTCCGTCGTGCCACCGCGTCCCCCGGAACGAAATTGCCTGATCCAATATCTCGTTCCCGCGGACCAGGGCTACTACAAGCCCTTCGACGAAGCGAGCGCGATCAAGTGCGCCGACGTCGCCGCAGCCATCGGCGCGGAGTTGTTCGTTCTGGATGCCTACTGGTGGGATGTGACGCTCGATTGGGTGCCATCAGCCAAGCGCTTCCCGCGCGGTCTGGAGCCGTTGATCCAGCATGTCCGCAAGAAGGGAATGCTGTTCGGCCTATACGTGGAGGCGGAAGGCGCGCGCTGCAATCCTCGAAAAAGCATTATCGGCCGGCAGCATCCTGAATGGTTCGGGCCGAATGACGTCCTCAACCTGACCATTCCCGAGGCGGCAGCCTGGATGGAGTCGGAGATCATCCGGCTGATCGAAACCTACCAGTTGGACCTATACAGGCTGGACTACAATCCGGGGTTCACTTACGACGGCCCGGCAACGCTGCGCGACGGCATCGTCGAGAACAACTACTGGCGCTACTATGAAGTCTTCTACGACCTATATGAGCGCCTGCGAAAAAAGTATCCTAACCTGATCTTACAGCAAGCCGCGGCCGGAGGGGCCCGCAACGATCTCGGCACCGTGCGCCGGTTCCACGAGACGTATCTGACCGACGGCCTGAGCATACCGCGCGAGTTGCAGGTCTATTGCGGCTTGACTTTGGGATTGCCGCCGGAGATCCTGCTCATCCTGCACGGCGCCGATGGCGGCTGGGGCCTCGGCAAGCCGCAGAATCTGGACACCGTGCTGCGGATCACATTCTCGCTGTCAACGCCCCAGATCTTTGTAGGGACCGTCGCGCCCAGCGTTGAGGAACTCAGCCCGCAGCGGCGAGACCGTTTCCTGCACTATGCCGGCATCTACAAGCGTTTCATCCGGCCTCTGCTGCCGACGTGCCGGATGTATCACCACGAGCCCGTCAACTCGCGCGGCGGCATTGAGTCCAGCCCGTGGTTCGCAGTGGAGTTCGCATCGCCGGATCGAACGAAGGGATGGGCGACGATCGTCCGCATGCGAAGCGGGCCGGGCGGGATGTTCGTTCCGAACTACCCCAATGACGTCATTGACGACAGCAAAGATCAGGCTTCGCAGGATTGGCAGAAGGACACATACGTTTTCAAGCCCAGGGGCCTGGATCCCGCCCGCACCTATCGCGTAACGTTCGACAGCATGAATGCCGCCGTGACGGTGGATGGGCTGCGCCTGCTGCACGACGGCCTGCCCATTCGCGTGGAAGGCGTGGGAATGTCCGAACTGCTGCTGTTCGAGGGCATCTAACCCGGACTATTCACGAGCGTATTCATGCTCTTTCATATCGTAGCGCAGTCCGCCAGTCCGCCCGTGGGCGGACGGATTGCCTCCTACCCCAATGAATGGTGGCACCCCGATTCCATCGGGGTGCGTGACACAAGTTGGAAACCCGCCAGCTGGCGGGTTGGAAACCTGTCCTACCGCCTTTCTTGGTAGGACAGGATTTTATCCTGTCCATGCACAGGTTGAGAATCCGGCAGCCGGCGGATGCCACCACTACATCCTGACGTTGACAGACCTGAGGTAGAGGCCGGCTGGATCGGTGGAGGGGGCGGTTGAGCGGAGGCGCAGGTAACAGATGCCGCGGGTGCGGACATACTGTTCCATCACCGCGATCTCGGTGCCGTCCAGCCGCAGGATCGCCTGGCCGGTTCGGCAGTTCCAGGAGAGGTGCAGCACATGCCATTTGCCGGGAATAAGGTCGCCCGGAGTGTCCAGCCATATGCCGCCGCTGCCGATGATCTTCACGCGGCCATTGGGCATGATCCGGAGCGGGAAAGATGCGTCTCGCGGCAGGCCGGGCAGGTCGAAGTGGTCCGTGAGAGTGAAGTGCGCCCCTTCAAATCCCGGCTCGATCCTCACCGTCATCTTCAGTTCGCCTTTTTCGCCGTAAGGGAAGTTCAAGCAGGCCGCTGCAGGAACTTGTGCGTCGGGCTTGAGCATTCGCAGCACATTGTTGGAGCCGCCGTCGGGGTCGGGCGCCTTTTCCACGCCCCTGGCCGCCAGCGTTGACCAGCGGCGAACGCCTAGCGAGAAATCTTCACTGAGATCGCGGTTCTCAAGGAAGTCGGGATTGATCCTCATGAGGCAGGTTGCCGCGAACAATATCACGCGGCCATCCGCTGCCTGGGCTACATAAGGATAGGAAACCTGCGTCGGCTTCGTGATCCTGGCGACCTCGCGGTATCCGACCCACGTCTTGCCTTCGTCGCGGCTGATGGCAGCGGCCATGACAGCGCGTTCTGCATATCCCCAATGAAAATCTCCAAGCCCTTCGGCCCCGCAGTTGTTCCAGAACAGCATCAGCCTTCCGTCCCTCAGCCTGATGACAGCCATCGCGGACTGATTCGAGATGAAACGGGTGTGCCGGGCGGGCGTCCACGTGAGGCCGCCGTCCTTCGAGAATGCCTCCCACTGGTATCCATCCTGCGAGCGCGGCAGCAGCCACGCGCGCCCGTCCTTCAACTCGATGCCCACCGGCTCCGCCGCGCCGGATTCGTACCAGTCCGCCGCGCCGGTGTTCATGGTTATCCACTGGCGCGGAAGATTCCAGGTTGCCCCATCGTCATCGGAATAGGGCGCCAGGCTGACCCAAGGACCTATTCTGCGGTCGGTCAGCCCGCTGATCGGAGCGATGATGCGCCCAGATTTGAGCTCGAAGGCGTTGTTCGAGGAGCCGGTGTATTCCAGTCCGAAGTCCACCTTTTGGACAGGTTCCCAGTCTTTCCCGCCGTCAAGCGACCGGGCATACCACAGATAACTCTTCGATTTCGAGCGGTCCTTGAAGTCGAAGTCGTAGTAATCGAGGCCGAAGAGATGAACGGTTCCCTTGCTCGAGAGGAGTGCTGCTCCCATCATGAAGGAGCCCTTGTCGGTGGGGAAATCGAACAGTCTGGTCGGTTCGCCAAAGGTAACCCCGTTGTCCGTTGAGTATCTGGCGCAGGCGCTCTGCTTGTGGGGCGGGCCCTCCGTGTGGAACAGCGCGACGCGCCCGTCCGGCAGCGCCAGGGGTGTGCCGATGTGCCCCTCGATTCTGACTCGCTCCACGTCGCCCGGCTTGTCGCCGAAGGCCGGCTCGAGATTCGCAGCGGACTCCGATCCGGAAGGATTCCCTTTCATTGCAGTTCCCTTCGCCTTGTCGCTGGCGGCCACTCTCAGCAAGAGGCCGAGCGCAGAAATGAATAAGGCTACCCTCAACAGAGCCCTCAGATTCATGAACACTTCTCCTGTCATTCTGAGTCCGCCAGCCGGCGGACGAAGAATCTCATTTCAAGTGGGATTCTTCACTCCGCTGCGCTCCGTTCAGAATGACAACGCAGACCTTTTCGTTGTCTCCTTCGGATGGAAGCAGGCAGGGGCGGTTCGCGAACCGCTCCTACGCACGTTCAGGGCAGCGTTTCGATGGTGATGCGGTCGTTGGTGTAGATGTCAATCTCGGCGGTGATTGACATCGCCTCGCGCGCGACCTGTTCGGCTGTCATCTCCGTATTGCGAATGAGAGCCCGCGCCGCCGCAATGGCGTAGGGCGCTCCGACGCCGATGCCCGCGACGCCGTCATCGGGCTCGATTATGTCGCCGCTGCCTGAGATGATAAGAAGGTCTTCCTTGTCGGCTGCGATCAGCATCGCCTCCAGGCGACGCAGCACCCTGTCGGTTCTCCAGTCCTTCGCGAGTTCGTATGCCGCCCGGCCAAGGTGGCCGCGCGAGGCTTCCAGTTTGCCCTCCAGTTTCTCGAACAGGGCGATCGCATCCGCTGCCGCCCCCGCAAAACCGACGATCACCTTGTCGTGATACAGGCGGCGCAGTTTATTGGCGCCCAGTTTGACTTTCGTGGTCTGGATGGTGACCTGCCCATCCCCTGCCACCGCCAGTTGGTCGCCCCGGCGCACCGCCAGGACCGTCGTCCCGATAGCCCTCTGTGTCGCTTTCATCTGAATCACGTCCCTCCTCTCCGCTCCGTATAGTAATTCGTCGCCCCTTGCCTCCCTCCTTTGCGGCGTCTTGTCCATAGTGAGGCAGGTCAGACGCATAGGAAAATCCAACTCAATGGCGAAGCAACAGGCAGGAAGGCAGCCCGCACTATGACGTCTGCAGATCCGTTCGAAGGGGGCGTTCAGCAGGTTGTGATTGAGACCGCGGCGCGACCCCCACGCATCGCAACGTTGTTTGCCAATCCATGGGGGCCCGCCGAGGGCTGGGGGCCTTGGCACGAATATGCCATGCGGGTCATCGAGGCCCATAGCGTTAGATGGGGCGGGCGGTACTTCATGATGGTTCCTGTTTCGCGTGACGGTATTCAGGCTGAACAGTGGGCGCTGCTTGAGAAGTACGACCCCGACATAGTTGCAGCCTACGGTTGGTCGGCGCAAGACCTCTCTGCTTGTGAGCCCGAGAGATATGCCGGGCTCAAGCAGCAGCGCGAGCAAGAGCTCCAGAAGCTTGCACCTGACCAGTGCAGCGAGTGGGTGGCGCGGGAAGCCGAGCGGCTCATCAATGATAGTCTCCAAGAGCAGGATGTCTACAGGCTTGTCGCTCCTGATCTTCTGCGACGGCTAGCATGCTTCGGTGAGAACGACAGGCCCGCCCACGCTCACGTGGACGGGTCACCGCCGGATCCTGGCAGTGTCTGCACCCCACTCCACGACGTCATGCGGGCGGCTCGGCTGGACCAAGTTGCATTGCCCATAATGTCAACGGCAGAACTGCCAGCGCTTCTGCGGCTGGCCGTCTTCGCGGCCACCGGCGCTCTGAGTGCGGACGCTCAGAAGACCCTACATGAAATGGATGTGCGCGCTGAGGGGAGAGATGTGGACGAAAGCGGCGCGACCTACCTTGCCGTGTATCCGCACGAGTGGCTACGCCAGGATCGGCGCCACCACCTGTTGCCTGCCGGCGACGTGCCCGATGAGATCACCTTCCTGTCGGCCTTCTCGCCGTTTAGTATTGGCATGAGCGAACTGCAAGTGGTCGTGTCTTCGCCAGTTTCGCGGCTCCACGATGCTCTAGTCGTGGTCGTCGGCGAGGACCTGCGCGATTTCGCTCTGTACTACAATCTATCGCGACTGAGGCCAGGGGTATTCTGGCTGCCCCCTTCGCTGTGCACCCCCTCGACGGGGGTAGCATCGCGCTACAGTCGGCATCTATCTGCAACCACGCGGGAGACCACAAGGGCGAAGCTGGATGTGCTGTCCGCCTCTCTCAAGCAGGACACTGCCCTTGCTGCTGCCGAGAAGATGACCAAACCAGTGGTCGCTTCTGGAACCCCCAAACTCGCTTGGCGCTCCCTGGCCGACGTCGGGGCGCTAGTTCCAGGAGTGCAGCGGGTGTACAACACGGACAACGCGAGTAATGAGGCGCTGTTAGCCCTTCGCGGTCGCTGCACGATTGGCACCGTGCCGACGCCGCGGCTGAAAGGAATCGAGACTAAGAGCGACAAGTTTGGCTGGATATCAGAGGTGCGCGTGCGAAACTATGCGCTGCCCGCAGCACCTGGCCTTGTTCGCCAGGTGGTGCAGGACCCCCGCCTGGATAGTGACTCTCGGCGCATCTCACGCGAAGGGTTGGTCTATCACGCGATTTCGCCCATACGGCCAGTAGGCCAGCCGACGCCATTCATCCTTGTGCGGCCCCACCTGCGTCTGCCGTCTCCCCTTGAAGTCTTTCAAGCGATATACGGGGAGGCTGGCTATGACGTTACGCTGTCCGACAAGGGACACTATCTGGACCAGACCTTGCAGCGCTTTGGCCGCTTGCAGGGGGACGAGCTGAAGCCCCCCACGTTGGACGTTCAGGGGGCTGGCTTACCCACCGGCTTGCGGAGATTTGCGGCCTTCCTGCGCAGGCCGGAGGCGGTGCTGCTACGCCTGATGGGGAGGAAGAAGAAGGAGAACGAGCAGCATCCGCTTGACCGCGTCGGCAAGGATTGCGCCTACGTATCCCAGCGCTGGCGAGTCACCTTGGCGGGCGCGGCAAAGGCAATTGGCAGCGACGGCAGCGAAGAGGGGCCCCTGGCCCAAATGCTAGACAGCCTCGTGGCAGCTCATATTTTGGGACGAGGTTTGGTGCTTAGATGTAGCGAATGCCGGAATACCGATTGGTATCCGATTGAGCGCGCCGCTGGCAGTTTCACGTGCACGCGTTGTTCGGCGACTCGCCGCTTTGGACGACAACATTTCTTTCCTGAAGAGGCTCGCGAACCCACCTGGTACTACAGCCTGAGCGAGGTAGTGTACCAGGCGCTGAGCAACAATTCAGACGTCACCGCTATGGCAATGGACTGGCTGAACCGAAAGGCAGAGAAATCTTTCATTTTCACGGCTGAACTGGAACTGATCCGAAGAGGCCAGGAAATCTCTTCCGTGAACGCAGACATAGACGTCAACTGCGTAGTGGATGGGGAAATCATTGTCGGAGAGGCCAAGAGCGGATGGAGGTTGCCCGAACAAGACCTGAAACTGCTCCGCGCGATATCCGACGCCTTTCCCATCCGGAGGGTCTGCTTCTGTACTGCGACACACTCGTGGCAGCGCAACGAGCAGCACATAAAGGACGCTTTCCGGCAGTCGCTGACCGAGCCGATCCTGCTGACGAAGGACGAGCTTTTCAAACCCCCTTAGAGATTCCGAGCCTATGCCAGCGCCGACGTCAGTACACTGTGCGCCAGGAGGAACGAGGTGCCGAGAGCAGCATCCACGCAGCAACCCGAGATAATCAAGATGCCGCCGCAGAAGATGGCGGTGGTGCGGACGGTGGGCGACCCGAGTGTCGTGGCCGCGAAGGTTTTCCCTGCGCTCTATGGCTCTGTTTACACCCTGAAGTTCGATATGAAAAAGAAAGGCAAGGATTTCAAGGTTTGCGCCCCTCGCGCGCGCTGGCCGAATGCGCACCTCGCGCCGAAGAACAAGTGGATCGGCATCTGGGGCTTGCCGATTCCGTCCAGCACCAGGACGCTGCCGCAAAAGGTTGCCGGCATCGAGGTCAAGATCGAGAAGTGGGAATACGGCACCGTGGCGCAGATTCTGCACATCGGCGCCTACTCAGAGGAACTGCCGACGGTGCAGCGCCTGCACGAGTTCATCATAGACAACGGCTACGAGATTGCGGGCGTTCACGAGGAAGAATACCTCACACGCCCGACCGCGAAAGTCATCAAGACCATCATCCGCTACCCGATCCGGAAGCAGAAATAGCGTGCAGCCTTCCTGGCTGGGCGCCCGGCCCGCGCTCTTACCATTCGCCGGTTTCGAGAAAACGCTGCGCGTCCAGCGCGGCCATGCAGCCGGAGCCGGCAGCGGTTACCGCCTGGCGATAAGTATGGTCGTGCACGTCTCCGGCGGCGAACACGCCGGGGACGTTGGTCTTCGTGCCGCCGCGCACGATGATATAGCCGCGCTCATCCATCTGGACCTGCCCGCGAAAGACCGCGGTGTTCGGCTCGTGGCCGATGGCAACGAAGACCCCCTGGCAGGGCTTTTCGGTTTGCTCGCCTGTTTTCACGTTCTTGAGCACGACTGCTGTAACTCGCTCCGCATCGGGATCGCGAATGTCGGTTACGATCGAGTCCCAGACGAAATCAATCTTCTGGTTAGCGAAGGCGCGCTCTTGCAGTATCTTCGACGCCCGCAGTTGGTCGCGCCGGTGAATCACGCTGACGCGGCTGGCGAACCTGGTGAGAAAAAGAGCCTCCTCCACCGCCGTGTCGCCGCCGCCGACGACCACGACATCCATGTCCTTGAAGAAAAAGCCGTCGCATGTTGCGCAGGCGGAGACACCTCTGCCGCGGAGTTTCGCCTCCAATTCCAGGCCCAGCCAGCGGGCTGACGCGCCGGTGGCGATGATCACGGTCTCGGCGCGATATTCCTTCTCCTGCGCCCGGACGACGAGCGGCCTTTGTGAAAAATCCACGCCGGTCACGCTTGCCCGGACGATCTGCGCCCCGAAACGCTCCGCCTGCCTTGCCATTTCCTGCATCAGGACCGGGCCCATTACGCCTTCTGCAAAGCCCGGGTAGTTTTCGACTTCTGTCGTCAGCATCAGTTGGCCGCCCGGCTCACCGCCCGCCAGGACGATGGGGGCGAGATTCGCGCGGGCAGCGTAAATCGCGGCGGTGTAACCCGCAGGGCCGGACCCTGCAATCAAGACCTTAGGGACGTCTTCATTGTTCATCTGCCCGTGCTCCTCTCGCGCGCAATTGCCGTTTCCGATAACGCGACAAGGCGGCGCATGGTTCCGCACGCTCCTGGATAAGTGCGAAGTCATAATATCGAATCGGGCGGCTCGCAAGCAAGACCTCTTCCCTTGCACAAGGCCAGGAGCGCGTGATTTCGCGGCTCCCGGGGGGGAAACCAGCATCGCGGCGCAGAAACTGACCGGTGGAACCGAGCCTCCGTTGACAAGATCAACTGCAGGGCGTGAGACCCAGGAGGTTTGACAATGGCGCAGCATGTTGTCCCGATCAAGAAACCAGCGCCCGACTGCGGGCGCTTCATCGCCTCCCTGATGGGCAAGGAA
>Ga0315296_10000575_pt1 | contig 33413 bp, 39 predicted proteins | sample YL17G14_18_MG_FD_203921 | JGI IMG/M metagenome (GOLD analysis project Ga0315296, IMG submission 203921) | Sediment microbial communities from Yellowstone Lake, YNP, Wyoming, USA - YL17G14_18 | ecosystem: Environmental > Aquatic > Freshwater > Lake > Sediment | place: USA: Wyoming | collected... | reverse complement strand
CTGAGGAGGTGAAAGAGATGAAGACGAACAAGGATAAGCTGATCAAGATGGCGGTGATGGCCGAGATCGTCCATCCGACGGGGGGCGCAAGCTACAGTGTCGATTTCGACGGGACGCCTAGAGTAGGCTTAGGGATGTACGGGGTCAAGTACAATGTCACCGTCGGAGACCCGATTTACGGCTGGGAGTCTGGGGAACATGTGGAGCCCGGTCTCAGCATGAGAAACAGTGAGCCCAGCCAGAGCGCCGCCCTCGATGTCTTGGCTTGTATTGGCAATGAGGTTAATGTGAAGACAGGCGACGCTAAGGGCGCAAAGGGGTACATCATCGGGAAGCATGTGAGCTTCTTGGTCTGGCTTAACGATGAGGATCAAAAGAAGGTCAACATCGGCGATAAGATCCAAGTGAAGGCCTGGGGCGTCGGCCTCAAGGTCACGGGCTTTGAGGAGGATGTCAAGGTGAACAAGATCGACCCAGACCTACTGGAGAAGCTAGGGATCACGGTGGAGGAGGGCAAGCTCGTGGTGCCGGTCACCAGCGAGTACCCCTCCTGGATCATGGGTTCAGGCTATGGGATGACACTCAACGTAGACTACGACATCCAGACGACCTGTTCTGAGGACGTGATCGACGAGCTGGGAATCAAGAAGCTCCGCTTCGGGGACATCGTCGCCCTGAGGGACCAGCTGAACTGGTGGGGACGAGGCTACTACAGGGGAGCCATCACCATCGGCGTCGTCATACACGGATGGAGCTACCATGCGGGACACGGACCAGGTGTAACCACAATCCTGAGCGCAAAGCCAGGTAAGATCGTGACCAAGATCGACCCAGACGCCAACATAGCCTACTGCCTAGGGATAAAGGAGAAACCCAAGAGGTAGAAGCAAACCTCCTCAACACAGTATCTCCTCCTTTTTTCCTTTTTCAGGTTCTCCAAACCATCTCGAGGAGAAGCGACTGTTCGAAGTGAAAAGATCGAGGTGTTTTCCCCTAGGGAAATCAAGGAGAGTTTGGGTTGATCCCCCCTCTTTATCTCATTTTAACGAGACAAAACCATTCTTCCCAGGGCTAAAACCATTAAATAGAGCAAAGGCTCGCCCAAAAAAAGAGATGTAACCGATAGCAGATTCAAAGTTCGGCAGTGCCGCCGTTGATCTTCACGAGTCTCCACTCCCTGTAGTCCGTCACCACGCGGATGTACCCGCGAAGCATCTCATCCGCCTGCGCCTCTCCAGTGTCAACCCTCAGGGTTCCGCCCTCGGTGCCGCTGAGCTTGTTCAGGGTAGCCAAGACGATGATGCGGCTCTTCCCTACTCTCCTCAGGATCTCAGGCGTGATCTGCTGGTTTCCCCGTCCGAAGAGGATGCCCTGACGCCCTATGGGCGAGACCACGATCCAAGCCTTATCCCAGTCCTCCACAAGCCTAAGGATCACCTCGTCGTTCACATCCCTGAAGAAGGCTCCGCCTCGGTAGACATCGACACCCAGCACCGTCTTATCGACGCCAAGCAGTTCAGCCACGCGCTCTACGGTGGTTCCCGGGCCGAGGATGTAGGTGCCGTCAGACGCCATGCTCTCGACCACGAACCTCGCGATAGCCCTCTGGTTCTCCAGCTCATCCGTGGTCTCCAGGGTAACCTGCTTGCTCCGTTGAATACGGCTGGGCATGTAGAGGCCTTTCAGATATCCGCGGAGTCGAATAGAGAATCTATCTCCCCTGATCTCATCCTCATCAGCATCCATGACCTCGGCTTCGGCAACCTGGACCTCGCCTCTCGTGAAGGCCTCAACTGCCTCAGCTGCGTCGGAGGGGCTCACGGCGAATACGCCGCTGTACATCTTAACACCCGCTGGTACACCGAGCACGGGCATCTCGACCGATCCGCTCAGCGCATCCAAGATGTCCCTAGCGGTCCCATCTCCACCCACAAAGACAAGGAGATCGACGCTGGCTTTCGCCATCATCCAGACAGCCCTCTTGGTATCCTCGGCAGTCGTCTCCGATCGAAGGAAGAGTGGGAGAACCTCTGCTTGAAGTCCAGCGGCCTCCACCTCCTCTCTGCCCATGGGCGCCGGGCAAGTAACAACCGAGAGGTCGATTCCGAACTCTTTGAGCCTCAGGAGGAACTCCCTTCCCCGGAGAGGAGAAACAGGCTTGGCGCCTCGCTTCAGCGCCTCCTCTAGGACCCTGTCAGTTCCCTTTAGGCCGACTCTTCCGCCCATGCCTGCAATCGGGTTGACGATGAAGCCCAGCCTAAGCACGCTGTTGCCCTTTAATATCGCAGACGCTTCATCCTTACTAATATATCTAATCCGATCCTGAGCGGAGAGGGAAGTTAGGCCAAAGAGGCAGGAGACGTTTTTAGAACATTATTAGTCCGCCCCATCTTAGAATTAGCAAGGAGATCAGCCCCAAAGCCGCACCTACCGGCTTCAAATAGTTTATCCATTCTGCATGAACTCCATTGTAGGGCATTAGGTAGCCAAGGCAGACCATAAGAAGAGATAACGGCCAGACTCTGAGAGAGATCAACACCATTAGACTCCTCGGGTAAGAAATTAAATGAGCAAAAGCTATTACTGCCACTATGGAAAGCGCACCGTAGGTGAAGCCCCTGTCGGATCCGATCCTAAGCCGGATCTTTGCGAAGAAGACAAAGGCAAGGCATCCTTGTATTATTGCAAGAAACCAGGCAAGTATTGGAACCTGAATCGAATCGGGTACGTTGCCCCACTTCCACAGGGCTATTTGCAGGGTTACATTCAGAGCCATGAAGAAGGAGATCAAGGACTTACTCGTCCTCCCACAAGAAACCCTGACGATGTCGATACCGAGAACAATGAGCATCAGGATCTGGGCCAAGAAGAGAGGAGCGGTCCACATCATAAAGGAGCTGGGATCGGCTCGATTGCTCAGGTTCAGAATCATGCCGATGAAAGAGGAGACGCCCATTAGAGACAGCCAAGGAACCCTCTCGAACTCGAGCTTCATACCTCATCCATCTGACAGAGAAAGGCTTCAACCATAGAATTACTTATGTCTTTGCTGTAACCTAGCTGAAAGAGGAGGCTTAGATATGAGTTGTGCACGCTGACAATCCTCTTCAAAATTGTAGAAGGCTATCCCATCGTTGCGCTTCACTCCAGATACGCCAAGGTCGGAACCACTGAGCATCCTCCTGAGGTTATCCGGCGGCGAAGACGGATCTTCAGCCCCATCGACGACCAGTCGCGGGGTACATGGATCGGCTTCAACGAGAATGGCCTACTTTTGGCTGTCACAGACCAGCACACCGAGAAGGAGAGGGAGGCGAAGATCAGCAGAGGAATACTGCTCCTGGATCTCCTGAATCGGTTTCAGAAATCAAGGTCTGCCGCTGAGTATCTGAACGAGCCTGAAGTGAAGGAGAATTACCGCAGGGCTAACTTCGCAGTCTTAGATCAGGAGGAGGGCTGGCACATCATCTGGGACCAAAAGATAGTGAGGAACCGCCTGAGGCCTGGGGTCTACGCTATTACAAGCCTGACGATGCTCCCCTGTGTCGAGATGACGGTGGACATAGAAAAGGCCTGGAAATACGCCAGAATAAGGGAACTCCGCGCCCTAGAGTTGGCTAAAGCCATAGGACCCAGCAGCTCAGAAGAGGCGTTCGAGAAGCTCAAGAAGATCGCCAGAGACCACGGGGGACAGAGGGGACATGGATCCATCTGCTACCATTGGGAGGAGGACACTAATGCTAAAGGAACATCAGAGGAATGGTTCCAGAGTTCGGCGACGCTCGTCGCCGTGGCGGACGACATAAACGCCTCCAAGATCTTCCACTGCGTGGGAAACCCCTGTGAGCACGAGTTTAAGGACTACTCCTACCTGGTGGGCGAAGCCCTCCGATGAACCCTCGGCATAATTCCTATTCCCACTGAGGATAAAGCCCTACCTTGATGGCTTTCCCTGAGTTTATGAGATCCATCCCCTCAGCTATGTCCTTCATGGGCAGCCTATGGGTGATGAGTCGCCCCATCTTCGCCCCGAAATCGGTGTTGCTGAGGAGCTCGCGAACTTGGTACCAGGTTTCGTACATCCTCCGCCCAGTTATCCCGAAGATCCTCAGGCCCTTGAAGATGACGAGGCGGGGCAGGTCGATGCTCACAGGATTATCAGGCAGCCCCAGGAGGCTTACTCTTCCTCCGTTGGTCGCCATCTCTAACCCCTGTATCAGCGCGGAGGGGGCGCCCGACATCTCGAGGACCACATCCACGCCCCGCCCATCGGTGTAATCAAGAACCTTTCCGACGATGTCCTTCTCCTCCTGAGGGTTCAATGTCAGGTCTGCGCCCATGACCTTAGCGAATTCCAGGCGGAGGGGCTTCACCTCCGTCGCGATGACCTTGGAGGCGCCGAGCTCCTTGAGGACCGCAACAGCCATCAGACCTATTGGTCCACAGCCCAGCACGATGGCGTACCCGCCAGCTATATCCTCGATGTTATTTGCAGGCAAAGCAGCATGGACAGCGTTTCCAAGAGGCTCCTGGATCGATGCGACGAAGGGGTCGAGCCCCGCATCGTTGATCCATGCGTTTTCCTCGGGAATGACGATGTAATCGGCGAAGGCGCCGTCTCGATCAACTCCTAAGACCTTAACGTTGTTGCATACATGTTTTCTGCCTGTCAGGCACTGATAGCAGGTGTTATCCACAATATGCGTCTCTGCTGAGATGAGGTCTCCCACCTTCACCCTGGTGACCTTCTCTCCTGCCTCAACGACTTCCCCGCACAGCTCGTGCCCCATGATGAGAGAAGGCTTGATTCTGTTCTGAGCCCATTGGTTCCATTCCCAGATGTGGACATCGGTCCCGCAGACCGTTGCAGCCCTGATCTCGACCAAGACGTCGTGTTCGCCCACCTCTGGGCGGGCGACTGTTTTGATCTCGGCTCCTGGGGCAGGTTTAGTCTTCACAAGGGCATACATCACAGAGCTCAATGCTTTCTCAGTGCTTAAAGCTAACGAGAAGCCATCCTCTCGGCGCATCTCCTTCCACTCTCAGTGAGACTATAGAAGACCTCGGACTCCCCTCTCCGCCGAGCTAACCCTAGAGCCCTCAGAAGCCTTGTTCCAACCCTTCTTCTCTCTCTCCGCTCGACAAGGCGTGGCAACCCTGGTGTAGCGGAGACGCTGTCCAGCAGATGCTCCACATCCTCTCTGGGCATCCCCGTGAACTTCTCCAGCCTATATGAACTCACCTCTTCTTCTCTACTTTTGAGGACACAGCTGAGCAGCATCGCTATCTTGCCTAGCCTCAATAACCTCTCCAGTGTTTTGCCAGTCTGTTCCAGAGGCATCTCTTCCAGCTCCTTGAACATCTTCTCCTCGTCGAGATCTAGTACTCCAGGGCTTCCCTGCATCATGTTCGCCAGTCCCCTGTGAATTCTCTTTCCCTCCTCCCTCATCTTCCAGAGATCGAAGCTGTACCGCCCATCGTAATCAACGATTGTCGGCTTCCCTCTCTGAGGCAGCCTCTCTATTAACCCCGCCCTGGTCAAGTAGTGGAGGCTCAAGTTTATCTCCTTCTTACGCAGGCTGATTCCACGTTCCCCAAGCCTACTTTGGATATCAAGTGTCGTGAGAACTTCGCTCTCCTCGGTCAACTCATTGAAGAGCATAAAGACCTCTCGGGTGTTGAGGTTATGGAGGGGTCTAAGACAGACCTCAAGAATATCGTCTAGGGTTAATGTCCCTGCCTCATCCTTGTTAAATCGCATACTCCTCTCTCCAATCAGTGGTCTAGATTTTTTGGACTATTGGAATATTCCTACTAAACCATAAATATATCTTTCTATGAAGAGTCGAGATCTTATTCCAATACTATGCCACAGGTTTACCCTGTGCTAAGAGGGTCTCCTCGAGCTTTTTCGTGACGACCTTCTTAATGACCTCGGCTCCTTCCCCGAATAACTCCTCGAGGCTCTCCAGGAATCTCCCAAAGTTTTCGGGTATCTCCTCCCTCTTAAGGCTGAAGTTTCTCTCCACATAGTAGTAGATCATCCTCTTTTTGCCTGTCCCAAAGATCTCATCGAGGGACGCATCCACAATCTCTAGAACGCTAGTTTTGACCAATTCCCATCCCTTTTTCTCAAGAGAACCTTACAGAAGAAGTACTCGATAGTTTTTCTAAATCTATTGTCACCAGGGAAATTGCCAGAAGAGGACAGCCTCTCGAGGCTCAATCCTCAAATATTCGTCACTATCTGCTCTACTCGAAGACATACGAGCCCTCGGCAAAGGTAAAAATAGATGGAGTGCTCCTGTTGAAGAGGGCAGAAGCTTCATTCTCTACTATTGTTCGCCAGTTTGAAGTGAGCCTCTTTTGAAGTATAGGAACTTCAGTTTCGCCTCCAGGATCTCCTTGTCTCCCACGTAGCATCTCCTCTGGAAGACTATGAGGCCCCTGTCGGCACGTGAGGTCTCCCTCTTGCCGATCACCTCCAGCTCGGATCTGAGGGGGCTGCCGTGGAGCAGGGGCTCCTTGAACTTCATCTCGTCAACCTCTGCCAGGGCGACGATGTTGTCGTAGATCCCTGTCTGATACTCCAGACCGAAGGCGTAGGCCTCGATCACGGCTCCTGGCGTTATCTTCCCCTTGAATCCCTTCCTCTGCGCCGCCTCTGTGCTCTGGAACATAGGATTAGTGACGCCAACCAGAGCCGCCACGAGTTCGATCTCCGAGCCCGTTATGATCCTTGTCCGAGTGGTAAACCTATTTCCAACTTCGAGGTCTTCATAGAAATAGTCCTTCACATCTAGCACCCGAATAGTAGTATGACTACATTTTTATAAAGGATATTAGAAATCGAACTTGTCTAATTTAACGACTTCCTGAGTTGTCTTTAAAAACCTTGACGAAGATATCAGAAGCTACGTCCTCCCCAAACATAAGTTTCGAATCCCCAACCGCAACTTCTATTAGGCCTCTAATCGGCTCAACTCTCACGACGCTCACGATGGTGCCCAGTGTCAAGCCCATCTCTAGTAGACTCTGAAGGACTTTATGGTTCCCTCTTATGAAGGTGACCTTGCCCACATCATGCTCCTTGAGTTCTTTTAATGGGACTAGCTCCTCCTTTCGCTTTTCTATCTCTTCAAAACCTTCCCTTTGCTTTTCTAAGCACTCCTCACAGTTGGAAAATTGGAGATCACAGGCTGGAATGATTTTGCCATCGTCTGGACATTTATATGGATGGTTCAAAAATTGGCAGAGAGATCTCTCAACTTCATCGGATAACGAATGCTCCATATCGCATGCCTGCTTGTGGACCATATCCTTTCTAATCTTCAGGTCATCAAACAGAAATCGCTCCAGCAGACGATGTCTTCGGGTCATTTTCTCCGCGATCTTAAAGCCCTTCTCCGTGAGTGTGGCTCCTTTATATGGCGAATAATTTACATAATTTCTATCAGCTAACTTTCTGAGCATCTCAGTGACACTTGCAGGGGCAATCTTCAAGTACACTGAGATAACTGTGGTTCTTGCTATCTTCTCATCCTGAGTAAGAGTGTATAAAGCTTCGAGATATTCTTCCATGCCTCTCTCCATCACATATCCCACAAGAGTTTAGATACGCCTAAAGATTTAAATATATAGAATTTAGGTATACCTAATAATACACATGGATCAAGTCCTTGAGCCGTTACTATTAAGCTTGATCGCCGGCTCGTCGACAACGATCGGAGGAATAATCGTCTTCATACTGAGGAGAATTAACAATCGAGTTGTTAGCTTTTCTTTGGCATTCGCTTCTGGCATGATGCTGCTCGTCGAGTCCCTCGACCTCTTCCTTCACGCTGTAGAACTGCTCACCCACTTTGAACTAAAGTTCGATCGATCGAAAACAATTCTGCAAGTTCGATACCTTGGTGGTAGAAAATGCTGTCGATGAATTTTATCATAATCATATTGGCTTTTCTTTCAGGATTTACAACTATTTTGGGAGTAGTGCTTGCCCTGTGTTTTCGTAACAGTATGAAAGGGATAGTAATTGGCCTGGGTTTTGCAGCTGGAATGATGATACTCATCTCGGCTGTCGAACTCGTACCTCATTCAGCGATTGTCATAGGAATACCTCAGACAGCATTATCCTTCGGTTTTGGGGTTCTATTTGTGGGCATCATGAACTTCATCATACCACACTTCCACCTAGTCAAAGAAGGAGGAGAGCAGAACTGTGATCTGCTGAAATCTGCCTACCTGATTGTCTTTGGTTTGATCCTACATGATTTTCCTGAAGGCTTCGCTATGGCGTATTCATATATCTTGAACCCAGCCTTAGGCGTTTTGACATCTCTCGCGATAGCATTCCACAACATACCCGAGGAGTTTGCGATGGCCATTCCCTGTGTCTCTGTGGTAAAGAGGGGGGTGTTGTTCAAAATTTCTTTCCTGTCAGGACTTGCCGAGCCAATGGGGGCGATACTGGGGATCTTTGCATACGAACTCGTGCCCACTGTATCTCCTCTACTCATGTCTTTAGCAGCCGGTGCCATGGTATTCGTATCATTGCATGAGCTGATTCCGATGGCTGCAAAATACAGGAGAACGTCCCTAATGGCTATTGGAATCTTGCTGAGCGCACTGGTTTTCTTTGCATTAGATGTGCTCATACCTAGTTAAAGGGAAAAAGTGTCAAAAGCCCCGAGATATTCCTCCATACTTTTCTCCGGCATGCACCCATCAAGGAAGTTTGGGCATACCTAAACATTTACAGAAGGAGGTCTACCTAAGAAACCATATGGACCAAGTCCTTGAGCCCTTCCTCCTGAGCCTTCTCGCTGGGGCTTCGACAGCGATCGGAGGACTAATCGTCATTACGTTGAGGAGGATCAGCAACCGAGTTGTGAGTTTCTCCCTAGGCTTCGCCTCTGGCGTGATGCTGCTCCTCGCGCTTCTTGACCTCTTCCTTGAGGCGGTGGGACGGTTCACACATTTTGAGTTAGCATTAGCTTTCTCCCTTGGCGCTGTAATCATGATTTCCCTCGACCTAGCCGTCCCGCACATAGAGCGGGTGACGATGAAGGAAAAGGAAGAGAACTCCGGACTGCTGAGAAGTGGAATGCTCATCGCCATGGGCATAACCCTCCACAACTTCCCGGAGGGGATTGTCGTCGCAACGGGTTACACCTATCTGCCTAGGCTCGGCCTGATAATCGCTATTGCCATCATGATGCACAACATTCCCGAGGGCCTCGCAATGGCCATTCCTCTGAGAATGGCGGATATGAAGCCCAGCAGGGTCGTCGCATTGACTCTTCTTTCTGGTTTGGCTGAGCCTGTCGCGGCTCTCATCACTGCTGTTGCCCTTTCCTCCGTTGCGTCTAGGGTTTTCATAGGTTGCTCGCTGGCCTTCGCCGGTGGCGTGATGACCTACATAACAGCGGACGAGCTCATCCCTGTGGCCCACGAATATGGTCCCAAGTTCTAACCCTGAGACATAAATACTAACCGTCAGATTACTTCCGCTTCCTGAAGAGCATCATGTTGTTAAACGTTGTTACATACTCAAAGCCCGTCTCAATGAGTTTACAGGCTTCCTGAAGGTCTTTAGCGGCGGCGGAGTAGAACGCGTCATAGGATGACTTCAACAGGTGGTTCTGATGGTGTCTGAGCGGATCGAAGTTTGAGAATAATTCAGTAAAAGAGGAGTTTTCCATCGATGTCATCGACTGGCATTTTAGAGTTGAGCCTGATACTGAGAATTGAAAAATATGTCAGCCACAAGTAGTTTTTAAATTAAGCTAGCCTAAAAATTTAAATACTATTTAGGGTAACCTAAAATCTTGATGATGAGCAGCGACAGTTTTGAGGAATATGTAGAGGCCATTTACAGCTTCAACGAGAAGGGCGAACCCGCCAGGACCAATGAACTGGCGAAGAGGCTTAAGGTAGCTCCTCCAAGCGTCACCGATATGCTGAAGAAGCTCTCCAAAGAAGGGCTCATCGAGTACGAGCCCTACAAGGGAGCAATCCTGACTGGGAAGGGAATGGCCCTAGCGCAAAAGGTCGTCAGAAAGCACCGCCTCCTCGAACGCTTCTTGTACGACTTCCTCAGGCTCAAAAAGGAGAAGGTTCATGAAGAGGCCTGCAGACTTGAGCACGACCTTTCGGACGAAGCTGCGGCAGCCCTGTGCAAGGCCCTAGATATACCGAAGACCTGCCCTGATGACGGGAAACCCATTCCACCATGTTCCTTGAAGGCATCGGACTGCAAGGAGTGTGCAGAAGCAAGAGAAAAGGAGGGGGAGAGCTTCAGGCTGGTGACCCAGCTCTCGAACCTGAAGCCGGGCGAGGAGGCAGTCGTCGCCTTCATACGGGGCGGTACAAAGGCCTGCCAGAGACTCCTCGACATGGGGCTGACGATCGGAACACGAGTCCGTGTCTTGAATGCCGCACCCTTCCAAGGTCCCATGAAGGTCGCTGTCAGGGGAACCACTCTCGCCCTAGGAAGGGGACTAGCGGGGCACGTATCCGTCGAGATCGATGAGGATCACCCCGCTCACCAACGTATCCATCCCCATGGACCCCACCACGGTCGTGAGCGAGAAGGATGGGTAAAGTAGAGAAGCCCCTCCGGGTCGCCCTTGCCGGCAACGCGAACGTCGGAAAGAGCGTCATCTTCAACCAGCTCACAGGCCTCCATCAGCATGTCGGTAACTGGCCTGGGAAGACGGTGGAAAGGGCCGAGGGAACTCTCAGCTTTCGCAGCTACACCATCGACATCCTCGACCTTCCAGGCATCTACAGCCTCTCGACTTACTCCATCGAAGAACTCGTCAGCCGAGAGTACATCGCTGTCGAGAAGCCCGATGTCGTTGTGAACGTTGTAGACGCTTCGGCCCTCGAGCGTAATCTGTACTTCACACTCCAGCTGCTGGAGCTGGAGCCGAGGATGGTCATCGCCCTCAACCAGGTTGATGTCGCGGAGAGCAAGGGTATACATGTCGACCATGCTAAGCTGTCAAAATTCCTAGGGGTTTCAGTGGTATCTACTATAGCGACAAAGAACATCGGCCTTGAGGAGCTGATGACAAAGGTCGTGGAGGTGGCTCAGGGGGATAAGGGCCAACCTGCCTCAATTCGTTATGGTCCGGAGGTTGAGAGGCGAATAGAGACTTTGACGGAAGCCGTCAAGGAGGTGCCAGCACCTTTCCCAAGGAGATGGATCGCCATAAAGTTACTCGAGGAGGATGAGGAGGTCGAAAAAATGGTCTACAAGCAGAGTCCAGATATCGAGCAGCTGGTAGCGAGACTTAAGATGGAAACGGAGGGGATTCACGGCCACGACGCCCCAAGTGTCATCGCATCAGAACGCTACGCCGTTGCGAATAAGATCGCCACTGAAGCATCCACTTATGTGATGCCTAAGAAAACCTTGGCAGAACGACTGGACGATATGACCTCGCATCCTGTGCTTGGCTACATCTTCATGGCAGGGGTCATTGTCTCTGTATTCTATGGCATCTTCACGTTTGGAGACTATATCTCGGGGCTCTTAGGCGAGGGTTTTGAGGCGTTGAGAATGGCCTACGAGGCCTTGTTTGGCTCGGGAGCTGTAGCCACATTTCTCTGGGATGGTTTGATTGAGGGTGTTGCCGCTGGTGTGACCATCGCCCTCCCCTACATCGTCCCCTTCTACATAGCTCTCTCCGTGCTCGAAGACTCCGGTTACTTAGCCAGGATCGCCTACCTGATGGATGCTGCGATGCATAGGATCGGGCTCCACGGGAAAGGTTTCATACCGCTGATGCTCGGCCTCGGCTGCAACGTTCCAGCCTGCCTGGGCTGTCGCATCATGGAGACGGAGCGTGAGAGGCTTATCTGTGCCTTCACGGCTAGTCTCGTCCCCTGTGCGGCCCGTAGCGTCGTCATCATGGGGCTGGTGGCGGAGTACGTCGGCTTCCAGTGGGCTATCGCCCTCTACCTTATAGACTTCGCCATCATCTTCGCGCTTGGACGCCTCGCCTTCAAGGTTGTCCCAGGAGAGCCCATGGGCCTCATAATGGAGATGCCTCCTTATCGCTGGCCTACGCTGAGGGTGACCGCCAGCAAGACATGGTTCAAGCTTAAGGACTTCGTCTATACTGCCTTGCCTATAATGGTTATAGGAAACTTCGCCATCCAGCTTGCCGATCTCGCCGGCCTCCTCAACTTGGTTCAGGGCGCCCTGACTCCAGTTACGGTCTTGTGGCTGGGGCTGCCAGCGGCAACGGGAGTCGTATTGATATTCGGCATCCTGCGGAAGGAGCTGACCCTCATCCTGTTGGCTTCGCTCACGGGAACCAGCAACTTCGCGCAGGTGCTTACGCCCACGCAGATGTTCGTCTTCGCCTTCGTCGTCATGATCTACATTCCTTGCATCGCCACTATCGCCGTCTTAGCTAAGGAGTTCGGTTATAAAAGAGCTGCCATCATAAGCCTCACAGAGATCGGATTCGCCATCGCCCTTGGAGGTATCCTCCTCCGCATCCTGATCCTTCTAGGGTTCACCTAGAGCTTAGTATATCTGCGGGGTTCAGAATCCCCGCTTCATAATCTCTACGCTCTTCTTCTTTTCCCAGCGATTTAACCTCTCGTTCATGCTAGGTCCTTGCCGGTGGCGCATGTCTCTCTTGTCCTTCTCCGATCTCATACTTGTTTACCCAAAACTCGGGAGCCTCATCAGACCTCTAGCCTTTCGCCTCGACCTCCACATAGACCCTTACTGGGAGCGCCTTCTCAATTGTCCGGGTGATATGGCAGTAATCCCTCGCAAGCTCTGCACATCTCCTCGCTAGGTCTCCTTCCCCGCTCTTCGCCTTGACATGGAGAATCGCCTCAACCCACTCTATCCGATATCCCTCGGCACCGACGAGTGCGACCTCACCATCCACGGAGACCCGCACATCTTCAGCTTCAAGGTCGAGCCTCCTTTTGAAGTATAGAAAAGTCGTGAGAAGGCAGCCCCCTATCGAGGCTAAGAAGACTTGATCTGGGCAGGGATATCGTCCTCTACCTGAGAACTCAGTGGGCATATCCACCTTGAAGCCTACAGCCTCCTTGCACGAGACTTCTCCACCACTCTCCTTGTCCCAGCGCACAACCGCACCATATCTCAATGCCCTTGGAAGATGCAAGTCCCTTCACCTTCTTTATAAAAGGATTAAATTGGTTTAAACGTCTATTCCCAACTTTAGATGAGAAAGATGTCGGAGGAGAAACTTTTGTCCTTAATCCATTTTATTGACTAGCTCCTTACTATCGTTCCCGCTAAGATGAAGAAGAAATTATCCCCCAGCCTTTTATGAGTTAAGAGGAGGTCATTGCCTTCGGATCTTATCATCCCTTGCGCATGGAGGGGAGATGATGTTGCTTTGACCCACGTATAAGAGACACAATACACGAGTCACGCTTGTGGCTACTCCGTTAAAATCTTTATGCTTCTTCCCTCTGTCAATGCTTGGGCAACCTTCTTTCTTGCTTGCTGTAGAAGCCTCCAGATGGTGCCTCGTGACACACCCATTCGGTTGCCAGCCTCCTCTTGGGAGAGCCCTTCAAGGTCCACGAGGCGAAAGGCTTCGAGCTCCGCGGGCTCTAGGACGATGGGCTCTCCACCCTCCCCCTGTTGTGGTGTGAAGGTCTCAGCCGTAGGTTGTTTGCCAATGTAGACAGGGGTTGGGATGCGCCCCCTTGGGCCGTGTCTGCGTCTCCTCCTACGCATCATCATTCTTCCTAGTTCCGATCGCAATATTTATATGTTTGTGTTCACTATCACATAATTGAATCTGTGCATAAGCACGGAATAACCTGTTGGAGGTGTGAAAAGAAGATGGGATGGAGAGGAAGAGGCGGAGGATGGAGCGGTCCTTGGCCTGGAAGAGGACCCTTCAGTTACCTGCCGCCATGGCAGAGGCCGGGATGGCTATACGGATACGGCAGAGGCTTTGGATACGGCTACGGGGGAGCACAATACAATCCCTACGTATGCCAGAGGTTCCCGTGGCTCCCACGATGGTGGTGGGCAAACCCACAAACCTATGGATATCCTGCGCCTTATCCGGCAACTCAACCGACAGAGACAGCTAAACCGGAAGAGGGAGCGCGGGTAAGCCAGCCGTTCATGGGGGCGATGCCCTTCTCGTGGCCAGCGCCGACGCCTGAACAGGAGAAGCAGTTCCTAGATCAGCAGATCAAAGCACTAGAGGCTCAGATGGACGCCATCAGAAAGAGGCTGGAAGAACTTAAAGGAGAGTAGTCTAATTGAAGATCGCCATACCCACGAAGGGAAACCGCGGTACGAGGGATGTGGTCTCTGACGTATTCGCCAGAGCCCCCACCTTCACGATAATCGAGGTCGTCGACGGGGATGTCAAGAACGTGGCTGTGGAGGAGAACCCCGCCGCGAACCTAAAGCAGGGTGCAGGACCTGTAGTGGCGAAAATGCTAAAGGAGAAGGGGGTCAACGTCGTCGCCTCCGGCGAGATGGGTCCCGGAGCGACAACCCTGTTAGAGATGAGCGGCATAAGGATGGTCCAAGTGGACCCCGGCGTCAAGGTCAAAGATGCTGTGGAGAAGGTCAAAGAGGATCTCCTAAAATTAGCCTAAGCACAGGGCATAGCTCAACCTTGTTCCCACATATTTTTTTATGGTTCTCCGCAGATAGTAATGGTGATTCTAGTTGTTTGACGAAATACTTTCAACCTTTCTCGAAACTTCTAGGATGCTTCTAATGGTAGCTTTACTAATGGTTGTTATCGAGTTCTTAGAGTTGAGATATAGAGATAAGATTCGGAGGCTGGTTACTGAGAGGCCTGTAAATCAGATCATTATGGCTACCCTTTTAGGGACTGTACCTGGATGCATGGACGCCTTCTTTATAGTGTCTCTGTACATACATGGGCTTGTCGGCTTCGGCGCCTTGGTTGCAGTGATGCTATCGACGGCTGGAGATGAGGCGTTCATCATGTTGACCATGATTCCTGATGCGGCTTTGCTCATCTTTTCTGTGTGCGCGATACTGGGAGCGGTCGGCGGCTTCCTCGCAGAAAGGTTTGCTAAGGCGATCAATCTGAAAACATGCCAGCCCTGTGCGATTGAGATTCATGATATGGACCTCAGTTTTAAACATTTTTTAAAAGAACATGTTTACCGTCATATTCTTAGGAAGCATATACCAAAGCTCTTTCTATGGATCTTCTTCACCTTGCTGGCAGTCGATTATCTAGTTACGGCATTTGACCTCACATCGGTGATCTCAGGTCTGCCTACTTTCACATTAATCATTCTAGCCACCTTGGTGGGAATTATACCCGAGTCTGGCCCTCACCTCGTCTTCCTGATTCTATACTCGAAGGGGATGATCCCGTTTTCAGCTCTGCTTGTTAACACGCTGTCTCAGGATGGACATGGTTTACTGCCTCTTCTTTCCTACTCGGTCAAGGACACGATACATGTACAAATATTTACCACCATGTTCTCTCTAGTTGTAGGAATATTATTGTTCACAATTGGATTTTAAAACCATGGTTATTTGCATGAGGGGATAGACCTTTGTACAAAGATTTATCATTCCAGCTTCCATAACAAAGGATGAGGAGGTTTCTGCCTTTGAGTGCGCGAGTCAGGGCGAACATCGAGAGGGCAGTCAAGCTGATCGAGGAGTGCCGGGAGTGCGGCCACATTCTTCCCGAGGTTGGTACGAACATAGCGATGGCTCTGCCTAGCGCTAAGAGCCTGGAGGAAGTCGCCGGATTGACGGGCAGGATCATCAAGGTTGAGGACCGAGCAGTTGGGGTTGGTGAGCCAAAGTTCGGCGCCACACGGTATATGGGCACGGTCCTCCTCGCTGCCATGAGGCACAATCCTAAGTTCAGGGCCGTCATCAACATCAAGTACGCGCCGGAGATCATCAGAATCTGCGAGGAGCTAGGCATGGAGGCGAGGACCTACGAGTGGGAGGAGAAGCCGAAGGAGGCTGTGGAGTTCAAGTGCACCATTCCCTTCACTATCGACAAGATCGGAAGGGTGCCAGAGGTTGTCTATGACCTCGGCGACTTCGGCATCGAAGCCTCAGTAACCATCTTCGGTAAAAGTGCCATAGAGGTGGCGAGAAAGGCCATCAGAATAGCGAAGAGATACGCCAAAGAGGGGTAATTATTATTTGCTCCTGCTGAAGTAGCATGAGAGGTATAGAAACATTATCGCGCTAGACTGTTTAGAAATTATCCTTGAGTAGAGGCCGACCCTTCCATGTTAAACATTGGATAGGAAAGGGAGCCCTATTCAAAGATATTCACCAACAGAACTATGTAGAGGTGATGACTATTAAAGAGGTCCATAATACCAATTTCTAAACAGACATGCGCGCGAAATACCTTCGTGTAAACTCTCCATGAAATAATGTAATCTAACTAGGTTAGATTAGCCGTTGTTTCGGTTCCTTCCCCGCCTCGATGGCTCGCAAGCAGAAGTTCAGCACGAACTCTTGAGGGAAAGCCTGCCAGATCCTGGTTGTTGCCTTAAAGCCTGTGCAGTGACAGGGCGATACCAAGCCTAGCCTGAACTTCTTCAACTCAGCGATCGTCTGCTCGATGTACTCCTCCTTGCGCCCAACCAGATGCGTGCCACCGACAAATGCATGAATACCTTCGAACCCGCCAAGGCCCTGAACCTGCAACAAGGTGTTCACGGGCCCGGCATGAGCACAACCAGTGATGACAAAGGGTCCGACATCCCTTACATTTGTCCAGAGCGCCTGGTCGTCGAGGATCAGATCGTCGGTCTCCTCCCCTTCCACGACTATGATCCGCCTCTCCCCACCCGTGGTGGGTGGAGATATGCATTCGAAGGGTGTCACCCTCTTTATCTGCCCCGTGGTCCACAGCCCTGGCACGACCTCGACGGGATCAGTTGAGAGCACCACCTCTCCACCTGCCGCCTCTATCTCTTCGAGTCCCTCTCCTTTAGGTAGTCCACCGGGCCTCCGCTTTCCCTCCCTGTTCACGTAACTTCTGGGAAGGAATATGTGGGGATGTCCGTAGACTTTCACACCACCTGCCGCCTCCACCACCTCTACTGTAGCTGCTGTGTGGTCTCCGTGTCCATGGCTTATCACGACGCAGTCGACATCTCTCAAGTCGACCTTTAGATGCTTGACGTTGTGTAGAAAAGCCTTCTTTTCGCTGCTGGTGTCGAATACCACTTTCCTGTCTTCTCCCCTTGCGTCAACCAATTCCAATAGGAAGGAGAGACCCCACTGTCCAAGCCCCGCTGTTTGAACCAAGTTTTCAGCGAGGGTTGTTATTTTCAAGGCTTGAATTTGCTCCATGACAAACAACCGAACAGTAATCCTCTGTGTTCTTAAGCATTCCGTGCATCATGCGAAGTCAACTCTTAATTCTCAGATTATGGAACCTTGCCGAAGAGGAGAATGCGACCTTGAAACTTTCTATCTTCTAGTTTAAGACCTCTACTAGTGGCTAGACCTTCCACCTCTTCGGCTGCCAAATGCATTGGATAGATGATGACGCATCCACCTGGCCTTAGTATTCTATGAATCTCGTTGAACAAGGCTTCCTTGTCCTCTATCTCTTGAAGAACGTCAATAAACAGCATTATGTCAATGCTCTCATCCTCTAATCCAAGCTTTTCATCACCTGAAGCCTCAATTCGCACTATATTCCCTAGCCCTTCCCGTTTAGCCTTCTCCCCCACTCTGTCAAGAGCTCTCATGCTTATGTCTAAGGCATAGACCCTTCCGCCTTCTCCTACCAACTTTGCAGCTGGAATCGTGTATTTGCCAGAGCCGCAACCAAAATCCAGAACAACCTGCCCCGCCCTAACGCCTACCTCAGCCAAAAACTCAGACGCGTTTTTGTCTAACCAACCTTTGAATTGGAAATCTCCAAGATGCGTTGCAAACCCAAGATGCTTTGAAAACCTCTCCATAGATTCCTTCCCCGAAAACCCGTTCAATCATCTAGGTTTAATGGTTGGTATATAGTTTCCTATTTATTGCTTTGTGTACACAGTCACAACTTGCATGCGTGAAAACATACTTCTATACTCTTCGAAACGTGATCATATTCTCGAAAACAAAGGAAACCAAGCAGGCTCAGCCTATGGAGTCTCTAGATTATTCAAACCTTCTTTGAAGAAGTTTTATCGCTGGTAAAATGAAGGCTATGAAGAAACCTAAGAGCACTAGGGTGTCGATAAGAACCGTGGTGCTTTGGTCTGGCGAAAGGGTCTGCCTTAGTCCATCAACGGTGTAGGTGAGGGGCATTAGATAGGCTATATGCTGCAGCGCTGGTGGCATGGCGGAAACCGGATAGACAACGCCGCTTAGGAACACCATTAAGAAACGAGGAAGATTAAGCAGTGTCTGAGCCTCGAATACTTCCTTCACCAAAACACACAGCAAAGCGCCGAGAGATGAGAAGACCAAGAGAGATGGAACAATAATTAGAGCAAGATATAGCAGGTTAACGTGGAAAATCCCCAGAGCTAAAACGGAGCCCAGAGTAACAGCCGCCGTCATCATTAAGCCGAAAATGGTGCCTCCAATCACTTTTCCAAGGAGCACTGCTGATAGGCTTATGGGTGCAAGAAGTAGCCTTTCTAGGGAACCAAGCCTTAGTTCAAAGTTGATGACAACCGCCTCTGCAGCTGTTGTGCTGAACAGAATCGTCATCGCAATAAGACCTGGCACTAGTTGGTCAAAGTTCTGGGGATTTCTCAGGTAAAAGGCCAGAATCCACGTAATGGGGAAGACTATTCCCCAACTAATGGAGGGCGGCTTAAGGTAGTAGGTTCTTAAGTCCTTTAAGGCAATGTAGAATATGCCTCGCAGGTCGTCACGCCACATTTTATCTCCCACCTCCTTTCTCTGCAGCCATGATGATCGGGCTTAAGCCCGTAATCCTAATGAACGCGTCTTCCAGACTCGGCTTGATGCTGTTAACCTTGTCTATTTCAATGCCTCTATTCTTGACGTATTGAAGCACTTCTTCAAGCACACGTATAGGAACTCCGCCATAGATTCGCACCTTATTATGATTAGTCGCAATAACCTTTAGTTCAGGCAATCTTTCAGAAAGTTCCTCTGCAATTCTAGTCGTCATCTTCTTGAGAGAAAGTTCAATTACAGATTCTTCTTCGGCAACCGCCTTCAGCACATCTGGGGTATCAATCTTCAATATTCTCCCTTTCACCAGAATGGCGATACGGTCACAGAGGAGGTCTGCCTCCTCTAAATAGTGGGTTGTGAGGAAGATTGTTACTCCTTGGTGGCGGAGGTTGCTGATCAAATTGCGCAGAGAGCGGGCAGCTACAACGTCTAAACCAATGGTGGACTCATCGAGAAAAAGTAGCTTGGGGCTATGGATCAAGGCAGCCGCTATTGTTAATGCCCGTTTCATGCCGCGGGAGAAGGTGCTGAAAAGGTGGTCCTTCCGTTCGTAAAGCCCAAAGCCCTTTAGGAGTTCCTCCGCCCTTGCTTTGCGCTGACTACGTGGAATCCCATATAGCTGGGCCATGAACAACAAATTGTTGAAGGCTGAAAGCTCATCATAGAGATTCGAAGCTTCGGGGACAACTCCAATGTACTTCTTTGCCTCCACTATCTCTGATTCAACATCGAAGCCTAAAACGCGGGCCGTCCCAGCAGTAGGCTTAGAAAGTCCTGTGAGCATTCGGATTGTTGTGGTTTTACCTGCTCCATTGGGTCCTAAGAAACCGAAGATTTCACCCTCTTTAACTTCAAAACTGATATGGTCAACCGCCAAGACTTCGCCGTAGCTTTTAGTTAAGTCCCTTACTTCTATTACATTTTCCAATTTTCTTCCCTATCTCCTTCAACAGTTGATGTCACTCTGATAGATTTGACCTCCTTCATGTTCGCGGACCACGCCATGTCCACTCTGGGACACGGGCGTCAGGAATTGAATCAGCCCTCGGAATGTAGGGCTTAATGTCTATTACAGGTGAACCCTCAAGGGCGTCAAGCCCTTTCACTGTTAGTGTGCATCGTTCCACCTTCAACAACTCCACCACACATAAGCCTATTGGATTGGGGCGGGTTGGGCTTCTACAAGCGAAGACTCCAACCTTTATGTCTACTGCGTGTCTTCTCGGGAAAACCTGTAAGGTGCGTCTCTCCTCTTCTCTATCGCGCAAATGAAGCCAGTAAAGAATTATTATGTGGGAAAAATCTTTGATTCCTTTCAGTCCATCGCAAAACTCTTGGAAAATCTGAACCTCTGCCTCTGTTTCACCTGCACTTTCAACCACTCCAATAAATCTTAGTTCACCTTTTTCGCACATAAAATGCACCTCGTCTTCATACTCATCATATAACCAAAGATTTTTATCAACCTCGCTATGTAGTACTCATTTTCCTGATATTCAATTTCAGCAAGTTTTTCTTTGGGCTCTTTTCCTTTATTGAGATTTCTCGCCGGATTCACCTCCTTCGGCTCCTTGAGGCGTCGTCTCAGCATCGACATCTCATTCATCAGGCTCTTCTCTTCGTCCAATGGGTACGCCTCCCCCCACCGTTTCCTCCATTTCATTCTGAATTGTCTTTGCTTCCTCAAGCATCTCTTTGAGCTCTCTGGTTAACATCGCGATCTCCAGCTCTAGTTGTTCGATGAAGTATCTGAGCCTGCGGTTAGCCTCCTCTAGATCCACTATCTTCTTGCGTAGGGCAGCAGCTTCTACCCTCATCTTCTTTAGTTCTTCCTCTTCTTCTTGAACCATGTTTAGTCCCTTCGCTGCGAACTTAGCCTCCTTATGTAATACTTGCTTCCCTCATATTCGAGCTCTACAAGTTTGTCTTCACGCAAGAGTTTCTCGATGATCTTCCAATCCGCCTTCGCCTTCTCCAAAAATGCTTCAACAGCCTCAGGGCGCATGGGATGCACCGCCGTTATGCTCAGCAAATCTTCTTCAACGTTTCCCGTAAAGGCGAAGGCGTTTCCCTCATAACCTATCAAATATTCAACTTTATTAGCGCCAAGCCTTTTAGAAAAAACTTGAAAAGCTGTGTTTATGACCTCTTCCTTGGCGGATTTAACCCACTTTTCCGCTGGCGGTCTCGTTGGAATCGCAATGTATGCTTTGTCGAGCCTCTTTAGTCCTCCTAGAAACTCTGCTATCCTCTCAAATTCGCCTCTATAATCTATGCTATCTATGAGCATTGTTTCACTGATGATTGTTCCTTTAAACTCCTCTGCAAACTCTATCATGCCCTCTAAAACGATGTTTGATCTTAAGCCTTCATGGGATCTGTTTATTCTCCTCCATAAGCCCTCGTTGACAGCATCCACCTTTAAAGAAACGAGGTCTGCCTCCAGCAAATCTTCTTTCACGTCATCGCGCCAAAGCAACGAAGCGTTGGTTAAAACAGCTATGGGAATCCCTATCTGCCTTAAAAGGGAAATTTCTTTGCTCAGGTTAATATCTAGGGTTGGCTCTCCGTCCGGCACAAAAGTTAGATAATCAATCCTCTCGTTTCTTGTGGATGCTTCATCAACCTTCCTTCTAACCTCTTTGAAAACATCTTCTGGCTTATAGAAGGCTTGCCTTTCCGTTATCATATTTATAGTTTTTCCTAACTGGCAGTAAACACATGAATAGGAGCATGTCTTTGCTGGAATATTGTTTATTCCCAGGCTTCTTCCTAGACGTCTTGATGGAACAGGGCCGAAAGCTAACATTTCCAAGCCTCGCATCTCAGCCACTTCCCAGCTTTAAAGCTGAAAGAATGTTTCTCCACATCTTTTCTATTTCTTTGGAGACATCGCTCTCAGGGGCATACTCCACCACAGGCTTTCCATTAACCATAGCCTCCGTAACAACAGGGTTGAAGGGAATCAAGCCAACAACCTCGATCTCGTTCTCGGCGCAGAACTTCACTATATCCCCCGTGTTTTCATCGTTTAGATCATGTTTGTTTACGCAGATTAACGGCTTAACCTTGAAGTGGTTCAGAAGCTCCAGCGCCCGTTTTAGGTCGTGGATGCCTGAAAGTGTCGGCTCAACCACGACCAGCCCAGCATCGATCTCAGAGAGTGAAGCGATTACTGGACAGCCGATACCCGGCGGACCGTCGACAAGCACCAGTTCGCAATTGTTCTCCTCGGCTAGCCTCCTCGCATTCTGCCTAACGAGGGTGACGAGCTTCCCAGAGTTCTCCATGCCGGGTTTCAGCCGAGCGTGGCTCATGGGACCGTATCGGGTTCTGGATATGTAGGCATAGCCGCAGATCCGTTCAACGAAATCGATAGCCTTGACTGGGCAGATGTGGACGCAGACTCCGCAGCCCTCGCACTTTATTGGGTCGACCTCGAAAGCGTGAATGGCGCCGAAGCGGCACTTCTCATCGCACAGTCCGCAGCGGATGCACTTCACCATGTCAATGGAGGCGCGCTTCAATCCCTCGAACTCGATGGTACGCTCCACCTCTGGCTTAAGGAGAAGGTGCAGATTCGAGGCATCCACATCACAGTCGGCGAAGACCGCCTTCCGTGACAGGGCAGCGAAGGAGGCTGCTATGGTCGTCTTACCCGTCCCGCCCTTTCCGCTCAGAATGGTGATCTGCCTCACCCTTCGATCTCCTCCCGAATCCTGGCCGCAAGGTCCTTGAACCTCTGTCTCCACTCCGGCATCGCCTCGACAAATGGGATACCCCTTGAGTAGAGTTCAGCGATCCTGCGGTCGAAGGGTATCTCCATCATGATAGGTATGTCCTGCTCCTCGCAGAAGTCGTAGACGCCCCTGTCGCCGATGCCGCTGAAATTGACAACGACGCCCAGGGGTACTTCGAGCTGCCTCACGACTTCGATAGCGATTCTCAGATCATGGAGGCCGAAAGGCGTAGGCTCCGTCACAAGCAGGCAGAAGTCGCTACCGTGAACCGTCTCAACAAGGGGACATGCTGTCCCAGGCGGCGCATCAAGGATCACATCCCTCTCTCTCCTCATCCGCCGTTTGACGGCGGCGATGACGGGAACCGCCATAGGTTCGCCTACTTGCAGTTCGCCATACACCATTTCAATGGACCCGGCCGATCCTATGTACACTTTGCCAACCTGCCGGGTCTCCTCTACGATGGCGTCTCTGGGGCAGACGATGCCGCAGCCTCCGCAGCTGTGGCAGAGCTCTGGAAAGACGAGAGCTGTCTCGCCTACGACGAAGAGGGCGTGGTACTGGCAGAAGCGGGCGCATTCACCACAGTAGTTGCACCTGTCCTCAAGGATTCTGGGGACGAGCACCTCGACGGGCGAGGCGTTTTCGATCTTTGGATGAAGCAGGATGTGAACATTAGGTTCTTCTACGTCGCAGTCGATGACCTGAGCTTCTTCCAGCGAGATAGCCAGGTTTACGGTCACCGACGTCTTGCCGGTCCCACCCTTGCCGCTTGCGACCGCGATCTTCACAGGCAACCCCTAGTTCAGCCTAACGGTGCTGGGCGTGGAGACAGCCCTCTGTCAGCTCCTTAAGATCCCCTTTTAAGAAACCATTAAGATTCTCCTCAACCCTGCTGCTAACCGCCTGCAGCACAGCTACTCTCTCACTCTGGAACCGGCTGAGGGCTCTGGGCCCCATGCCGAAGGTGATGACCGCGTAGGGTCTCAGCTGCAGGATGCGATCCGGGGGGACACCTATGCCGCCAAAGTGCTCGCTGTCGTTGGGGACGATGCCCTTGTCAACAATCTTCCCATTTTCAAGCTCGTACCATGCGAAATAGGGGGCCCTGCCGAAATGTTCGGATAGACTCTCTCTCTTCTCATCTTCAACCGGGATTACGATCCTAACCATCTCATTTCCTCCAAGCAAATACACATTTCAGATAAATCATAGAGGCGCTTCAGGCCCGCGGCGTCTACCTCTTCCTCGGCTCACCTCGGGGCCACCGAGGCCGAAATGGCCGCCCACAGTTGGGCCGACGCCAGCAGGGAGTTCACCTAGCTTGAACTTCTCAACGACATCTTTGACAGTGCCTGCAATGCCTGTCACAACCTGCACACCAGCTGCGGAGAGGGCGCTGAAAGCGTTTGGCCCCACGTTACCGGTCAGCACCGCCTTCACGCCCTTCGATACGACGAGTTGAGCAGCCCCGATGCCAGCGCCGTGGGTCATTCCAATGCTCGAGTTGGAGATTGTCTCGAATCGCATTGTCTCGGTGTCAACTATGACGAAGTAGGCGCATCGACCGAACCGAGGGTCCACTGGGCTCTCTAGATCTCTGCCCGAGGAAGATACTGCTACCCTCATTTTTTATTTCTCTCCTCCACAAACTTCTCGATCTTCTCAACCACGTCGTTAAAAGCTTCGGCGGCTGGTGAGCCTTTGTTTTCCACTATGAAGGGTACGCCGATGTCGCAGGCCATGGAGATCCTTGGATCTATCGGGATAGTGCCCAGGAAGGGAACATTCATCTCGGACGCCATCCTCTTAACTGATTCACCTATGCCACCGAACACGTCGATCCGCTTACCGCAGTGAGGGCAGACGAGGCCACTCATGTTCTCGACGATGCCGATGATGGGGACCTTCATCATACGAGCGAAGGTGACCGCCTTCCTCACAACATCCTGCGAAACCTCGCTGGGTAGGGTGACGATGACAACACCATCCATCTCAGGCAACAGCTGCAACACACTCAGGGCTTCGTCTCCAGTCCCCGGCGGCAGGTCTATGAGAAGATACTCCAGTTCGCCCCAGACAATCTCCGAGAGAAACTGACGTATAGCAACCATCTTCAATGGACCTCTCCAAATCACAGGTGAATCATCGGACGAAAGCAGGAAGCCCATCGACACCACCCTGATGTTCAGAGGCCCAAGTGCTGGGAATATACCCGGTGGACCCGCCTCCAGTCGACTTCCCTTTAACCCCATCATCTTCGGAACGCATGGTCCGTGGATGTCAGCGTCGAGCACACCAACCCTGCCGTTACGTCCCCCCATCGCCAAAGCCATGGCCAGATTGACAGTTACCAGGGTCTTACCGACACCCCCTTTCCCGCTGATAACAGCTATCTTGTGTCGAACCTTGCCCATCCTAGTCTTGAGGAGAGCCATTTCTTCTTGATGCTGGTTCCCTGGGTCGATATTGTTCTTCTCTTCATGGATACCCGAATCGTCACGATTATCGCTCAAGCGATCACCCTTTAGGCTAGCCTAAACTCATATTGTTTAAACATTTTAGTTTAAAAACCTTTCGCATGCCTTTGCCCAGAAGAAGTACTGTGGCTGAGTGTTCACACCGCACGCCGATGCCAAAAAAGTGTTGAGAAGGGCTGTTAGCTCTTACTATGCTTTAGAAAATCAGGTCTAGTCGAGTCGTACTTGAGAGACGCCTCTCTATCGTTTACCAGGTCTCTGAGGAACTCACGCATATTGCATCGATCCCAGTCACCGGCCTCCTCATGGGTTTTGATATAGTTCTGAGGCATGGGATGAGTCCCGACCACAACAGGCAACCCAATGTAGTTCTCGATATACTGAATGAGGTCCCGTGTATAGGGGCAAGGAGGATATCCAGCTAGGAATCCCGTGGCTAGATGGATGACCTCAGCTCCATACTTCTTCATTTCTGCAGGGGAGAACTCCAGCCTCTCACCGGGGCAGCCGCCACAGGTTATCCAGCCAACGACCTCAATGGGCTCCTCCTTAGGGTAGCGTTTGAAGGCCCCGCTGCGGTCCTTAATTGACATGAAGCACTTGCCACCAGTGCATGTTCTATTTCGGTCGCATATCATAATGCCTATCTTGACCATTTATATCACGGCAAATAGCTGAATTATCTAAATAAAGATTTCGAGCTCGAGTTAACCCTTTAATTTAACAAATTTATCTACCCAGAAATCAATGGGGAAAAGGCTTCCATGTCAAAGACAGGAGGGAATGTCTTATGATATTAGATCGCAATTTCAGATAATCCTGTTGAGCCTCAATCTCGTCTGAACAAATAGACATGTGATAAAGTTCTCGTCTTTTCCGATAGGCAAATCTTCTTGAGCCCGCCATAATTTTACGCATTAAGAACAAATCCCTCCCTTTCCCGATCAACTTTGGAACAGCCCACTAGAGAAAACCTTCTTCTGAAACACCCCTAAGCGAGATAGCTATGCCTGCCACAAATTCCGCAGATACCGTGGAGAATTGCACGCCATATATCTTTCATTAAGAATAGTCTCACAAGTCTAATTGTATCTCCCCTACCTTTCACAGTCAAACTGCCAATTCGCAAGAAAGAGGGAGAACAATGAACACCTTCGATATACCGCCTAAGTCTCGATGAGCATGCTCAAGTTCTCGTGTGATCTATTATTATCGATATCACGATCGAGGCTCCAAGACAATGGTGTAAAAATCACCCAACTAGTCATTAACGGCATTTTGGTTTATTATGAATCTAGCCAAAACCCTTAATGCCTACAACATAAGAAGAGAGGAGATGAGACCTGCTGAAAGTCGGAATCCGAAGCAGTTTTATATTATGGGTATAAACACACCGTTTCTACAGGCCTCCTATTCGGCATAATATTCGCCCTATTCGTTGATACACTTCTCAGCTAGGCACACTCCAGTAACTATATGCATTTTATCTTTAACTGCCCCTCGGCATAGAAGAGCAAGGGCCTTCTATTCGATCTCTAGACAGGCATGTTCACAAAAGTGATTTAAGTTCGGTCGAAGAAGGATTAAATTGGTGAGATGAGACGATTATCGGAATCGATCATGTCGCATTAACCGTTAGGAACCTAGAGGAGACCATCAACTTCTACACTAATATGCTGGGCTTCGAGGCTGCGCAGCGCTTCGAGTACAAGGAGAGGGGATTAACCATACAGTTCCTAAGCATCGGCGAAGTGCAGCTCGAGATCTTCGGATATTCGAAGGAAGTAACAGCCCAGGAGAGAAAGCCACTTCAGGCGGGGATAGTGCACATAGCCCTCGAGGTGAACAACCTAGACGAGACCTATGTTGACCTGCAGAAAAAGGGCATCAAGTTCCAGGGGGAGCCCAGGACCGCCATGATGGGTCAACGCATCCTCTTCCTCTCAGACCCCGACGGAAACACCATCGAACTCGTCGAATGGCGCAGATAGCTCTCACATCCGCTATATTATTATAATCCTACCACCGCCTATATTGAAGAAAGAGGAAGAAAAAGCCATGTCCTTTGGAACTCATACCTCTAAGAGCATCATAGGCACGAAGAGCAAGAGCCTAGAAGGACGAAAGATTATCCTCTGCGTCACAGGCAGCGTCGCAGCAGTGAGAAGCCCTGACATAGCCCGCGAACTCATGCGCCACGGCGCAGAGGTCTATGCCGTTATGACACCTATGGCTCAGAAGATTCTGCACCCATACCTCCTGGAGTGGTCCACAGGAAACCCGGTGGTCACGGAGCTCACAGGAGAGATTGAGCATGTAACCCTTGCGGGCGACCACCCTGAGAGGGCAGACCTCATCCTTATTGCACCTTCCACCGCAAACACCATCGGGAAGGTCGCCGCCGGCATAGACGACACTCCGGTTACGACGGTTTTGACCACGGGTATCGGCGCTGGGATACCTGTTATCATCGCTCCTGCCATGCATCAATCCATGTATAACCACCCCATAGTGAAGGAGAACATCAGGAAGCTCGAATCCATCGGCGTGGAGGTCATGATGCCAAGGGTGGAGGAGGAGAAGGCCAAGATCCCTGAGACAGAGGAGATCGTCCAGAGAGTCATAGAAAGGCTCGCAGGACCGAGAGACCTCGAGAGGAAGAAGGTTCTCGTGACTGCTGGGCCGACGCGGGAGTACATAGACGCCTTCCGATACATATCTAACCCGAGCTCCGGGAAAATGGGGATCGCCGCGGCAGAGGAGGCTGCTGGAAGAGGCGCTGACGTCACTCTGATCCTTGGACCCAGCGCCGAAAAAGCCTCGGGCAATATGAAGCTACGTAAGGTTGAGACAACTAAGGAGATGCTTGAGGCGGTCACTGGCGAAATAGGGCAGAAAGGCTATGATATCGTCATCTTATCCGCAGCAGTCTCCGACTTCGGTCCCACTGAACGTCCGATGGAAAAGATCCCCTCTTCGACCCCAGAGGTAACTATCCACCTTAGACCTCTTCCGAAGATCGTTGAGCAGGTGAAGAAGATTGATCCAAATGTCTTCCTCGTGGGCTTCAAGGCTGAATACAACATATCGGAGCAGGAGCTGATCGATCGGTCGTATAAGCGCCTGATGGAGGCAGGCATGGACCTCATAGTGGCGAATGACGTTTCCAAGGAAGGTGTGGGCTTCGCCGTTGACACCAACGAGGTTTACGTCATAGATAAGAACAAGGAGATCACCCACATTTCACTAACGTCGAAGGCGAACGTGGCAAAGAAGATACTGGATATCGTAGTTTCTCATCTAAAAACCTGATAATCGTCCTATAATCTTAAATTTTCACTTGACAACAATAAATGATCTTAATATGAAAGTAGTAGAGCTAGAGCAGGCTATTAGGAATATCCCTTCGGAACTTCAGGCCGATCTCTCGACAAGCCTAGTGGACCTACTCCTCGTCTCAAAAAACGGGGACAAAATTTCGAGCCTGACAGTAAAGGATCTGCTACACCTATGGCGTAAGGATGAGCTCAGCACCCCACACGGGTTGGAACTTCTCCTGGAGACAGCCATCTCCCTTGACCCCCAGGAAACCGGAAATGTACTCAGCTTAAGGGGGCTCTCAGATCTCGCGCGAGTGCTGGGGTTGGGTGGTCAGAAATGAGGAGGTTCGGAGTGGAGTTCGTCCCTCAGGAGCTGTACTGGAGGACCGCCTTCTACGTCATGCAGGCTGAGAAGAGGGGCTTCGACTTCGCCTGGATAACTGACCACTTCAACAACAGGAACGTCTACCTCAGCCTCGGCTTCCTAGCTGCCTACACCGACACAATCAAGCTGGGCTTGGGCGTCACCAACCCCTACCTGGTCCATCCAGCCGTCGCGGCTCAGAGCATCTCAACCCTGAACGAGATGGCTCCTGGAAGGGTGGCCCTCGGCATGGGAGCGGGGGACAAGACAACCCTCGACATGGTGGGCGTGGAGCAGGAGGCCCCTCTAACCGCCGTTCGAGAAGCCGTGGAGGTCATAAGGAAGTTCATAGCCCGCGATCCGAACGGCTTCGAGGGTAAATTCTTCCATAAGAGCGAGGGCTCGAGACTCAACTTCAAGGTCCAAGACAGGATACCACTCTACATCGGAGCCCAGGGACCCAAGATGCTCGCTCTGGCTGGAAGGATCGGAGACGGGGTTCTCATCAACGCCTCACACCCCGTGGATGTCAAGAGCGCGCTGGTTAACGTTGAGAAAGGCTTGAGAGAAGTGAATAGAAGCACAACAGACTTTGAGATAGCTGCTTACACCTCCTTCTCAATCGCTCGTCGAGTGGAGGACGCGAGGGGAGCCGCTGCGCCCGTCGTGGCCTTCATAGTGGCCGGCTGTCCGCCTCAGCTATTGAAGAGCCACGGTATTCCGCTTGAATCGGCGGAGAAGATTAAGGAGGCCCTTGTGAAGAGGAACTGGGGCGAGGCCTTCTCCTCAGTCACCCACGAGATGACCGAAGCCTTCTCGATCTGCGGCACGCCGGATGCCTGCATCGAGAAGGTCGATACCCTGTTTAAGCTCGGCATCACCCAATTCGTGGCTGGATCTCCTCTTGGGCCGAGGGTGAGGGAGTCCATAGACCTGCTCGGCAGAGAAGTTGCACCAGCCCTTAGGGATAAAGGCTGATACTAAACCTAATCTTTTTACATTGCGACATAAGCTAAGTTTGAAAGGGATCATCATGATACCTAAGAAGGACCTGCGCCTCAAACTGGATGAACTCAAGACAGAACTCGGTACTTTCAAGAATCTTGAGATCAGCGTAGGCAAACTCTACACCGAGGATTGGGAGGAGGCTGTGGGGCCAACCCCCTTCCCCTCGATCACTGACCTGAGGAGCTGGGATTTGAAGCTCCTCAACCGTTACAAGCCCTTCTACATGCCCTTCTGCGACCTCTGCTGCCTCTGCACCTTCGGGAAATGTGACTTAACGGGCGATAAACGGGGTGCCTGCGGCATCGACATGGCTACTCAGCAGTCGAGGATTGTGCTCTTAGCCGCCTGCATAGGAGTCTCATGCCACACGGCACATGCAAGGCATCTTCTGGAGCACCTGACGAAGTACTATGGGGATGATACACCATTGGATATTGCTATGAACACGGAGTTGGAAGCCCCTAACATCCGTCTTGTCTGCGGTATCCGACCCAAAACCTTAGGTGATCTGGAAGATGTCTTAAGTTATGTCGAGACTCAGATCGTACACCTAGTCTCCGCATGTCACACGGGTCAAGAGGGGAATAATCTTGACTATGAGTCCAAGGTCTTTCATGCTGGTATGCTCGATCATGTGGGGATGGAGGTTGCTGACATTGCACAGATCGCTGCCCTCGGCTTTCCGAAGGGAGATCCGGAGGCTCCTTTGGCTCAGATAGGTTTCGGAACTATTGACAAGTCAAAGCCTGTGATCATGGTCATAGGTCACAATGTCCTTCCAAGCGCGGATATTATCGATTATCTAATGGAGAATAATCTCTTCGGGGAGGTGGAAGTTGGAGGACTCTGCTGCACATCTCTTGATATGACGAGGTATAACAATAAACTGGCGAAGATTATTGGTCCAATCTCCTGGCAGATGAGGTTCATACGATCAGGCATCCCAGACCTGATAGTCGTGGATGAACAATGCCTTAGAACGGATGTGGTTACAGAGGCACAGAAGATCGGGGTTCCTGTCATAGCTACAAACGACAAGAGCTGCCTTGGATTACGGGATAGAACGAATGAAGACCCAGATTCCATCATCGCGGATCTTGTTGAGGGGAATACACCTGGTGTGCTAATTCTCGAACCGAAGAAAGTCGGGGAAGTCGCAGTAAGGGCGGTACTTAAGATAGCCCCTAAGAGGGCCTTTAAGACGCTGACCAAGGAGGAGGTCTGGGAGGCGTCGAAGAGGTGTAGGGGATGTCTGGAGTGTGTTAGGGCATGTCCGAATACACTCCCAATACAGGAGGCTGTTAAAGCTGCATCCCAAGGAGACTTGGGGAAACTTGGCCTGCTCTACAACCTCTGCGTTGGGTGCGCCCGATGTGAGTATGCCTGCCCAGAGGACTTACCAATAATCAGTTTCATGAATGTGGCTGCTGAGGAGACCATAGCCAACGAGAGCTATAAAATAAGGGTAGGGAGAGGACCGATCCAAGATGTCGAAATAAGAGAAGTGGGCAGGTCCATCGTTCTAGGGGACATCCCAGGGGTCCTCGCCCTTGTAGGATGTGCCAACTACCCGGCAGGCGGCGATGATGTCGCGAAGATTGCTGAGGAGTTCCTGAAACGTCGATTCATCGTTGTGACAACAGGCTGCTCAGCGATGTCTATAGCCATGACGAAAAACGATGAGGGCAAGACTCTCTACGAGCAGTATCCCGGCATTTTCGATGCAGGAGGCCTTCTCAACATAGGTTCCTGTGTCTCCAACGCCCACATCACCGGTGCAGCGATAAAGATCGCCAACATCTTCGCCAAGCGACCCCTGAGGGGGAACTATGAGGAGATTGCGGACTACATATACAACCGTGTTGGAGCTGTCGGTGTTGCCTGGGGGGCGATGTCTCAGAAGGCCGCCTCCATCGCAGCGGGCTGCTGGCGGCTGGGCATCCCCGTCATCGTCGGACCACATGGATCGAAGTACAGAAGGATGCTCCTAGGGAGAAAAGAACGGGAGGAGGACTGGAATGTCTACGATGCTAGGACTGGGAAGACCTCCTATGTCGGACCCGTCCCAGAGCACCTCTTCTACGCCGCTGAGACCCCTGAGGAGGCGATGGTAATGATCGCTAAGCTTTCAATGCGCCCCAATGACACCAGCAAGGGGCGAGCCATAAAGCTGACTCATTACATCGACCTCTACAAGCGCTATTATGGAAACATGCCTGACGACCTGCCACTCTATGTGAGGAAGGCAGCGGACGTACCCTTCACGATGAAAGACGAGGTCTTGGAGGCGTTGAAGGCTGCTGGATGGACGGAGGATAGGATCGGGATGCCTGATCCAACTCTTCTCGAGCGGATGATCAGGAGGCGAGAGTAATGTCAGCGACTCTCGAGTCTTGGCAAAGAGCTGAGATACCAGGGCCGAAGAAGGCTCTGGGCATCTCCAAGCCTGAGGTGGTCTCAGCGATGGTTAAACGCGAGAAAAGAGTTCTCCTCGTCGTGGGGTCGGAGGCACCGAATATGGAGACGAAGGATGGAGACCTTGTGGACTCTGCAATAAGGCTTGTGAAAACTGGCAAGGTTCAGATAGCTGCAACGGCCCATCTCCTAGGGGAGTTTACTAAGAGAAGATCAAAAGACGTCTTCAGCATTCCCCTTTTTAACCTTGGCGACAGGCTTAGGGACCCTGAGTGGAAGGGGCTAGACGGCAAAGGATCCTATGGGCTGGTGCTCCTCGTCGGCTTCCCCTACTACTACGAGTGGCTACTCCTCTCTGGCTTGAAGCATTTTGCTACGGGTCTTAGGACCGTTTCTCTGGGCAGGTTTTACCAGCCTAACGCGGGCTGGTCTTTTCCCAACACTTCCTCTGAGAAGTGGAGGGAGCACCTGGATAAGATCATAGGGGATTTGGAGGTGAGTGACTGAATGTCCATGTTCAAGGATATCCCCGTGGATGTTGGCGTCATCTACGAGGGTGAACGGATCAGGTTCAGCGACATGCAGGTGGAGCTCGGCGGTCCGAGGGAGCCCTACAAGTTTGAGCTCGTCCGCGTATTCCCGCTGGAGGAGGTGGAGGACGGAAAGGTCACAATCGTCGGACCGGACATCAAGGACCTCCAAGAGAAGTCGAACTCGCCTTTCGGGCTCTACATCAAGGCGTCTGGCAGGGAGCTGGAGAAGGATATCGAGGGCGTCATCGAGCGGCGCGTCCATGAGTACGTCAACTTCATCGAGGGTTTCATGCACCTCAATCAGCGGTACGACATTCAGCTGAGGTTGACCAAGAAGTCCTTCCAGAGGGGCTTCAACAGCTTCACCTTCATGGCGAAGGTCCTTGAACGCCTCTTCAAGAGCGAATTCCCCATCGTGGAGAGGATCGAGTTCGTCTTCATGACCGATGGCGAGAAGGTGAAGGAGATGTTCCAGGAGGCGATGAGGATCTACCAGGAGAGAGACGCCAGGGCGCGGGGCCTCACAGACGAGGAGGTTGACACCTTCTACGGCTGCACCCTCTGCCAGTCCTTCGCGCCGACACACATCTGCGTCATCACAGCCCAGAGGTACGCGAAC
>Ga0315296_10000574_pt1 | contig 33437 bp, 22 predicted proteins | sample YL17G14_18_MG_FD_203921 | JGI IMG/M metagenome (GOLD analysis project Ga0315296, IMG submission 203921) | Sediment microbial communities from Yellowstone Lake, YNP, Wyoming, USA - YL17G14_18 | ecosystem: Environmental > Aquatic > Freshwater > Lake > Sediment | place: USA: Wyoming | collected... | reverse complement strand
GACTCGCTGGCTGAAGTCATTGACCCCGATAACGTCTATAAGGCGCTCACCAAACTCTTCAAACTCAAACCCGATATCATCGAGAGTGAAGTGCCCATCGACCCCTCCGATAGAGCCATTGCCTATAAATTCCTGCGTATCCACCTTCAGGTTAAAGGTGAAAAATGAAATAGAAAATTTCGAAACTCGTTCTGAATAATACCTTCCAGTGTTCGCACCTGCCGATAAATTACGCGAAAACACTATCAACGCACCGCCATCATGCCATTTTGTTTGACATCATTCCCCCATTTAAGGTAAACTATTACGGCACAATTTCCTATAGGGGTGATAATTGTGTCAAACGAATAAAGGGGACATAATTTTTAACATTGACACCTCCGTTACTAACTGCCGCCGCTTGTACTTTAGTATTTTAATAGTCACCGCCTACTAGAAAGGCAACCAGCCCCGTACTGAATACGGGGGTATCAAAGCTGTATTGTTGATATGGGATTACACGGGACAGGAAGTGAAGCGACCTCGCCTTACTCTATCTCCATTGAAATACAGGCAGTAACCAGACTATTGTATCATCTATATTACTACGACAGCAGCTAATCCGTTATCGCGGCTTACTGCCGCAATTTATTGTTCTCTTGCCAGTCCACCGCCATGCCCGGATTGGCAGGTTAAAAATACCGATAAAGAGTGTTTTCAGCACAAAAAATTAGAAACTGGAGGAAAATAATGTCTTACCCGAAATTCAAGTCGATACTCCTGGAGAAGGACGAGGAAGAGCCCAAAGTTACCTACCTTACCCTGAACAGGCCGGATAAAAATAACGCCATCAGCATTGGCGAAGAGGAAATGACCGGCGATATCAAGAAGGCTATGTGGGAAATCAATCACGATGATGACTGCAATGTAGTCATCTTCAAGGGCGCCGGCAAGAACTTCTGCGCCGGCTTTGACCTCGCCATGGTCTACCGTGTTTACGGCGGTGCCCCCGGCGCCAAACCCAGCCAGAGAATCAGGCTTCAGACCGACCAGGACCAGCTTTACGGATTCCCCCAGGCCATTCTGGACTGCAATAAAGTCGTCATGGTGCAGGTGCACGGCTGGGCTATCGAAGCCGGCCTGTACATCACCAAAGCCGCCGATATCGTTGTCTGTGCCGATAATGCCAAGTTCTCCCAGATGGGCCAGCGGCTCGCCTTCGGCGGCCTGCCCACCCTGCCCCTCGAGCTGGTAATGGGACACACCAAGAAGGTCGAGGAAATCCTCATCACCGGCCGCACCATCGGCGGTAAAGAGGCTGAGGAAGCCGGCTATGTCACCAAGTCCGTCCCCGAGGCAGACCTGGAGTCCGAGGTGCACAACCTGGCCGCTGCTATCGCCCTGCTGCCCCGCGATGCCGTTGTTATGGGCAAAGTAGCCCGGCGCCACATGCTGAGCCGGCTGGGCTTAACCAACCTCAAGGAGGTCATTACCTACCATACCCTCAGCACCGGCATCCATTACGAAGAGGACGAAAGAAATCTGATGTTCATTAAAGACAGGGAAGGCATGGGCGAGAGAGCCGCTTTCCACAAGATGCACGAGCAGTATGAAGCGCGCCTTGATAAGACCAAGTACTTCAGGAGCTACCGCCCGGATAAAACCGCGGACAAGAAGAAATAAGCACATCGAAGTCTGATAAAAAAGGAGTAAATTCAATGGCATATCCCGAATTTGCCAAAGACGACTATTTCAAGATAGACGTTGAATGCCACCTTAGCGGCGATACAAAAAAATACTTCGATTACTTCCCCGCGTACAAACAATGGGTGAAAGGTACCGGCATGACTTCCAACGCATTCGGCGTTGCTCCCAAGTCACATTCCGCCGAAGCTCCCAAATCTCATGAGGCGCCCAAGCCTGCCAAACCGGAAATGTTGGAAGATGAACAACTCCTGGTCTACATGGACCGCTATGGTGTAGATATGGCCTGCGTTCTTCCCGAGTCCATGATGGACACTACCGGCTATTCCACCAAATGGTCCACTAACGGCTATCTGCTGGCCGCCTGCGAAAGGCACCCGGATAGATTCATCCTCCAGGCCAACGTAGGCCCCTTTATCCATAGAGGGATGAAAAACGCTCTCTGGGAGCTGGATTACCTGGCACAAGAGAAAAACTGCAAGCTGTTCAAATTCTATCCTCCGGAAGATACCTATATCAATGATGAGAGGCTGTGGCCTTTCTACAAAAGGTGTAATGAATTGGGAGTCACGGTTTCTATCCACACCGGCTTCAGCTGGTGTCCCCCGGGCAAATCCAAATATTGCGTGCCGATTCTGCTGGATGACGTTGTTAATGATTTCTATGACCTGAAAATCATCGCCTTCCATGCCGGCTGGCCTTATTGCCATGACCTGAACATGGTAGCTTTAACTCATCCCAAGGTTTACATCAGCCTTAGCTTGCTCATGCCATGGTATCAGAAGGCGCCCAGACGGTTAGGCGAAATCATCGGTGAGGCAATTCAATTTGCCGGCCCGGAGAGAATTATCTGGGGCACCGATTTCTTTGGCGCCGGCGGAGCGCTCAGAACGTCGGTAGAAGGTCTTCGAACGTTCGAGATGCCGGAAGACCTGCAGAAGGGCTACGGCTACGCTCCGGTAACCGATGAGGTTAAACGTATGATTTTCGGTGAAAATCTTGCCAAACTACTTAACGTCGATACCAAGAAACGACGTGTGAAATAACGAAAAAAAGGAAAGGAGAAAAATGACGGATTTCCCTATATTATTCTCGCCTATTAAACTGGGCCCGCTGGAAATTAAAAACAGAATCGGCGGTTCCTGCACCACTACCGGCGGCGCCGACGAGAACGGGTACATTAGAGAAGAATGTATGTATTCTTATGCCGGTCGTTCCGAGGGTGGCGCCGGTTTCATCACTATCGAATGTACCTTCGCGACCGATTGGGGCGCCAAGACCACCAGTTTCGGTAACCCGCGCATCAGCGGCCGTACCTACTTCGAAGGTCAGTCCAACCTGGCCGAGGGTATCAAGCAGTGCGGCGCCAAGGCATTCATCCAGATTACTCCCAGCTTCGGCCGTCAGGGTTCGAGCAAGACTTCCGGCGAGACCCCGGGAGCGCCTTCCGCCATCCCCTCCGAGCGCCCCCAGGACTACGAGGACAGAATCATGCCACGCGGCTACGAGACCAAGGCGCAGACGTTGGGCGCCACCGCCGTTCCCAAGGTGCTGACCCTGGAAGAAATAGCCTACATGGAGCGGACCTTCCCCGACGCCGTCGCCGCCGCCAGGAATTGCGGCTATGATGCCGTCGAGTTCCACAGCCCGCACGGCTACCTGATTCACCAGTTCCTCTCGCCACGCTCCAATCAACGCACCGACCAATACGGCGGGTCACTGGAGAATCGCTTCCGCTTCCTGAAAAATCTGCTGGTGGCCTCCAGGAAGAGAGTGGGGCCGGACTTCTGTCTCGGCATCCGCCTCAGCGGCGACGAGCATATGCCCGGCGCTATCCACGAGGAAGAACTGATACAGGTCGCCAAGTGGTGCCAGGACCTCGGCGCCAGCTATATCCACCTCTCCGATGGTTCTTACGAAGCCAGGAAATGGTTCTTCCCGCAGGACCCATTCTGCTTTATCGAACATGCCAAGAATTTTAAGAAAGAACTCAAGATACCCTTGATTGTCCCCGGCCAGCACGACCCGTACCTGGCCGAGGAAGTGCTCCGCAATGGCTGGGCGGATGCCATCACCATGGGCCGCCAGCTCGTCGCCGACCAGCGCACCCCGCGTAAGTGGGAAGAAGGTAAGGTTGACGAGGTTGTCCGCTGCCTGCGCTGTAACGTCTGTCTGGCCCGGTTCAACCGCGGCCTGGCTATCCGCTGCGCCGTGAACCCGAATATCGGCCGTGAAAAGTACGACCCGAAATATAATACCACCACCATGGCCCAGGCGCTCCGGCCGCTGCCGGAACCGTTCATGCCGCCCTGCCAGAACACCTGCCCCGCCGGGCTGGATGTCAATGCCTATGTGCTCATGGCCTCCCGCGGACAGATAAGTGAGTCCTACCGCTACATCAAGCAGTATATCCCCTTCCCCGGCGTTATCGGAAGGGTCTGCCCACACCCGTGTGAGGCGGAATGCAACCGCGGCGAGCTGGACGACCCCATTGCCATCAACAATATCAAGCGCTTTGTTGCCGATACCGTCATGGCCGAAGGCCTGCCGGACTATCTCCAGAAGCAGTGCCTGCCGGAGAAACTACCGATAATCAGGAAAGAGAAAGTTGCCGTAGTCGGCGCCGGCCCCGCCGGCCTGACCGCCGCTTACTTCCTGATTAAGAAAGGCTACGCCGTAACCGTCTTCGAGGCGGCCCGCACCGCCGGCGGCATGATGACATTCGGTGTCCCGGAACATCGCCTGCCCAGGAAAGTCGTTGAATGGGAAATCGCTGCTCTCAAGAAAATGGGCATCGAGATTAAGACTAACAGCCCCGTCGGCAATCCGGAAGACCTCAAGAAGAAGGGCTACAGTGCTGTTTTCGTCGCCGTCGGCTCGCAGAACAGCGCCAGGCTCAATGTGCCCGGCGAGGATGCCAATGGCGTCCTCCAGGCTCTCCCCTTCCTGAAAGATGTCAATAGCGGCAAGAAGGTCGCCGTCGGCAAGAAGGTAGTCGTCATTGGTGGCGGAAGCGTTGCCATAGACGTCGCTTCCTCAGCCCTGCGCCTCGGTGCCGGCAGCGTCCAGGTGGTTTGCCTTGAATGCAGCCATGATGAAATGCCCGCCCAGAACGAAGAGATTGAGCAGGCTATCGAAGAGGGCATCAAGGTTGATATGAGCTGGGGCCCCAAGCAGATTCTCACCAGCGCTGGCAAGGTCAAGGGCGTTGAGCTGAAGCGCTGCGTATCCTGCTATAACAAGGCCGGCGCGTTCGCTCCGGTCTATGACGAGAAAGAAACCAAGAAGATTGACGCCGATATGGTTATCACCGCCATCGGCCAGAGGACCGACCTCTCCTTCATGAAGGACAGCAAAGTTAAAACCACCAGGAGAGGGACTATCGAGACCAAAGACCGCAGCCTGGCGACCAGCGTTGACGGTGTCTTCGCCGGCGGCGATGTCGCCCGCGGACAGGGAACCATGATTGAGGCTATGGCTGACGGCAAGAAAGCCGCTGTGGCTATCGACTGCTTCCTGCGCGGCATTGACCTCCCGCCCGCTCCGCCGGAACCCATCCTGGCTGATGTTACCGAGCCGGCCTTCCAGTTCCACCTTAGGGAATACATCAAGGAAACGCGCACCCCGATTGAAGCCACTCCAGCCGCCAAGCGGAAGAGCAACTTCAAAGAGGTGAACCTCGGCTTTAAGGATAAACAGACATGCGTTAAAGAGGCCAGGCGCTGCCTTACCTGCCGCTGCTCGGCTGTGAGATACTAAATTCGATTAACGTAAACCTGAGTAAACAATTCCGGGGAGGGGATGCCAGTTACAATCTGTCTACCTCGCCCCGAGCTTTTTAGTCGTCTCTAAAGCCTGGAAATAATAGAATATGTCATTCTGGCGAAGGCTTCAGCCCGAGTTCAGCCCGAGGGCCAGAATCCAGTCCCCTTCTCCCCACCACTGGATTCCCGCTTTCGCGGGAATGACGAATGGAGAGTCTAATTATGAACTGGGAAGAGGAATACAAGAAAAAGCTGGTAACACCGGAGAAGGCCGTCAGCGTTATTAAGTCCGGCGACCGTGTTTGCTTCGTGCAGGGGAACGAGCCTCAGGCTCTGGGCCTGGCCCTCGCGGCGCGGCTGGGAGAGGTAGAAAACGTGCTGCTCTCCCTGCGTACGCCGGGGCGGGACTTCGGCTGGTACGACCCGGTCTTCGAGATGTCCTTCAAGATAGAGGTGGGCTTTCCCCTGCCCATCGTCCGGCAGATTATCGCCGAAAGACGGTGCGACCTCGCCATCGGCTCCCTGGGCTTCATCTTTCACGAAGATGAACGGGGACCGGCCGATGTCGTGATGGTCGAGGTTTCGCCTCCTGACGCTCACGGCTATTGCGGCTTCGGTGCCTCCGTCTGGACCAAGAAAACGGAGTGCCACCGGGCCAAGTGCGTCCTCGCTGAGGTCAATAAAAACCTGATACGCACCTATGGCGATAACTTCATTCATGTGTCCGAGATAGACTACTTCGTGGAGCACACGCCTTCCGGCAAGCAGCCGGGAGGCACCGACCTTCTGGGCAGAAAAGACGTCCAGCCCGGCGAGGCGGAAAAGGCCATCGCCGGCTATGTCTCCGAGCTTGTTAAAGACGGCGATACCCTCCAGGTCGGCGTGGGTTCCACCAGCGAATGGTGCTGCGTTCTCGGCACCTTCGATAATAAGGTCGACCTCGGCTGGCACTCCGAGACAACGCCCAGGGGCATAATCCCGCTAATTCGAAAGGGCGTTATTACCGGCAAACACAAGACTCTGAATCCCAACAAGGCTATCGCGACGGCCTGCGGCGGCGGCACCAAGGAAGACATGGACTTCGTCACCATGAACCCGGCCTTCGAGCTTCACAGCGCCGAATACTGCCTGGATGTGCGGGTCATCGCCCAGCACGATAACATGGTGACCGTCAACAGCGCTGTCAGCGTCGACTTTGCCGGCCAGATTGCCGCCGAGTCCATCGGACCCAGGGTAATCAGCGGCGCCGGCGGGCAGACGGCTTTCGCTATCGGTTCGTTCCTTTCCAAGGGCGGACGCAGCATCACTGTGCTGACCTCTACCGCCGGCAGCGGCGAAAAAAGGGTCTCCCGCATTACGCCTCTGCTGGCCGAAGGGACGATTGTTACCGTACCCCGCACCATCAGCGATTACGTCGTCACCGAGTACGGCATCGCCCACATCAAGAGCAAGACGCAGCGGCAAAGGGCTCTGGCTCTTATCGATATTGCCCACCCGGACTTCCGCGCCGAGCTCAAGAAAGAAGCCGAAAGTCTGTACTGGCCATGAAGAGAAATTCTAAGCACGAAGCCCAAAATCCGAAACAATATCAAAACTTAAATATCTAATGTTTTAAACCTTTGGATTTCGGTAATTCGAATTTGTTTAGGATTTAGATATTCGGATTTAACACATAAAAGGGAGCGGTGCCAAAAACATCGCTCTCTTTCTTTTTCTGTGAATCTTGAAAAGACCCCTCTTTGTTGCTACAATAAAGAGTCGGGCCGAGGTGGCGGAATGGCAGACGCGCTACGTTCAGGGCGTAGTGTCCGTAAGGGCATGGGAGTTCAACTCTCCCCCTCGGCACCAGAAAAAGTGATGCGCTTGTAGCTCAGTTGGATTAGAGCGGAGCCCTGCGGAGGCTCAGGTCGTGGGTTCGAGCCCCGCCAAGCGCGCCACCCGGGCGGTTAGCTCAGCTGGTTAGAGCACCTGCTTTACACGCAGGGGGTCAGAGGTTCGAGTCCTCTACCGCCCACCATCGAGGCTAGACGAGGTTTTCAGACCTCCTGATTGGTGTAAAACACATGGGTGGTTGAGTATAATTAGACCACATGATTGTATGGAATAGGGCGGGTCCGCAAATGAAAAATGGTTGTGAATATAAGGTCACAAGCACCCGTTGGTACGTCTGTAAAATCCCTCACTAAAGGCTTTGTCCTCACCCAGCACACCGATTGCAAAAGCCCTCGAACAATAGAGTATTACGAAAGTAATCTCAGGCGATTTCTATGGTACGCCGACCAGCAACAGTGGCCTGATGATATCCGCATGCTTTCCGAATGGGACATACGCGACTTTTTAGGCTATGTAGCTAACGAGACGAACAGGTGGGGAACAGAAGGAAACGGGTCAGAGCCTACTCGCAGAAAAGTAACGCACACAACAGTCCATCATTATTTCGTGGTGCTGGCCAATTTCTTTACCTGGGTAGTTCGTGAAGGTTTCTTACCAGAAAGCCCAACGGCTAAAATTAAGGTAGCTAAACCTAAAGATGTATGGAATATACCGTAAATTCTTCGGTTTACCTTATTAGTCAATGAAGTTAGTAAGTTAGTTAGTCACGTATTATATATTGTGAATTAAATACCAATGAAGAGTTTGCAGTTAGTCATTCCTGGATTATGCTCTAGACGGGGGATGCTAAGTGTTACGAGTTGCGAAAAGATTGCTGTTTATCCTGGGCTAGAGATGTTTGAAAGCTTTTATATCCAGCTGTCTCGTTACATATTGAACAAAACAAGCAAGTAGTATATAGAGTAAGAAATGATGACTCCGGCTACAATATAATGGTACAGATTGCATAAACCAAATCTAAAGCAGGAGGAGCCATCAAAAATGAAGAATACCTTAGCCAGGAAACTAAAGCAAGTACCTGAGGGATACCTGATCATTGGTATCGACCCTCACAAGAAGAGGCATGCCGCAGTGGCGATGACTCAAGATTTTACCACCCGGGACAAATTCAAGTTCGATAATACCAGAGAAGGGCTCGAGACCATGTTACGCCGAGCCAGGATGGAAATGGTGAAATACGGTTGCCGGGGTGTCATGTTCGCTATCGAGACAGGGGGCCACTACTGGCGAAACATAGCCTACTTTCTTGATGAAAGGGGGCTTCCATTCCGTTTGATAAATGCGTTCACTCTAAAGCGCCGTCGCGAAGGCAAAGAGCTCAACCGTAGAAAGAACGACTATCGAGATGGGGAGGTAGCGGCGCAGCTCTTGTGTACCGGGGAGTTTACCGAGAGTAAATTGCCACAGGGAGTTTATGCTGAACTGCGTACCGCCCACAATGCCTATCGCCGGCTGGTCAAGGAAAGTACCAGAATAACCAACCTGGTGAAAGGTCTTCTGGACGGACTTTTCCCTGAGTTCACCCAGGTTTTTAAAGACCCTTGTGGGCTGACGGCTCTAAGCGTACTTTCCACTTGCGCTATCCCCAGGGTAATTGCCGGGATGACGGAGGATGAATTTGTGGCTATAATTGAAGCTCAGTACAAAGGACGACGCCTTATGCGGAAGAAACTGAGAGCACTTCATTTCATAGCGGGAACATCAATCGGGATCGATGCCGGCGCCCGGTCGGTGTCCTCTGAGATCGCATTCCTGGTCGATAAGCTTGAGCTTATTAGACAGCACATTTGCATCATAGAGAGAACACTGGTCAGGCTAGTGGATGAAACGGAGGAAGGCAAATACCTGCTCTCGATAAGGGGACTCAACTATATTGCTGTAGCCGGGTTACTGGCAGAGCTCGGGTGTTTCAAGTCATACCAGAGTGCAAAACAAATGATAAAGATGGCTGGTAGCAATCCTACCGAATCAGAATCTGCCGGGAAAAGGAGTACAAATACTCCGATGAGTAAAAAGGGGCGTCCAGTGTTGAGATACTGTGCGTGGACGTCGGTCATCCCGATGTTGCGGTTCAACCCTGATTTCCGTGCTTGGGCTAAACAGAGACGAGAGCGACCTGTACACGCGAACCCTCTTGGCGGCAGAGAGGTTGTAGGTGCCGCACTCAATAGGCTATTGCGTTTGGCATTTGTTCTGGTTAAGAAACAGACCTTCTACCAGCTCCCACGGACTGACTTGGTAGAGATAGCAACCTAGGAGGTGATGAAAACATCAGGTGGGCAGGGAGACGCCGCGCAAGCAAATGGGAGCTCAACGGAGCAAACCCGTGTACACATCATGGTGCCCCTGCCCCCTGGCCAAACCCGCATGGAGTGTGATGGGACCCCCGACAAAATCGGGGTGAACCCGAATCTGCAGCTATTTTGGGAGCCAGGAAAAATAGGCTAGGGTCTGCCCACCGATGTTGTATCTATATAATGACGCCGGAGTTATTGACTAAAAAATATAGTATGTTGTGTAATGCCGAATAACGCTATGCGTCCATCAAGGGAATATCACAACTTCCGCGCGGGCACGAGATGCAATAATTTCCGCTATTTCTATCCCACAGTGGTTGCGTACGAAGGCCATTCGTCTGGTTGTTTCAGTGTTGAGTCTTTCATTGCTCTACATCCAACTCCCAAATCCTGAATAACTCCTTGTAGAATTCAGGCCGGGGGAAATCAGGCCTCATCTCAAAGCTAGAATAAGTATATCCGGTTTTCATCTTTTCCGCCTGTTTGAGCTCCGATATTAAATCTTCCATCTTATCTGCCGGCACGGAGAGGATGAGCTCGTCTTCTCCCGGCATCGCCCGATAGTGCTCGCCAGCACAAGGCAGAGTAACCCGGTACTGGCTTTTTAACACCAAGTCCACAACGGCGTAAACGCATGAGTTTATAGGGTCGAGTTGAGAGCTCAACAGGGCTCCCTCTTTGTACTTTATAGCCAGAAGCATGCTTCTTAATTGAGCGGCGTTAGAATAGATAAGCACCAGGTCAGGCACAAAACTGGTCGCCCTTAACGGTGCGGAGACAATACCGAGGTACTTGCCATACTCAAGGCGAGGCAGTATTTTGACCTGATTCCTGGTCGCCTCAAACTTCTCGGCCGCCTGGGAATCCACCAGCCCAAAGCCGATTAACGGGGCCCAGCACCAGTGGTCCTCTTTTAGCATGGCTACGGCAATTCTCTGCCGACGTGACATGGCAAAGGCTTGACATTGGGAAAGATGAAAGCCGCCGTCTCTTCGTGGTCTGATGGCGTCTTCGGGGATTTCCTCTTCGTGCGCCAGCACCTTTACAGCTAAGGGAGATGTCCTCAATAGTAGTAGCCTCTCAAGTTCATCTCCGTACCGATTGTAATCTTCCATCTTTTTCATATAACTCACCTCCACCATCTCATTGACGATATAGACCGTCATCATTTTGAAGGAGAAGGCGATATTTTGCAAGATTCAAATTTTTCGTTTTTATTTGCATTTGGTTGTTAAGGTTACCTGGTTCTTGTGTCTTGTTTTTTTATTTCCCCTTTTCCTTACTAACAAAGGGGGTGAGTATTTATAATCAACCAAAAGCAAACGGTATCAAGTCTTTGAAATTTTACCTCGCACATGATATAAATGTTATATACAGGACCAAGGCCTCGTTTTACTGACTTAAGGGTGTATTCGAGTTTAGAAATCAGAGCCTAATTCCTTGATTCGGGGCAGGAATATTGTTATCTTAGATTTAATTGATCGGCCGTAAAATCCTGGCGAACTTTACACGGCTGATAGATGGAGGTTAAGAAATTGGAAAGATTTCGAGAAGCGCTGCAGAACCGCCATGAATATGCCCGGAACTGGAAAAAGAGGACCGGAGGAAAAGTGCTGGGCTATTATGAACCTTACGTGCCGGAGGAAATTGTTTACGCCGCTGGCATCCTGCCGGTGCGCCTTTTAAGCCAGCATGAACCTGATGATGTTACCGACCGGCAGATGTATGGCAACTGCGCCTGTTCACGGGATATACTCAACCAGTTCACTAAGGGCAGATATGATTATATTGACGGCCTGATTAACGCTGAAGGCTGTCAGTGGATGCTCAATGCCTTTCAGACTACCCTGAATAATAAACCGGACCTGTTTAACCACTACATATTCGTTCCCGATTATGTAGACGGGCGTACCTCCAAGGATGTCATGCGTTCAGAGCTGAAGGTCTTTAAAAAGGCGCTGGAAAATTGGACGGGCAAGCCCATCACGGACAGCAACCTCGACCGTGCCATCGAGGTCTATAATACTAATCGCCGCCTGATGCGGCAGGTCTATGAGTTAAGAAGGGCCGATAATCCCGTCGTTCTCGGGTCGGAAGCTATGGAGATGGTCCTGGCCAGCCAGGTGATGGACAAGGAAGAGATGAACAGGCTGCTCCGGGATGCCATTGCTAAATTGGCGGAGCGAAAGCCCCGGAGCGATACGGGCGTACGCCTGATGTTGATAGGCAGCCCGACTTCAGACGTGGCGCTGGAAGAGCTCGTTGAATCGCTGGGCGCCAACATCGTCATTGATGAGCTCTGTACCGGAAGCTGCTACTTCTGGAACGAAGTTATCGCTCAATCTGACCGCCTGATGGCTATCTCACTTCGCTATCTGGGCAGACCCCATTGCGCCCTGAAAGATAACAACTGGCGGCGCCGCCCGGCCCACATTTATCAACTCTATGAAGACTACCAGGCACACGGCGTCATCATCGCCAAACAGATTTACTGCCATCCCCACGGGACGGATAACCCTCTTATCTGGAAGATTCTCCGCGAGCGAAACATACCTTTCCATTATTTTGAGCGTGATACTACCCTTCCATATGAGGAAACCCGCCTGCGGATGGAGGCTTTCATTAACATGCTCAAACCCGAACTGGTATTGAAATAGGTCATGGAGTTAGAGAAATGAAAAAACAAAGGTGGGAAACCAGGCCCCTGGACGTCTGGAACAAGGCCAAGGAAATGAGGGCTAAGTGGCAGCAATCGATAGATACGGCCGCCACGGAACGTGTGCTGCTGGCCCAGGGTAATGTCGGCTGGAGTATCGGCTTTCCGGCATTGCGCGTCATTGAAGATAACCCGGTTGGCGCGATGATGGCGAACAAAAGCGACGAGTTCAGCCGCATCTGCCGGGTCGCCGGGGAAGTGCTGGGGTGGGGACGGGAGATTTGCGGCTACCAGCTCAATTGCTGGGGCGCCATGTATCTGGGGCATCAACAGGACGGCAGCAAATTCCCCATGCGGGACATGGTCATCCCGTTCCCCGACCCGTGTGACCAGCACACCAAGCGGGGCCAGGCTCCGATGGACTACTCTCCCATACCACGCTGGCAGGAGAACTGGCCTCTTTACACCGGCCCACAAGACACCGACCGTGAAAAAGCGATGATCGAGGACAGAGTCTACTGCACCCTCTATATCATTGAGGAAATCGAGAGGATTTTCGGGCAGAAGTTCGACGATGAAAGGTTCATCGAAAGCGTTAAAGTAAGCGGGGGCATTCATCCGTATGCGCAGGACGTCTCCCGTTTCATGCAGCATATCCCCTCACCGTTGAGCCAGAAGGACCTCTATTCCTTTTACACCCTCGGCGGCCTGACGAAGGGCGACCCCGGCGAAACCGTGGCTATCTGGAAGGCTTTAAGGGACGAGGTGGAATGGCGCGTACAGAACAACATCGCCGCCGTGGGCAATGAAAGGTATCGCTGGATGGAGACCCATCCGCCGCCATGGCACTTCCTCAAATACTACCGCTACATGGAGAAATATGGCGCCGTCTGCATCGGCTCCCAGTACAGCCACTTGATGGCCGGGGCGTTCGAGATTAAAGAAGACGGCACCTGGGGCCCGCGGGAAGTGTTCGGGAAGTTCGGCAAAGACCGGCCGATAAAGACGAGGGAAGACGCCATCCGCGCGATGATAGGAACTGAAGCGCGGGGCCACCGCTTCAAGGATGACGAGGTCATCCGCCCCTACGCGCTTAATGACTTCGCCAAAGCCTATAAAGTAAACGGCGCTATACTGCCGCTATGGCGCTGCGGCGTGGGCTGCACCGTGACCAGGAAAGAGCAGGGCCTGCGCCTGAGCGAGATGGGAGTGCGCGTGCTGCACTATGAAGGCTCCCAGCCCGGTGACCGCACCGACCTGGATGAAAACCGCTTACTGGACCAGCTCGATGTCTGGATGGAGAGCCAGGGGTTACGGAAATTAGAGGATTAGGAGGCCGATATGATAACTGCCGGTATCGACGTGGGTATAGAGAGCCTGAAAGCGGTGATATTAAAGGACGGGAAAGTCTTAGCCAGAGGTACAGGCTTATCGGGAGGCGCTAATCGAGCCAAGGCGGTAGAACAGGTATGGAGTGATGCGCTGGCAGCCGCCGGGCTTTCACCTTCCGATGTCAGCCGGGTCATCGCCACCGGACAGGGTAAACATGACGTCCGTTTTGCCGATGACCGCGTCGTGGAACCCGTGGCGGACGCGCGGGCGGCCCGCTTTTTATATCCCGGAGTTACAGCGGTCGTGGATATCGGGGCCGACCAGGTACGCCTCGTAACCCTGGGTAAAGGGGACAGCATCATGGAGGTCGTCATGAACCAGAAATGCGCCGCCGGCCTCGGTATTTTTCTCAAGTCCATGGCCAGGACGCTGGGGATGACGCTGGAGGAGATAAGCCGCCTGCCAGATAACTCACCCGGCGATGCCGCGGTTAATGATGGATGCAGCGTTTTTGCCGAGATGGACGCTCTCGGTCTTCTGAACCGCAATACCCCCCGGGAAGAGGTTGCCCGGGCGATAATCGAAGCTATAGTCGTCAGGATTAACTCGATTCTCAACGAAAAAATAAGGCCCGCGGAAGCTGCCACGGTTCTGGTCGGCGGCGTGAGCAGAAATACGGCAGTAGTCAACGCGTTAAAAAGACGGTCAGGGATTAATTTCGTGATACCTGAACAAGCGGAATATGCCGGAGCGCTGGGCGCCGCCCTGATAGCGGCGGGGTAACGTTCTGAGAACTACTTTTGGAGGCGATTGCGATGACTCAGGAATATTGGAGATGGACGGAGTCCAGCTGGACTTCAAAGGATATCGACTGGAAAAAGGCAAAAACCATCACTGCGGGAGTAGATATCGGCACCAACAGCACCCAGGCGGCAATCATGTGCGATAACCTGCTGTTTGGCTACGCGAACCTGCGCACCGGGCCGGACTACCGCGAAAGCGCCGGAGCCGCGATGAGACAGGCGCTGGGAAAGTCCGCGATGACGCTCAAAGATATCAGGTATACCGTAGGCACCGGCTGGGGGAGCCGGAATGTCCCTTTCGCGCAAAAAACAGTCGATGAAATTAACTGCCACGCCAGAGGTGCCCGTTTTATGTACGGGCCTGCTGTTAAAACAGTGGTAGACCTGGGCGCTCAAACCTGCAAAGCCATCAGGCTGTACGCATGGGACAGAATACGAGATTTCATGATTAACGATAAGTGTGCCGTCGGTATGGGACGGGGTATCGAGGTGATGGCAGACCTTATGCAGGTTCCTATACAGGAGATGGGCGAAAGGTCGCTCACGGTCGGCAGAGACCCGGAGCCGGTCAGCACCACCTGCTACGCCTTCGCCAATACCGAAGCCATCGGCCTGTTTCGTGAAGGCTACCAGGAGAGTGAAGTGCTGGCAGCCTACCTTTTTGCCATTGCCTGGAGGATTCATGGCATGGTCGGCAGGGTGCAACCTGAAAAAGAACTCGCCTTCACCGGCGGTCTGGCGAAGAACACAGGTATCACCAAGCGACTCGAAAGAGAGATGGGGATGACCGCGCTTACCAGCGAATATGACCCTCAATTAGCAGGAGCTATCGGTGCGGCTTTAATAGCTCAAAAAATGGTTGAGAAAGCCTGACCGGTCACTGCATATACGTTGTCTATATCAAATTACTTAATGTAAGGTTTTTTATTGACGTCATTCCCGCGAAAGCGGAAATCCAGAGGAGGGCAGTTGGAGAACGGATTCTTCGCTCTGCCCAGAATGACACTTTTTCGATTTCTAAACGACCACTTAATATTGCCTCAATCTATCAATAAATTACCTTTTCTTCTTTCAACCTGGCTATTTCTTCGCCGGTTAAGCCCAGCAGCTCACCGAAGACATAGTCATTATGCTCCCCGAGTAACGGCGGATAACTGTAATTGCCTTTTTGCCTGCTGTCAGGCCTCCAGGGCAGTCCCGGCAGGGTAATCCTGCCGATGACAGGATGTTCCATTTCGATAAAGAACCGTCGCTTCTTTAATTGAGGGTCATTGGCGAGGTCTTTTACATTCAGAGAAGCCCCGGCAGCCACCCCCGCTTTTTGCAGCATTTCCATAACCTCATACTGATGGCGCTTTCGGGTCCACTCTTCCACCAGTCTGTCGAGCTCGTCCTGGTTTTGCCAGCGACTTATCTCATCGCCGAACTCTTCTTTTTCAGCCCACCCGGGACTGCCGATGGCCTTGACGAAAGCCTGCCATTCCGCCTGACTGCCCACGGCGATGGCCACCCACTCGTCATCTCCCTTGCAGCGGTAGCAGCCGTGCGGGGACATGACTTTATCGCGGTTGCCCATACGCTCGCCCAGGACTCCGTTCATGGTATATCCCATGACCATCTCGCCGAGGAAATTGGCGCTCCCCTCGATCATGGCCGCATCGATATACTGCCCCTCGCTAGTGCGGTTGCGATAATACAGGGCTGCCATAATCGCAAAGGCCCCGTGCATCGCCTGGGTAGCATCCGTCCAGGGCGATACACCTACCGTAGCCGGTTCGCCGCCGGGGTAGCCATTCAAATACGTCGAGCCATCGTAGGCCTCGATTATCTCTGCATAAGCAGGCCGCGACCGGTGCGGTCCGCCGCGACCGTATCCCGAACCGGCGTAATAGATAATATCCGGCTTAATCTTTTTCAGCTCCTCATATCCCAGCCCCCAGCGTTCCAGAATCGGCCCGCCGAAATTCTCCGTGACAACATCACTTATTTTTACCAGGTCCCTGGCAAGCTCTACCGCCTTCGGTTGGTTCATATTCAAGGTAATACTTTTTTTACCGTAGTTTAGAGAAGCAAAGGCCGTCCCCGCGTTGAAATTATTTCTCTCGAACCCCGGCGGAATGCCGATTTGCCTCATAAAATCTATCCTCAGGTGAGTCTCCACCTTGATAACTTCTGCCCCCATTACCGCCAGCCATTGCGACAGGTGAGGACCTGCCCACATCTGTCCGAAATCGATAATCCTGATTCCCGTAAGAGGTAAATTCTGCATTTTTATCTCCCTCTTATCAAATCCTTATATTACCCCCGCCTGTCTCATCCTCACCAGGTCCTGCGGGCTGTAGCCCAGCAACCGGCCGTAAATCTCTTCATTGTGCTCACCCTGCAGGGGGGCGCGGCGCCTTATCTCCCAGGGCGTCGCCGCTAGCTTATAAGGCGCCCCGGGGTATTTGAATTTACCGGCCACCGGGTGGTCAATATCTACAAAAAAGTCACGGTAAGCGAGCTGCTCATCGGCGACAAGCTCTTTCACCGTGCGCACCGGCGCTAACGGCACGTCGTATTCGATGCCCAGCCGGTCGATTTCCGCGGTCGTGTGTTCCCGGGTCCACAGCTCGACCAATCTATTAAAGTCCTCCATGTGCTCGGCACGTGAGGCTGGATTCTGGAATATCTCCGTTTGAGCCCAGTCCGGATTCCCCATCATCGTCACGAGTTTCTGCCAGTGCGGGCCAATCCAGATACATACATAGCCGTCCCTGCATGGGTACAATATGCCGCCGCGTCGCTTCCTGCCTATTTGCCGGGTGGGATAAAGACCCTCACACATGCAGAAGGCGAGTTCCTGGCGTGTCACCGAGGCCAGCGCTTCCTGGGCAGATACATCGATGTGCCTTCCAAGTTTGCTTCTCTGCCTCGATACCACGGCAGACATGGTAACCACCGCCGCGGTCAGACCGGTCATAAAATCGGCGGCATGCATCGGCCCCTGCAACGGGCTATATCGCTCCATATCATGCACTCCTTCCGCCGGGTTCCCGAATGCCTCGCTGCTGGTGTGGGAGCTGATGAGGTCCGAGCCTTTATAGTCTTTATAAGGCCCGGTCTGTCCAAATGGAGTAACGGAGGTCATGATTAACGAGGGGTTCAACTTCTTCAAGCTCTGGTAGTCGAATCCCAGTCTCGCCATTTCCCGGCGTTGATTATTTTCAATGAGGACATTGGCCCAATCAATAAGTCGCCGGAATATCTTCTGCCCCTGCTCGCTTTCGACATTCAAAGTAATCCCCAATTTGTTCGAGTTTAAAAAGAGAAAGAGGCCGCTCTTCTCCGTATGTGGTATATCTCCTGGAAAAGGTCCCCAGCTCCTAGCCCGGTCACCGAGACCGGGTTTTTCTATCTTGATGACATCGGCACCCAGGTCAGCCATTAGCTTGCCGCAGTAAGGTCCGGAAATGAACTCGCTGAACTCCAGGACCTTCAAGCCACTAAGTGCTCCCATTTTCATGCGCGCAACCCCTTCCTGTTTACTTTTTTACTAAAGCCTGTCCAGTAAATGCTGTACCTGACAACAATATTAAAATTTAACGGGTCTGTTATGCAAGTGGGGAGACCACACCTGAGGAATTTTTATGCCTGTTCAAGGGGTTGAGCAGTGATATTTGGTCATTTACGGTAAGTTCAGAAAGGGGCTGCTTTTCGGGAGTCAGATATATCCTGACAGTGCCAGGAATGATTATCCACCGGCAACTGAAGCCATTATGACAATGCCCCTAACATAAGTTCATGGTATAACTACGGGTAGCAGGTAAAAAATCGTTGGACTGATAGCTAAGATGCATTCAAATATTTTATGATTCACTAGCAAATTCTTCCAATGTTCGTTTTGTGTATTTAGTCTTGAGTCAATAAACAATATTGACAAGACCAGTGCTATTATTATAAATTGAAGAGCCAATATCAGAAATAACGCGACCTGAGGAAAAGATAGTCTGGAGAGCTTACGCAGCAGACTTTTTGTTAACTATTAAAGTGATGGTAGAGCATTTAATAGAAGGGAGGTGAGCAGGGCAAATAATTGAATACGCAGGTAGACATTTCGTTCTTTTGAAACAACTTATTTCCCCGGATGGGAACTGAACATCACTCCCTATTAACGAGATAAAACAGCTAACTAAAATAAAGCTCATGAATTACAGAACGTAATATACAGAACGTGATAACAGAGGAGAAAATGCATATGAAAAAAATATTGGTAATTATTTCACTCTTGATAGCGGCTTTGCTGCTTCTCGGCCTGGCCATTTCTTGCGCCGAGAAGGCGGTGGAGAAAAAAGAACCGGTGATTTTAAGATTGACTATTCCCACCCCGCCCGGTGATAAACTAACCGTAAACGCCGAAAAACTGGGGCAGAGACTCAGTGAACGAACCAATGGTGCCTACCAGATTAAGGTCTATCCCGGCGAGCAGCTGGTGAAAGTACCGGAGAGTCTCGATGCCGTGAGAACCGGCGTCGTCGAGATGACTTCAATAGGCCTTGGGATTTTCGTGGGCCTTGACCCGGGTCTGGCCGAAATACCCCTGTTTTATAATAACGTCCGTGCCAACGCGGCTGCCTGCAAGCCTTCAATCGAGCTTTATAATCAGATACTCAAGGGCAAACTCAACCAGGTGGGACTGGCCGCTTATACCACCGGAGGCCAGGAGATGATTTCCAACAAACCTATTAAGACACTGGCAGACTGGAAGGGCTTGCTTGTTGGAGCGACAAATCCTGAGTGCGCGGCCCTGTCATCCAGTCTCGGTGGTTCTCCCGTAGTAATCATGTGGACGGACTGCTACTCCAATCTGGAAAAGGGCGTGGTGGACGCGGTAATGACATCTACCCAATGGACGATAATATCTAAGCTATCCGACGTGTCAAAATATGTGACGCGTTTCTACGCCACCCCGACGTTTAACACCTATACCATCAACCTGGACGCCTTTAACAAGATGCCCAAGGACGTTCAGGATATATTAATCGAGGAAGCGTGGAAGGCATCCGACGAAATGAGCGCTATCCACATCAGCCTTGATAAAGAGGACAAGGCTACGCTGGAAAAACTGGGAATGGAGGTATATGACCTGCCCAAGGCGGAGCGGGACAAATGGGTAGCAGCGGTTAAACCTTACGTTGACGAGAAGATTACATCTCTCGGCGATTTCGGGAAAAAGGTCAGGGAAATTGCCGAGAAAGCAAACAAAGATAATCCTTAAAGCACATCTTTAATCCAGAGCAGGTGCTTCACCCCGGCGGTGGTTAAAATATGGTCGAAAGTGAAGCACCTGCGCAGTTATTGATATCGCCTATCCTTTCAGGTGGAGTCCTAATAATGGACTTTAATAAACAATCGGCCACGTTTTCTCGTACTTCAAGAAGTCCATTGACGTTTAAGACCGCACGACCGTAAATTCACAATCGGCAAGCATAATGTCTCCGGGAGATAGCGTAATTGAGTAATAATAACCGGAAGGTAATTAACGTGGTTGACTGGGCAAGCCGCATTTTCCTGGGGCTTAGCGGTGTTTTAATCGTAATAATGGTCTTTTTAACCAGCTATGGAGTGATAAGGCGTTATGCGTTCAATAGCCCGGAGCCGTATTCTTATGAGTTGAACGTCATATTTCTGCTGTTCTCTTTCGTCTTTGCAGTATCGGCCGTGGAGATGCAGGACAGGCATATCAGGGTAGATTTCATCATTAACCGCCTGCCTTACATAATACAACAAGTTCTGCTTAATATCATAGCTCCGCTTATGGGGTTGTTTTGTTGCCTGCTGCTTACCTGGAAAAGCCTGGATAATAGCCTGTTTTCATTGAGCATTGGTGAAGTCAGTTCGTCAATATGGAAAGTGCCACTGTTCCCGATAAAGATAATGGTGCCAATAGGCTATGCTTTGCTTGGTTTTGCCCTACTGGCCAGAATCTATAAAGGCCTTGTCTTAACGATAAGCCGTAAAAAGATGAGTGCATAGTCTTGTGGTGATTTGATACATAGCCAGCAAAATATATAGAAAATCGAAAGCAATATGTTCACTACCGAGGCATTGATATGCGTTGGCATAATGATGTTACTGTTACTGATGGGAGTTCCCATTGCTTACGCATTGCTTTTCAGCTCGGCAACCATGGGGCTTATCGCTTTCGGAGCGGTTGCGCTGCAAAAAATCGGGTGGACGACTTTTTACCTATTGTATAACCTGCTCTGGACGCCGCTGCCCCTGTTTACGTTGATGGCGTGTATCATCGCCGAAACCAGTATCGGCGAGGACCTTTACCGGGCAGCCAGGAACTGGTTTTCCCGTATTCCTGGTGGGCTTATCGTTACCAGCGTCATGGGTGAAGCCGCGATTGCCGCCGCCCTGGGTGCCAGCGCCCCCACTATCCTGGCCGTTGGCAAAGTGGCGGTGCCGGAATTTGAAAGATATAAGTATGACCGGGGAATAAGTATAGGAGCGCTGCTCTGCGGCGGTGTCCTGGGGCCGTTGATACCCCCCAGCACCACCATGATTTTTTACTCCGTTTTGACCAACGTGCCCCTGGGAAGGCTTTTCATTGCTGGCATCGTACCCGGCGTGATTTTAGCTTGTATGTTATCGGCGACGGCTATACTGCTGTGCGTCAGGAACCCGGCGCTCGGCGGTACCAAGGTGGAAGCAGTCAGCTGGGGAAACCGATTCTCGTCTTTAAAAAGAGTCTGGCCCATCGTTGTCGTGGGGACCTGCGTGCTCGGCTCGATTTACATGGGAGTAGCCACGCCTACCGAAGCCGGAGGATTCGGCTGTTTTATCGTGCTGGTGGTAGCTGTAGCTTTTTTTGGACTGAGGTTTAAGGGGCTTTTCCGGGCAGCTAAAGAAGCGGCACTGCTGAATGCCACCCTTATGCTTACCTTCGTCGCCGCCGTATTTTTTACCTATATGGTAGGGAGCTCCGACCTTGCCCTGGACCTGGCGAAACTCGTTAAGTCCTTAAACATACCCCCGATTGCGGTGATTATCTTTATACAGATTGTGCTTTTTATTCTGGGCTGCTTCATCGACGGGATTACGATAATGTTATTGACCATACCTCTCTTTGCTCCTGTTGCTCAGGCGCTGGGGTTCGACCTCTTATGGTTCGGGATATTATACGTGACTAACATGGAGATTGGACTGATAACTCCGCCGATGGGAATAAACCTGTTCCTGGTCAGAAGCACTTTTAATGTCCCGACCAGCGAGCTTATCAGGGGTATGTTACCTTTCCTGTTTACCCTGGTGGTCTTTCTCGGTATAATGGTAGCTTTTCCCCAATTCAGTACATGGTTGCCCGGCATGATGATTGGAAGATAAATATATAGCCGCGGCGTCTCCCTTTGATGTTATTTCATCAGCATCTCCCATCTGAAGGCGTGTCTCTTCACTTACTCAAGAAGCAATAGTATTCATTACCCCCTAAAAATTAGTATAATTTGTGGTGATAGTTCAGACAAACGAAGGTGGATAATAAATGGTAGAGAAAGGTAAATACGAAATGGAAGCCAGAAAGGAAAAATCATTCGTAAAGGGACTCAGTCTGGCGGATTTCGGCATTGATGGAAATCCGGCGGTGGTCGATGTCAGTAATGGGAAAATAGTCAGGATTAGACCACTCCACTATGACTGGCATTATGACAGGAAGAAACTGAATCCGTGGAAGATAGAGGCGCGCGGGCAGGTCTTTGAACCAGCCATGAAAACGTTGTTGCCTCCTTTCGGTATGGCCTATAAAAAGCGGGTATACTCCCCCAACCGGATTCTCTACCCATTAAAAAGGGTTGATTGGGACCCCGACGGTGATAGAAATATGGCAAACAGGGGAAAGAGCACGTATATTAGAATATCCTGGGATGAGGCCGTGACAACAATAGCCAGCGAGTTAAAGAGGATAAAGGCAAAATATGGTCCGGAAGCGGTACTTGCCCAGACGGATGGACACGGGGAGGGAAAGGGCATCCATGCCGCCCATGGCAGCGCCAATAAACTACTGGCCTTACTGGGAGGTTATACACTACAGATGAGAAATCCGGATAGCTGGGAGGGGTGGGCCTGGGGAGCCAAGCACGCCTGGGGAATGGAACCCGTAGGGGAGATGGGACCGTCTGCCAACGTCATACCTGATATTGCCGAGAACACCGAGCTTCTTCTATTCTGGGGATGCGACCCAGAGACAACACCCTGGGGATTCAATGGGCAAATGGCAAGCCGCCTTTGCTACTGGTTTACCGAGCTCGGCATAAAGTGCATCTATATCTGCCCGGACCTGAACTACGGGGCGGCTGTTCACGCTGATAAGTGGATTCCCATAAGGCCCAACACCGATGCTGCCCTGCAACTGGCGATAGCTTATATCTGGATTACTGAAGGGACTTATGATAAGGAATACGTTGCCACGCACACATCCGGCTTTGAGAAGTTCGAACCGTATGTCCTGGGGAAAGAGGATGGGATTCCCAAGACACCCGGATGGGCTGCCGGGATAACAGGAATCCCAGCGGCGATAATCAAGGTGCTGGCCAGGGAGTGGGCGTCTAAGCGGACGACAATAGCGCATGGTAATGGCGGTCCCGGCATCAGGAGCGCCTATTCAACTGAAGCCAGCAGGCTTGAAGTGTTATTGTTAGCGATGCAGGGACTGGGCAAGCCGGGGGCTCACCAGGTCAAGATGCTCGAATGGGGCATATCCGGTATGTGGTTTCCGAAGGGAAGTCAGATGCCGATGAGCCTGTATTATCCCCGTTTGATCAGGCCTTCTTATTCCATTACGGAAGTTGGCACCCCGCGGGCTTTACCCCTGGATAATAGAGAAACATCCCGGTCCGAACTGCAAAATCTCATGACGCCGGCGCCGATTAACCCGACACAGTTTATTCCCAAAGACCTTATCCACGAAGCCATTCTCCATCCGCCTGTAAGCTGGTACGGCAACTCGACCTTTCCCGGCACGATAGAGGACCAGTTCGTGAAATACACTTACCCCGCCAAGGGCTGCTCCGAGGTGCATATGATATGGACGGATTCGCCCTGTTGGATAACCTGCTGGAATGATAGCAATTCCTTTATCAGGGCGCTGAGAAGCCCGAAGATAGAATTCATCCTGGCACAGCACCCGTGGCTGGAAAACGATTGTTTGTTTGCCGATATTATCCTGCCGGTCAATACCAAATTCGAGGAACAGGATATGACCTCTGATTTAGAAAGCGGGCAATTCTGCACTGTAATGCAGGGTGGAAAATGCATTGAACCCATGGGGGAATCGAAAAGCGACTACGAGGCGGTCTGTTTGATAGCCGAGAAACTCGGTTTGCTGCAGAAATACACCGGGGGCAAGACTGTTGACGAATGGCAAAAAATCGTCTTTGATAACTCGGGCATACAGGATAAGATCAGCTACCAGGAGTTTGAAGAAAAGGGGTATTTTGTTATCCCAAATGATCCGGAATGGAATAAATACCCGGTAGGTTTAAAAAAATTCTACGAGGACCCCGAAAATAATCCTTTGAAGACCCCCTCCGGCAAGATAGAGTTCTATTCTCAGAATTTGGCCAAGCACTTCCCTGATGACAAGGAGAGACCACCGGTGCCGCACTGGATTGAAAAAGGTGAAAGCCATGATGAAAGAATCTCCAGCGAAAGGGCCAGGAAATTTCCGCTTCTTATCATGTCCAACCACGGCAGGTGGAGAGTCCACGCCCAGTGCGATGATATTACCTGGACAAGAGAAATCCAGACCTGCAAGGTCAAGGGCCCGGATGGATACAAGTATGAGCCGCTCTGGATTAGTCCGGCTGACGCCGCAGCGAGGGGTATAAGGAGTGGCGACGTGGTCAAGGTTCACAACGAAAGGGGTGCCGTCCTGGGTGGCGCTTATGTCACCGAACGAATAATGCCCGGGGTCGTCTACATGGACCACGGAGCGAGGTATGACCCTGTAGTCCCGGGAGAGCTTGATCGAGGAGGAGCGATAAACACGATAACCCCGCATAGGACAACCTCAAAAAATGCCACGGGGATGGTTGTGAGCAGCTTTCTGGTGGAAGTTGAGTCAATCAATATAGAAGATATACGAAAGAAGAATCCGGAAGCATTTGAAAGGAAGTACGATCCGGCGTCCGGCCTGCGTTTCAATGCCTGGGTTGAAGCAGGTATGGAATAATGGAGGTTTTTGTTATCGACGTTTGAATCTGCCACGGCTGCTAGAGCTGCTAGATTGCCTGCAAGGATGAATATATCGGATGGGAAAAACGAGCAAATCCGGGGAACCGTGCCCGGGTAAAGGTGCACTATAAATATAATAGAGCAATATTTTTAATAAGGAGCGAGAAAAAATGGCAAAGAGAAAATATGAGCATTTAGTTAAACCCCTGAGTGTTGGCGGAACGGATATGGAGGTGATGAAGAAGCTGCAAGGCCCGAAGGGCGCATTTGCCAATGGGCCGGGAAATGCCGACAAAATCGTGTGGCTGAACGGAAGGGACCATCTGGAAGGGCTGGAACTCAATTTTACCTGGGGATTCTATAGTGGGCTCGGTGACTGGCACACCGGTCAGGACCCTCACGTGCACCCTTACCCTGAATGTCTCGTTTTTGTCGGTCTGGACTCAGCTAATCTCAATTACCTGGGGGCGGAAATCGAGATATGCTTGGGTGAGGAGCTGGAAACATATTCGTTCAACATGCCCACCGTCGTCTCTATCCCCGCCGGGTTTCCCCATTGTCCGCTGGTAACCAAGAGTGTATGGAGCCCTAAGGGCTTCGGTTTTTACCTGGCTTCTCTGGGAGCTGTCCCTGAGACCACCTGGATGGGTGAAGGTGTCTCGGAGGCGACGATAAAGGCGATGCAGGAAGCGGCGGCTAAGAGCGGGAGAAAGATAGCAATGAAATCTAATGTGGGTAAACGGATAAAAAACAAGCCAACCAAGGCGACAGGGAAATACGCGCACTTGATTAAACCGCTTAAAGATGGCATGGTAACCGAGCGGGGGCAAATGCTTAAGAATAAGATGACATCGGAGCAAAGAGCTCAATTTAATGAAATGGCTAAACAAGGTCAGATTCTGGGACCGGGCAATGCCGACCATCTGACCTGGATGTATGGTAGGGACCTGGCAGGATTAGACATTAATTTAACCTGGGGATTCTATAGTAAACCAGGTATCTGGCACCGAGGAATCGGCGCGCACGTCCATCCTACTGCTGAAGTCCTAGTATTCGCTGGCCTTGACCCGACTAATATTGATTACCTCGGGGCAAAACTTGAGATAGATATGGGTGTTGAGCATGAAAGATATATCTTTGATAAACCAACCGTCGTTATCTGCCCCCCGGGGTTACCGCATCTGCCGTTAGTAACTAGATGGGTCGATAAGCCTTACGCGTTCTATGTTATTTGTCTTTCCGGCGAACACGAAACTTCCCGAGTAGATTAACTATCCCGCTAAATTTAATGTAATCATTAAATATTGAAGGAGAGGAATTAAAATGGCAAGGAGAAAGTACGAGCATCTGGTAAAACCCCTAAGCATAGCCACAATGCCTCAGATGGTTCTGGATGGCGGAGGATTCAAAAACACGGGAAATGCCGACAGCATCTACTGGCTGAATGGCAGAGAGCACCTGGAAGGGCTGGAGCTCAATTTTTCCTGGGGGTTCTACACCGGCCTGGGTGATTGGCACTCCGGCATGGACCCTCACATCCACCCTTACCCGGAGGCCTTGGTATTCGTCGGCCTTGACCCCAACAATGTCGAGTATCTGGGGGCGGAAATCGATTTTTGTATGGGTGAGGAACTGGAAGTGCATACCTTCGATAAACCCACCGTCGTCATTGCTCCCGCCGGGTTTCCCCATTGTCCACTGATTACCAAGAATGTGACCAATCCGATAGGCTTCAGCTTTATGATTTTTTCTCTCGGCGCCAACCCCACCACAGCTTGGATGGGGGATAGTATGACGGAACAGCAAAAACAACTAATGACACAAGCGCGTGCTGGGTCAAAGATGTCGATGGAATCTTCTTTTACAGAGAAAAGGATAAAATCCACTAAAGATTATTTTACTCACGGGCACAAATATAACCATTTTTTCAAACCTCTGAAACCATTCAAGACGACTCTGGGGAACTTGACAGACCAGGAAAGAGCTCAAGTAGAAAAGATAACCGCTGGTGGGATGAAGGTTGGGCCGGGGAACTCGGATAACCTGGTATGGATGTACGGCAAGGACCTGGAAGGTATGCCACTTAATTTTACCTGGGGATTCTATAAGTCACCCGGTGTCTGGCACCGCGGACCGGGGAATTCCGATGGGGCACATGTCCATCCCACTGACGAAGTCCTGGTTTTCGCTGGCACCGACCCGAGCAATATTAATTACTTAGGGGCGGAAATCTCGATAGATATGGGCGCAGAGCATGAAAGGTATGTCTTTGATAAACCAACTGTCGTTATCTGCCCCAAAGGGGTACCGCATAACCCGGTAATTGCCAGATATGTTGACAGGCCCTACGCGTTCTTTGTGATTTGTCTTTCCGGCGAACACGAAACTGCTTATGTAGATTAACTATCCCAGCACAAGAGGAATTGCTGGACCGTCGCCCCATTTAATACCTAAATGGGGCGACGGCATAATTACTAAGTAGCCGTTAAATCACGCTCATAAACCAAGATGGTGAAAGTCCTCAGTGTGACACAATAGTTTGAAATGTTACTTCAGATTTTTCGCCAGCACCACTTCTCTCTCGATTGTTGTGATTACATTCCGCACGGCCAGGGGTTCGTTTCTACTGGCACGGTTAACAATTCACCAACGGTGTGATATAATCCAGCCTGAGAGGTTCTTCTTTATTACCAATCAACATACATGCCGATGTTTGTCCAGTGGTAGGTAATCCGAGAGGAATAACGACTTGAATCTCTACATTGTCAGTACGTCTAGTTTAGACACTTATATCCATAGCACCTAGAGCTAGTGGTTTCATTTCCGGCGTACTGTGTTGAAGATTGACCTGGGCCACAAGTTAATTAGGGTAGCTCTTTTTGGCATGCGTGCGAAGGCTAGCTATAAAAGCCTCTACGGCGGTAGGGCAAAACTGCGTTCCAGAGCAGGCACGTAGCTCACCAATACCGTAGTCGATAGTCAGGGCAGGACGATAGGAACGGTTAGTGGTCATCGTGTCGAAAGCATCGGCGACGGCTATTAACCGGGCTCCCATGGGTATTTCTTTACCTTTTAGTCCTTCTGGATATCCTTTCCCGTCATACCTTTCATGGTGATAAAGAACAAGCTCACTGGCCTTTTCCAGGAAAGGAATTTCCTTCAGCATACTGGCACCTATAGCAGAGTGCTCACGTATTATATTCCGTTCTGACGTAGTCAGGACATCAGGTTTATTCAATATCCGGGTATCGATAGCTATTTTACCGATATCATGGAGAATACTTGCATATTCCAGAGTTTCCATTTCTTCCGGGGATAATGCCAGGAACTTACATCCTAACAGGGCGTGTTCCATTACCCGCTGAGAATGCCCGCGGGTATACGGGTCTTTAGCATCAATGGTTGCCGCCAGTGTCGCAATAGCACTGTTATAAGCATCCAGCATGTTCTTATTTAGCCTGGTATTTTCAATCGCCATGGCGGCAGTAGCTGCCACGGAAACAACAGCTAACAAATCCTGCTCATTGAAATCACTCCCGTCCAATTTATTAATTACTTCAAGTACACCCATGATTTTTCGGTGTACTATCAATGGTGCACAGATAACTGACCTTGTGGAAAAACCTGTAATTTCATCGATATTTCTGTGAAAATTTGGATTTCTAGCAACATCATTAACAATCAACGGCTTACCAGTACTCGCAACATGTCCAGCGATACTATGTTGTATATTTACCTTTACTTGTTTTAGAATTTTGCCTACCGGTCCGGAAGCGACCTCAAAAAAGAGCTCTTGTTCATTATCACCGAATAAAAGTACTGAAGCTGCCGTCGCATTGAGTGTCTTCTGGGTCATTTCAATAATTTTTTCCAGCAACTGGGTCAGGCGTGGCACCGACCCGACTTTCTTGCTTACCTCATAGATAAGCTCCAGCCTCACCCTGTTTTCCTGTTCGGTACGGCCGGTCGTTTCTGTTGTTGTTACCTGTGATTCTGCTATTCTGTACATTATTTACTTCTTACTACCCCACAACACAAAATGGGTAATATACGCCTCTTCTAATGCTTTGGCTTCGTCCTTAGCCGCCTCTTCCGATGCTTTGGCCTCGTCCTTAGCCGCCTCTGTACCCAGGCTTTGGTCTTTGCTCTGGCTCAGGTCTTTATCCTGGCTTTGGTCACTGCTACCCTGGCTCTGGTCACTGTTGCCGTTGCCCTGGCTCTGGTTACTATTGTCATTGGCCTGGCTCTGGTCATTATTGTCATTGGCCTGGCTCTGGCCATTGCTGACCTGGTTATTGTTACCCTGTTCCCGGTCAATCTTGCCTTGACTCAGATCATTACCCTGGCTTTGGACATCAATACCCTTACCCTGGTTATTTCCCTGAATCTGATCAATTTTGCCTTGACTCAGGTCATTAATCTGGCCCTTGTCACTACTTTGAACCTGGTTATATTTAACATCGCCCTGGTCACTGTTGCCCTGGGTCTGGTCACTATTGCCCTGACCCTGGCTTTGGTCACTGTTACCCTGGCTTTGAGCAACATCCCGGCTCAGGTCAGCACCTTTATCCTGTCCTGACTTTTCATCTCCGTTCTGCCCTATCGGTTCGACGGAAACTGTCCTGCTTTTAATAGACTCAGTCTTAACTATTTTCTCCGGTCCCTCAACTCCGAGTGGCCCTACTTCTCTCACCTGACTGTCAATAATACGACCATTGTCAACACGCACGTTTATATGTATGAGCCAACCGTTTTCATTCAGGCCCTCGTAATTGCCCGCATATTCGAAAGCAACATCGCCATCAGACTTACCCTGGATGTTGAAATGGGCTGCTCCGTCAGTTAAATAACGAAGAGCAATAGTATATTCTCCGCTTTTAGGTTGCGGAATAATTATCACCTGTTTACCCTCAGGTGATGATAAAGAGCGGGAACCTGATATCTGGTTAATCGACAACCCATTTGGCAAAAGCCCGGTACTGGCGCCGGTTGGGTCGATTACTGAGCCGATAGCGGGAGCATCGATATTGATGATAATTTCAGCCGTGGGAAGAGGTGATGTAAAAGATTGAGAAGGAGCCGCTCCGGATTCCACATGTGTTTGCTGGCTGGCAGGCAGGTAGACTTCCTCACCCTGCGCCACAACACTGACCAGTCCTTCCGTCGTGGCTACCGTCGTGGCTCCTGTTGCATCAACCTCCGTTGTGAACAGGGTTCCTCGCACGACAGCACAAGCTGACGGTGTCTCTATCTGATAATGCGAACCCGCGTCCGCCATTTTTTCCACGCGACTCCAGGTACGGCCCATCCATTGTTTTAGAACAATGGTAATTGCTTTTTCTTCGTCATATTTAAGCTGCTGGATTTCTATATCGGTGCCGGGCTCCAGTTTTAAGGTACTGCCATCAAAAAAAGTAAGAAGCGCGCTGGCATCAGAGGCGGTCCTGACACGGGTTCCTATATCTAAGGTCATGCCGTCAGCACCTTGTTTGCCATTTCCTTCAGGTACCTGAACCTCAACGCTGCCACTGAGTACACTTAAGGTGCATCCCGAAGCCAGAGCCGGAGACGGCGACAAAAAATTGGATGCGCTTAAGCTGGCTACAATCAGAATTAATAAACTAAACGCCACTGGAACGGCGACTTTTTTAACAGCGGTAACAGCCTGCCATAGCCGTTGCATTGTGATGGCTAAATCATCGAGCAGTGATGTGCCTTGCTTTAACTCTACGGTCTTGGCCTGGCTAGCCTCTCGGTGCAGCCTGGCTATCAATCGCTCACCTGCGGTTTCCCTGAATTTGTCCGAAGGTACAACTCTGGGCAGGGAGAAGACAGAAAGGGCAGTGTTCAACAGCGGCTCCAGCTGTTTCTGTGCGTTTTCATGTTGAGCCAGACAGGCATCGATTGACTCGCCTTCGCTCATCATCGCCAGACACTCGTCTAATGCTTTGGTTAGTTCAGTTCTCATTTTTATATTTCTCCCAGTTTCTGCCTGAGTGTCGCCAGAGCCCGCATCTGCAATACTCTTATGGCTCCTTCACTCTTGCCCATTATTTTCCCGATTTCCCGGTTGTACAGTCCCTCGATGAATTTCAGGATGATTACCTGCTTTTGATTCTGGGGCAGGCAGGGCATCTTCCCTATTAACTCCTGATAATCCGCATCCGTTTCAATTTTTTGCCTTGGGTCAGTAAAATCAACTAAATCGACCTTTTCTATCGATGTGAATTTCTGCATAGAGCGTAAAGTGTTAATTAAGTGATTGTGAGCGATACGATAAAGCCACGATGAAAATGTTTTTTCCTTTCCCTTACAGGAACCGATTGCCTTCCAGGCTTTGATAAATACTTCTTCAGTGATATCCTCCGCTGTCATCTTATCGTGGACCTGATAGAAGATATACCGGTAAATCTTGTCGAGATAGATACTGTATAAATCTCCAAAGGCTGAAAAATTTCCACCGGCTGCCTCTTCTACTAATGCTGTAATTTCAAATTGACTGTAGGCTTTTGCGGCGGCGGTTGCCTGAGCCGTTTTTCCCTCTCTGACTTTATTACAAATAACTGACATGTTTTGTTACACTTTACCCTTTACAGATTTAGTCCATTACGCTTATGGGGTCGTCAGGTTGCCGGTCACGGATACCTGTTACCTCATATGCTTGAAATTTTGCCTGTTTTCCCTTTAGCGATAGCGGCGCTAATGGCATGGCATTTACATAACCATTTACCAGGTTAAAAGTCTCGTTTCCAATCCACACACCACCTCCCGGGGCAGCCCCAGCCAGCCTGGCGGCGATGTTTACCGCATCGCCGATAACGGAATATTCTAATCGGTCTACAGAGCCCATATTCCCGGCAACTACATTACCGGTATTGATGCCAATGCCAAATTCCATTTTGGGCAGGTTCCTTACCTTTTCCTGTAACTCTCTGAGAGCCTGCTGTGCATCGACCGCGGCTTTAATGGCTAACAGAGCGTGCTCAGGACAATTAATCGGCACATTCCATATCGCCATAATGCTGTCACCACCGAATTTGTTTACCATGCCGTCGTATTGGAGAACGGCCTTGATAATCAATGATAGATAACGGTTCAATATGCTGACCAGCTTTTGTGGGTTCATCTCTTCAGAAAGGCCAGTAAAATTACGGACATCAGCGAACAATATGGTCACAGTTCGTTCTTCACCACCTAGCTTCAGTGAGCCTTCATCTAAAGAGCCTAGAATCATCGTCGCTACTGATGGTGAAACGTAGCGACCAAATGTTTTGGTTATTTCATTTTTTTCAAGTCGTTCCGTCATGACGTTATGAAGGTTCACACCTACGAATGAGCCTGCCACCGCCAGGGGTGGGTACAGCATGTTTAGCAGGACGCCGCGGTCAAAAAAGTAGAAAGCTATTAGAAAATAGATGATGCTCAGAAATACAGCGGATAAGGTAGCCAAAAGTATGCGGAGACGCAATACTGCTAGGCCACAAAGCAACGCTAAGAACAAAATCGACAAAAAAGTAATAGAGGTTGGTGCTGGCTTTAGAAAATTGCCAGTCAGGATAGTATGCATAGCCTGGGCATGTAATTCCACGCCGCTCATAACCCGCCCCATAGGAGTCCAGAAGATATCCCCAAAACCAGTAGCCGTGATACCGATGAGCACTATTTTATCCTGAAAAATTTCTGGACTTATACCATTCCTTAAGACATCCACATAGGAAACAGCTTCAAAGCTCAGCGGGGCCGCCGGATTTACTTTGTAGTTGATTAGCATGTTGTTGGCATTATCCAATGGAATCGACCGACCGGCAAAGGACAAATAGCTATCTTGGGGAAGAGCTTCGATAATTTGAGGTCGACGGAGATACTCGGCGATAGCCGCTAAAGCTAATGCTGGCTGCTGGTACTCATTATCTGGAGTAAAAAGGGTCAATCTCCTGACGATACCATCCTCATCAGGAACCATGTTAGCATGCCCGACAGCCAGAGCGCTTTCCTCAAACGGCTTTAAGGGCTTTATGATTGTTCCTGAGACAATTGTCTCTCCTGTCATGGCAGGCTGGTGTGCTTCCAGAGTGTTAGCCACTGGTAAGATGACGTTCCCAGCCTGTTTCATGGAGGTTATCAGTTCATCATCATCAATAGACGGTTCTGAAAAAAGAACATCAAAAACTACTACACGTGCCCCACTTTCAGCCAGTGTGTTTATCAACTCGGCATGGTAAGAACGTGGCCACGAAGAGAAGCGCCCCAGTTGTTCCAGGCTCTTGTCATCAATAGCCACGATGACAATTTTCTCATCCGGGTCTGCTTTTGAATTCGAATCTTCCGCCTTGAAAAGAAAGTCGTTGCTTTTTAGAAAAATTCCGTGAAGCAAGTTAAGGTGGGAAATCAAACAGAATGTCAGTCCAACGGCAATTACCGTAATCAAGCCGGTAATGAAGCGCTTTCTTCTCTTAGATAGCCTGAACATACCAGCCTCACCCGTGCCCCCATGTGTTTCTTATCAAACACGACAATCAGTACTTTCGTTCTATTACCTATGGTGATACAGGGATAATAAACAAAATGTAAAAATAGACAATAAATATGTAAATATCTTATAAAAAGTAGATAGAGAAGTGATGAATACTGGTTAAGGGAATCCTGATTGCTGCACAAAACGTTATAATGAGATTGTCGAAAAAAGCCTGTTTAAATAATTATCTCTTACTCCAGCAATGCCGGATTTTTAAAAACCTACCTTATCCGCTTTTTAACCGGTTTATCAGGTCATGATTACCTCGTTTTTCAGGGT
>Ga0315296_10000573_pt1 | contig 33465 bp, 36 predicted proteins | sample YL17G14_18_MG_FD_203921 | JGI IMG/M metagenome (GOLD analysis project Ga0315296, IMG submission 203921) | Sediment microbial communities from Yellowstone Lake, YNP, Wyoming, USA - YL17G14_18 | ecosystem: Environmental > Aquatic > Freshwater > Lake > Sediment | place: USA: Wyoming | collected... | reverse complement strand
CGAGTTGCTCGCCGAGATGGCAGAGAAAGGTGAAACTCTCGCGCAGCGCAGCGGCGAGATTGAGGGCCTGCGCGAGGGGATGCGGGGTGTCTACGGCTTCAACGTTCGCATGGGCCTTGGCGGCACGCCCCAGGTGCAGCAGTTCGGGAACGTGCGCGCTACCAGCGCGGGACCCGTGGTGGATGAGGTCCGGGAACCCATGGTCGATGTCTTCGACGAGGGCGACTCCATTCTGGTGGTAGCGGAGATGCCCGGCGTCAGCATCAAGGACGTCTTGATCGACGTGAAGGGCGACGTCCTATCCATCTCCACTGCCGAGACAGCCCCCAGGAAATACGCCAAGGAGGTGTTGCTGCCGGCGGCGGTCAACGTGGCTACCCAGAGGAGCACGTTCAAGAACGGCGTCCTGGAGCTTCGCTTCCACAAGGCCGGGGGGAAGACAACTCGCTCAAGAAGGTAGGGCCCCCGTGGTTCCAGTGGACGGCGACCGGACGTACATCTACGGCATTATCCCCGCCAGCGAGGCCATCGGCTTCGACTGCGCCACCGTGAGCGGCGGCGGCGACCGGCCTCACACTGTCCCCCATCGCGATATCGCCGCCGTGGTGAGCGCTTGCGCTCCGACAGACTATGCCGCCCTGGGCCGGGACCTGTTGGTCCGGGAGCTTGCCCGACACCAGCAGGTGATCGAGCACGTGTTGCAGCGCTTTCCCGTCCTCCCCGTGAAGTTCGGGACCACAGTCGAGGACGAAGAGAAGGTCGGATCGATCCTCCGCCTGGGCTACGACGATTTCCGGGGCGCCCTGGACGGTCTCAAGGACAAGGTTCAGGTCGAGCTCGTCGCCGCGTGGGAACTGGCATCAGTGCTAGCGGACGTGGCCTGCGAGGAACCCATCGCACAACTGAAGAGCAGCATCGGCGGCGACCCGTCGCCGGCCAGCATCCGCGACAGGGTACGCCTGGGCGAGATGATCAAGCGGTCTCTCGACCGCCGGCGCGAAGAGTACGAGCAGGCGGCGCTCCAGCGCCTCGTCCCCTGCTCACTCGAGCTTCGTAGAAACCCCCTGTTCCACGATAGTCTCGTAATGAACCTGGCGGTGCTCTTGGAGAAGGGACAGCAGGAAGAGTTCGACCGCAGCCTGGACACACTGGACCAGGAGTTGGGCGGCCGCCTAACCTTCCGGCGCGTCGGCCCTCTACCCCCGTACAGCTTCAGTACCGTGGAGATGCGGCCAGTCGCCCGGCCAGAGATCGACCGGGCCCGCAAGCTACTGAGGGTAGGCAGGAGCGCCAGCGTCTCAGAGATCAAGAAGGCCTACCACCAGCTCGCACGCCGGTTTCACCCGGATGCGCAGTCCGGCGGTCGCGATGGCGGTAGCGACACCCGCTTCGCCGAGATCAAGGGAGCCTCGAACCTGCTCATGAGCTACTGTCGGGCGCAGCTTGCGCGGCGGGAGGACGGATCCCGCCCTATTGACGAGGAACAGTGTTCCTTCGAGCCTGACGCCATCGATAACACCGTGCTCATAACCATCGGGCCGGCCGGAGGCGATGCCCTGTGACGGACGGACGCGATGGCCTCAGAGACAACCGGCCCATCTACCTGTACTGCCTGATCAGGAGCGAAAAGGAGCAGCCCTTCTCTGCCAAGCCCCTGAAGACCCGAGGCATCGGAGAGAACGGCAGTGCCATCTACACCGTCCGCTTCGAAGACCTGGCGTTCGTCGTCAGCGACTGCGACGCCGCCAAGCACGACGCCACTCGCGAGAATACCGTCTGCCACCAGAAGGTCATCGAGGAGGTAATGGACAGAGGTTTCAGCCCGCTCCCGGTGAGATTCGCCACCGTTGCCACGGCCAGCCAAGTCAGCACAACCGAGGAACGCATCAGCAAGGTACTGAAGAGAAGGTTTGGGGAGTTTCAGGGCCTCCTTGGAGACATGGAGGACAAGGTGGAGGTCGGGCTGAAGGTCTTCTGGAAGAAGGCCCGCCTCTTCGACAACGTTGTCTCGGAGTATCGTCAGGTAAGGATGCTCCGGGACCGCATCGCCAGCCGGCCTTCCTCGGGCCTGGCATGGAGGGACGAGAGGATCCAGCTCGGCACCATGGTCAACAACGCTATCGAGGACAAGCGCAACCGCGAGGCGCCGCTCCTGATCCGGCCGCTCCACCCGATCGCCTACGACTACAAAACGAACAAGATCATGACGGACACGATGGTGCTCAACGGGGCCTTCCTGATCTACAAGAAGCGGCTGGGTGAATTTGACGTCGCCGTAAACGAGCTGGACGAGAGGTACGGCGACCGGATGAAGTTCAACTATGTGGGCTGCCTGCCTCCCTTCAACTTCATCGAGATCGTGATCCGATGGGACGAGGGGGAGGAATAGGGAGTCTTCCGGGCAGCCGTTTGCAGGAGGGGAACATGGTACAGAAGACAGCCACCAGGCGGGGGTCGATCAGGGTTCGGCAAGTGAACCTGGCCAAGGTCAAATGCGCCTATTGCCAGGGCCGAGGGAAGGACCCCTTCGGCGTTCCATCGAAGCTCTCTAGCTGTGGCGTCTGCGGTGGAAGCGGCGTCGTCGAGGTCGAAGCGCCGTACCACGCCTGCGCCTTTTGCTCGGCGACCGGCATCCGCCCACATAGCCGCCTGAACTGCACCGCATGCAAAGGCAGGGGAGTCATCCCGGTCAAAGAGCCGATAGAGACCTGCCCGGTCTGCGGCGGCGAGGGTAGGGAGCGCCGTGGCGATTTGCAACTCTACTGCACCACATGCGGGGGCGCCGGCGTGGTGACGAAGCAGAAGGCCAAGGCACCATGAGGGGTGGGCAGTGGTCATGATCTTCGGAGGTTTCCTAGAGTCCTACATCCTCTATCAGGCGCTCAAGACCACAAGCGGCGTGCTGACCTTCCCCGTTCGGGGCCCGTACAAGGGCATCAAGTATATCTTCGAAGAGATTCACCGCGAGATGCAAAGGGAGCAGCTCGACGAGGACCGCATCCTGTCCCAGCTCACGGAACTCCAGCTCCGGCTCGAACTGGAAGAGATCGACCAGGAGGAGTATGACCGGCAGGAGAAGGAACTGATGGAGCATCTCGCTGCGGTGCGGGAGTACAAGCGGGAACTGGAAGAAGAGGGCTATCTGGTTGACTTCTGAGAGAGGGCCTTCCTTGACCCAGCCGGCGACCCGCGGCGGTGCCGACGCGCTACCCAGCTTCCTCGGCGGCCGCGGTCTGCGTTTCGTCTTCTTCGGAGGAAAGGGCGGCGTCGGAAAGACGACGTTGGCAGCGGCAAGCGTCCTCTTTCAGGCCCGCCGGTCGCCGGACGAGAAGTTCCTGATCGTCTCCACGGATCCGGCTCACTCGCTCGGCGACAGCTTCGACCAAGAGATCAGGGGTGAGGTGACGCCCATCGCCGGCGTCGATAATCTCTTCGCCCTCGAGCTCGACGCCCAGGCGCTGCTCGACCGCTTCAGGGCGGAGCACGGCGCCGTGCTGGGCAAGGTCGCCTACCGGGGCACGTTCCTCGACGAGGACGACGTCGCGAGGTTCCTCAACCTCGCCCTCCCCGGCAGGGAAGAGATCATGGCGATCATCGAAGTAATGGACCTCATGAACGCCGACGACTTTGACCTCGTCGTGGTGGATACGGCGCCCACGGAGCACACCCTGCGCATGCTTGAGCTGCCCGAAGAGATGAGAGTCTGGATCGAGACACTGGAGTTCATGCAGCAGAAGCACCGCTACATCGTCTCCACCCTCGTAGGGTGCTACCGGCCGGACGACGTCGACGCTTTTCTGACGCGCATGCACAGAGACCTCAACCGAGTACAGCGGCTCTTCCGGGACGGGCGGATCACCGAGTTTGTCGCCGTCACCGTCCCGGAGGAGATGTGCGTGCTGGAGACTGAGCGGCTGGTTCGGCGCCTGCAAGAGCACCGCGTCCCTATCCAACACGTGGTCATAAACCGTATTGCGCCGACGGGTCACGCCTGCCCGCAGTGCGAGACGGAGCAGCAGGCTCAGGCCGGCTCCCTCCAGCGCCTTCGCGAGAGCCTCGGCGACCTAACCCTCTGGGAGATGCCTCTCCTGCCCCATGAGGTCCGCGGCCTTCAGCGTCTGGAGGAATACGGCCGGTTGCTTCTTGGAGAACAGTTCCAGTTGATCTGCCCTGAGCTCCGCACCCAGGAGCTGATCTCTACCTGTGTCGGCGGCCTTGAGACACCATCGACCCGGCTCGTCCTGTTCGGCGGTAAGGGCGGCGTCGGCAAGACGACGGCGTCGGCCGCCACGGCCGTGCACATGGCGGGCCGCGCTCCGGGGCTGCGGCTCCTCGTCGCGTCCACAGACCCGTCGCATTCCCTCGCCGACAGCTTGGACCAGACCATCGGCCGCGACATCACGGCCATCTCAGGGTATGACAACCTCTACGCCTGGGAGCTGGACACCCACAGCCTCCTCGATAAGCACAAGAAGGAGCAGCGCGCCGCCGCCGAGGAGTTCCTCGATGCTGCCCAGGGCCGGTCGCGCAACGCCAGGGTCAGGTTCGACTTCGAGATCCTAGACAAAGTTCTGGACCTGGCTCCGCCTGGCCTCGACGAGATGCTGGCCCTGATCGAGGTGGTGGAGGCCGCCCAAGAAGGGAAGTTTGACGTGGTCATCCTGGACACAGCGCCCACCGGGCACCTGCTCCGATTCCTAGGCAACCCTCAGCCGGTGAGGGAATGGTACCTGACCCTTGCGAGAATGGCCATAAAGTACCAGGAGATGTTCAGGATCGCCAGACTGGGCGCACTCGTGGCCCGGCTGGCCAGGCAGATCCGCGAAGTCCGGGCCTGGCTCACCGACCCCGCCAACGCCGAGTTCATCGCCGTCACCATCCCCGAGGCGATGGCCGTCAAGGAGACCGGGCGGCTGCTCAGCTCACTGGCGGCGCTCGACATCTCCTGTCGGCAGGTCCTGGTCAACATGATCGTCCCCGCTGGTCACTGTCCCTTGTGCACCGCCAGGAGAGAGCAGGACGAAAGGTACTTCCGAGACTTTAAGACGCGGTTCCCGGCGTATCGGGTTGCCCGGGCGATGCGTCAGCCACGCCCGGTGAGGGGGCTCGACGCCCACGCCGCGTTCGGCAGAGCGATCTACTCAAGAGAGGACGTCAGTGCGGCGATCGCAGGACCCACAACTAAGAGCAGCCCGGCGCGGGTTCCTGCGGTCGCGACCGCTGGATAGGAGTCCACACAAGTCGAAAGAAGGAGGCCCGACATGACCGCAGGGATGCAAGGTCCCGGAGCAAGATCACTGGACGAGATCATGGCGGCCCGTCGCGCGGCCATGCTCCGGTTCGCCATCCAGCAGCAGGAGGCGAAGCACTACGCCGTGGCGCTCGACATGTACCGCCAGCTCATCGAAGGGTACCCCGGAACCGAAGAGGAGACCGAGGCGAAAGAGCGGATGCTGGACCTGGCCCATCTCTTCGGGTCTGAAAAGCAGCCCCATCGGATGCTGAGCCTCTATAACGCGCTGGAGGGCTTGTACGCCCCGGCGAGCACGGACCACACGACCGAAGCTCGCAGAGCCCGGGTCAAGCAGATCCTCGATGGGATACACGAGCAGGAGCGGCGGGAGGCCGAGACCCAGGCCCGGCTGGAGGCCATACGTGAGGGCGTGGAGCCGCCGCCGGAGCCGGCGAGGATGTCCCCCAGACGCAGGGAGCCGGCGCGCGAGCCCCAAAGCAGGGCGACACGCCGACAGGAGGGTCGTGACGTTGCCTAGGGAAATCATGCCTCAACGGGAGAGCGTCGGCGGCCTTGTCGATGTCGTCGACGCCATACTAGACAGAGGGCTCATCATCAACTCCGACATCATGGTGTCGGTGGTAGGCGTAGAGCTCCTCGGCATCAAGATTCGGGCCGCGCTCGCCTCCTTCGAGACGGCGGCGAGGTATGGCCTGGAGTTCCCATCTGGAACGAACCTGGAACTGCCCGCCTGGCAGGAGGCGCAGGTGGCGAAGGAGACTTGTCCCCAGTGTGAGAAGAGGGTGGAGAGCAAGGAGCTGCTCGAAGTCGGTTGCCCGTGGTGCGGGTGGCTCAGCGCCCGCGCCGAGGCGCCGGCCATTGCGGCTCGGCCAGCCCCTCACACTCTCAGGGAAGGCCCGCTGTGATCGGGCATTTGCTGTTCTGGTTTCTCATGGATCAGGTCGCGAAGGCAGCCAAGGAAGAAGACAATCTGAGACGGCACCCGGGCTACGGCAAGGTTAGGTGTCCCAGTTGCCGGGGCTGGGTGCTGCCCAAGGAGATGGAGAGAAAAGGCTGCTACCTGTGCGGCTGGAAGGAAGGAGCCCAACTGGGGAGGGCCCGCGCCTGATGACGAGAATGGCCGGAAGCCTCGCGAAAGGATAGCCGAGCCGGTGTTGCCCCCGGGGACGGTATATCTGCCGACCAAGTTCAAGCAGGCAACCCTCGTGGACCTGCTGGACCGTGCGCTCGACAAGGGGGTCGTGATATCGGCGGACCTCATCGTGTCTCTGGCCGGCATCCCCCTGGTCGGCGTCAACCTGAGGGCCGCCGTCGCCGGGATGGAGACGATGCTCCGCTACGGCCTCATGCGCGACTGGGACGAACGCATACGGGACTGGGAGAGCAAGCATGCCGAGCAGAGGGAGCCTGCCCTGCTGGCGAACGAGACGACGATTCTGCGGATGTACGGGGCGCTATGGGCCGCCCGTGGCATCTACAGGGCCTGGAGGCCCGGCCACATCTATCTCACCAACAGGCGGCTCATCCTCTTCCGCGAGCAGCCGGCGGAGACACTCCTGGAGATACCCCTTCACAGCATAAAGGGCTATGCCATCCGGAGAGAGACCCACTTCACCGGCCGCGAGCGAGACCTGGTCTATCTAGGGCTTCGGTCGGGCCGATCGATCTGCCTCTGTGCGGAGAGGCACGAGGAGCTGCTGTCGGCGATGGCAATGGAGATGAGCAGCATGGGCATCCCGCTCGTTGAAGAGACTTCTTCCCCCTTCGCCGCACTCGATGGAGAGGCGGCAGCGCTCATGGCCGGGGAGGCGATCAAGGCCGAGAGCAAGATGTGGCGCCAGGTTCCTCAACTGGGAATCCTCGGCGACACGTGGAGGCCCGGCAGACTCTACCTCACTGGGAGCCGCCTCGTCTGGTGGTGTGATACCGACCGGCAGGTCCAGCTCGAGGTGCCGGTTGGGCGCCTAGGCGGGGCCGACGTGGAGACGATGGACCTCGGCGGCCTCATCGGCGAGAGGCCCGTGCTCTCACTGCGGTACCGCAACTCGCACGGGCTTGAGACGGCCCTTCTCACCGGCGACGGCCTCTGGGAGTGGAAACAAGCCATCGAAACTCTCGCGGAGGGGACCGAGGCCTGTCCCCGCTGCGGTGGGCTCGCGCCTAAGGAGCGCCTGCTGGAGCAGGGCTGCCCAAACTGCGATTGGACAAGCCCGCTCCCGAAGGGTCAGCCGGCGGTTGCAGGGCGCGCCTAGGGGTCGGCTGGTCGGCAAGGGAGTCGAAGCTTGGTCGTCGATATCGATGAAGGAAATCTGAAGGCAGGGCTGCTCGCCCTGGTGGTCACCCTGGTCGAGGTCATCAGGGATGCCCTCAAGCTACAGGCGTTCAAGCGCATGGAGGGAGGCAGCCTGACCGAGGAGGAGATCGACCGCTTGGGGCGGGCCCTCGCCGATCTCGACGTCGCTTTGGAGCAGTTGAAGGCTGATCAAGGCATCGCCGAGGCCGTGCAGCAAGTCCGGGACGGGCTCGACGACCTTGTCGACGATGTCCTTGACAAGTTCCTCAACCCGCAGTCGTGGGTGGAAGAGGCCGAGAGATCAGATCGCGTGAAGGTGCGCTGACGTGGCACGGAGGTTCCAACCCGCCTTGGCCCCCGATGAGCACGAGATCCTGCACGAGCAGGGAGCGTACACCTCCGGCCGCACATGGAAGCTGGGAGAGTTCTGCCTGACCGACAGGAGGCTGCTCTTTGGCCATATGCACAGGCAATTCCTGGAGATAGACCTGGGGCGTGTGGAAGACATGTGCCTGCGGAAGAAGGCCTTCATGCTGACCAGTAAGCCTTGCGTCGTTCTCACCTATCGAGATGGCGCGGTCGGCAAGCCCCGAGAGGCCTGGATATTGAACGGCCACATCGAGAAGTGGCGGAGCGCCATCGCACACCTCCTGGCCGAGCGGGGGCTGGAGCTCCGGGAGGAGCCTCCGGAGATCGGTGAGCGCATGCTCAGCCGGTGCCCGGAGGACCCTGACGAGAGGCTCTACGCAAGGAACGGCCCCGGGGCGGCGGGGCCAGCCATGCGGATGGGATGGCGCGAGGTTGCCAAGGCGTCCAAGGAACGCCCCCAAGCGGCGGTGGAGAAGATCGGCGGCCGGGACAAGGCTGGGGCTCTTCAGGCGAGAGACCTCGCCGAGGTAGCCCGCCTCGTGGACCGCGGCAGCGCCAAGATGCTCTGGCACTTCTGGAAGAACCGTCACTACCGGCTGGACGAACTCAAGGAGATGCTGGGTGAGACCTCGCACATGGGCGTCCTCGCCCACATCAGGGATGTGATCAACCCGACGGCCATGCGACTCCTCGGCAGGCCCATCCTGGTCTTCGAGCGGTCGCGCATTGACCACCAGACGGGCGAGCACGTGCTCCATAGCTGGTGGCTCAACGAGGAGCCGGCGGTTGACACCACCAGCAACGGCCAATTCGTCGATGTGTTCGATGAAGGCGATCACTTTCTCGTCATCCTGGAGCTGGCCGGCGCCCACGAGGAGGACATTCAGGTGGAAGCCAGGGAGGGCTGGCTCTCGGTGGCCGTTGACACGGCGGAGAGCAGGTACTACGAGGAGACTCCCCTGCCTGCCGGTGCCGACGCCCGCGATCTCAGCACAACCTATCGGAACGGCATCCTTCAGGTCAGGCTAGGCAAGGAGGCTGCGTGATGGAAGGTCAGGACCAGGTCGGGAGTGAAGCCAGCGCCAGGTACATCTACGCGATTATTCCACGCGTGGCCACAGCGGACCTCGGTGCCGTCGGCATCGCTGGCGCTCACGTCTACATGCTGACACATCGAGCCATAGCCGCCGTCGTCCACGAGTGCCCGCCCGACCCGTATCAGGGCGAGCCTGAGACCGTGGCGGGCTGGGTGAAGGTTCACAACGACGTCATCGACAAGGCCTGGAGCGAGGCAGGCTCTGTCCTGCCGATGCGGTTCAACGTCATTGTCAAGGCGGAGGGCGAGCGCTCGGCCGAAGAGAACGTCCGCCAGTGGCTGGAACTGGAGTACTCCAACCTCCAGGCCAAGCTGGACGAATTCCAGAACAAGGTCGAACTCGGCGTCCAGGTCCTGTGGGACCCGGCAATCATCGTTCAGCGGATTGTCGAGAGCAGCGAAGAGATCAAAGCATTGCGCGCTGAGATGGCGACCAAGTCTCGAGGCACGGCCTACTTCATCGAGCACAAGATCGCCAACGCAGTCAAGGAGGAAATGGAACGGAAGGCCCAGAGGGACTTCGCCACCTGCTACGGGCGTCTGAAGGAGCGTTCCGAAGGCACTCACGTCAATAAGGTGAGGAAGCAAGATGACAAGGCGATGATCGCCAACCTATCGCTGCTGGTCCGGAAGGAGAGAGTGCAGGAGATCGGGGCTGTCCTTCAGGAAGCGGGCGACGAACAGGGGGTGGAGATCCGCTTCACCGGACCATGGCCCCCCTACACCTTCGCTGCCACTGTTGGAGTGATCGGAGGGGAGCCGGAGAGTTCGCGGCGGGGTAATGACAGTTGAGAGGACTGGGGCCTCAAAAAGCCTGCTTGAGTTCGTGGACCGCGTCCTGGAGGGCGGCATCATTTTTGTTGACCGCGACGTTCTTCTCTCAATCCTCGGCCTGGAGTTGCTCGCCCTGGAGGCGCAGGTCGTGACGCTCTCCGCGCAGAAATACCTCGAGTACGCCGAGGCGGTGGGCTTGATCCCGCTGGAGGGCCCGCGCCACGTCACCGAATACGTGACTCGCCGCGAGGTGAGGGGGCGGGCAGTCCAGTCAAGGGGGCTCCTCAGGTGGCTCCTGGGGCTTGTCACCAGGAAGCGGCGGGGGCATCGAGGGGGCCAGTGACGGGGCTGACTGTGCTCACGTCGAAGCAGATGCGCATCCTGGACCGGGCGATCGCCGACCTCGGCAGGACAGACCTGGCAGAACTCCTGGCGCGGCTCCGGGCCGCTCGGGACGCCGAGTTTCGAGAACACATCCGCGAGCTTATAGCCGGAATGGCAGACTCGCGGGAGCTCCGCCGGGCACGCATTGATGAGATCTCCACCGAGGTACGGGAAGCCAAGAAGGAGTGGCAGCGGCAGTTGCGCGCACTCCAGTGGCTGAAGTGGAAGAGGGATGAACAAGGTAGTCGGCATCGACCTCGGGACGACGAATAGCTGCGTGGCCGTCCTTGAAGGCGGCGAGCCCATCGTTATCCCCAACGCCTTCGGCGAACGGATCACGCCCTCCGTGGTGAGCGTGAACCCTGCCGGCCGGCTACTCGTCGGCACGCCGGCCAAGCGCTCCGCGATCATCGATGCTGAGAATACGGTGCTCAGCATCAAGCGCTTCATGGGACGGAAGTTTCATAACGGCGCCAGGGAACAGGACGACGCCGTCAGGGTCGGAACCACGATTTCCAGCATCAAGCGCTTCATGGGCGTCAAGATCTTCGAGCCGTCGGTGGAGGAGGACAGCAAGTACGTCTCCTACAAGGTCGACGAGGGGGAACGTTACGATGTCCGCGTCTGGCTCGGCGATAGGCCCTACAGTGCGCCCGAGATCTCGGCCATGATCCTGCGACAGCTCAAGGCCGATGCCGAAGCGTACCTCAGCGAAGAGGTGACGCAGGCGGTCATCACCGTCCCGGCCTACTTCAACGACAGCCAGCGCCAGGCCACCAAGGACGCCGGCGCCATTGCCGGCCTGGATGTGCTACGTATCGTCAACGAGCCCACCGCCGCTGCCCTCGCCTATGGCCTCCACCACAAGGGCGACCAGCTAATCGCCGTCTTCGACCTCGGCGGCGGCACCTTCGACATCTCCATACTCGAGCTATGTGAGGGCACCTTCGAGGTCAAGGCGGTGAACGGCGACACTCACCTCGGCGGGGACGACATCGACAGGCATCTGATGGAGTGGCTGTGTCAACGCTTCCAGGACGCGGAAGGCATAGACCTGCGGAAGGACCGGATGGCGCTACAGCGCCTCAGGGACGCCTGCGAGAAGGCCAAGACGCGGCTCTCGGTCGACGAAGCAACGGAGATCAACCTGCCCTTCATCTCCCTCAACGGGGCGGCGCCCAAGCATCTGGTCGCCCCTCTTACCCGGTCCGAGCTGGAAAGCCTGGCCGCCGACGTGGCAGAGCGGGCTATCTTGCGCTGCCAGCAGGCGCTGGACGACGCCGGCATAGGGGCTGCCGATCTGGACCAGGTCGTGCTCGTCGGGGGCCAGACGCGCATGCCGCTTGTGCGGGACCACGCGCGTCGCTTCTTCCGTAGGGAGCCGCACACAGGCCTCAACCCGGAGGAGGTAGTGGCCATCGGGGCGGCGGTGCAGGCGGGAGTGCTCACGGGAGAGGTAAAGGACGTCCTGCTGCTGGACGTTACTCCGCTTACTCTCAGCATCGAGACCCAGGGCGGCATCGCCACGCCCCTCATACGGCGAAACAGCACCATCCCCACCAGCGCCAGCCAGATCTTCACGACCGCTGAGGACAACCAGCCCAACGTCGAGATCAACGTTGTCCAGGGCGAACGCACCATGGCCGTCGAGAATAGGTCACTGGGACACTTCTGCCTTGAGGACATACCGCCTGCTCCACGCGGCGTCCCCCAGATCGAGGTGACGTTCTCCATCGACGCCGACGGCATCGTCCAGGCACGGACTCGCGACACGGCTACCGGCAGGGAGCAGGGCATAACAGTGGCCGCCGACGGCGGACTGTCAGCCGAGGAGATCGAGCGGCTCAAGGCGGAGGCCGAGCAGTTCTCAGGCCTTGACGCCGGGCGGCAGCAGGAGATCCGCGCCCGCAATGAGGCCGACACAGCCATCCACCTGGCCGTGCGAGCCCTCGCCCTCCGACGAGAAGCGCTGACTCCTGACATAGCCGCCACGGTCCAGTCGAAGGTTGCACGCCTGCGAGCCGCGCTCCGGGGCGGGAGCGTCATGCGCATCCAGATCGCCACGCAGGAACTGAAAGCGGTCCTTCCCACAGCGTTCCTCGATGAGGCGGGGCAGCCAACGCACGCCGCGGCCGGTTCGAAAGCAGCCATCGTCGATCCTAGAACTCTGGAAGACTAGCCAATGAGCCAGCTCACGGCTCGCGAGCCCGAGGAACTCCACTTCGCGGCCAGCGGCACGCCGTGCCTATCGAACCGGCAGCAACGCTTGTTAGGACCATGTTCTAGGGGGACCTCATCGGAAGAATGCCCCGGCACTGCCTGGTTGCCTGATTCGCGGGGGTGCTGGCCCTGCCACCGTCGCTGCGACGTACTATAATCGTCGTTGTGAGAGGTTTCGCATTCCTTAGACAGCGACGGGTCGGCGTTGCGGCCACCATCGGCAGCACGGCGGTCCTAATCGCAGCGCTCGCCCCCTTCCAGCATAAGGTCGGGCTGCTGAACGAAGGCCTGCTGTTCCTCCTTCTGACCCTCCTCATCTCCTCCACGTGGGGATGGCTGGTCGGACTCTTCGCCGCTGTTGTCAGCAACCTGGCGCTCAACTTCTTCTTCGTTCCGCCGCTGCACCACTTCACTGTCCATCACCCCGCCAATGTATTCGCCTTGCTCTTGTTTCTGCTGGTGTCGGTCGTCGGCGGATCGCTGCTGTCGATGGCGCGTGCTGCCGCAAGGCAGGCGCGGCGCCGGCAGGCAGAGACTGAAGTGCTGCTCTCCCTGAGCCGAACGATGATCGGACGGACGGAACCGCACGACGCGCTCATAGCGCTCTGCCAGGAGGTGGTTCAAGCGTTTGATGCGCGAGGCGCCGCCGTGCTCAGCGGAGCCGACGGGAGTTGGACGCTTCTCGCCTTCGCCGGCGCAGATTCGTCCGGGCGGCAACCGGACGCCGAGGAGCGCGCGATGGCGGGCCGGGCCGTCGCCGAGGGCATGTCCGTAATGCTGGGACAAACTGGTCTCAGGACCGGGCGTCGCCCCCGAATCGTGAGGCCACGGGTTCCTGTGCCTCACACGGAAGAGCCGCCGCGCAGTATGGCGCTCGTGCCGCTGCGAGTCGGGGGTCAGACGCTGGGCGTCCTCCGGCTTGACGGGCCGATCGGCGAGACCCCGTTCCGCGATTCCCCCAACCGCCTGCTCGCCGCCTTCGCGAGCGAAGCCGCGCTGGCCCTCCAGCGCGTCGAGCTAGCTCAGGCGGCGGCACACGCGGACGCGCTTATGCAGGCCGACAAGATGAAATCGGCGCTCCTCGCCTCGATCTCCCACGACTTGAAGACCCCGCTTGCCGGCATTAAGACTGGGGTTTCCAGCCTGCTTGATCGCAGCGTGAACTGGTCGCCAGAGGATGTACAGGCATTCCTAGAGACCATCGATTCCCAGGCCGACCGTTTGAACCAGGTGATCAGCAACGTCCTGGACCTTAACCGGATTGAAGCTGGTGCGGTCACGCCCATGCCAAAGCCCGTGAGGGCACGAGATCTTCTTGAAGAAGCACGAGACAGGACGGCGTCAGTGACTGTGGGCCGCGATGTGTGCGTTGACGTTCCGATAGAGGTTCGCGTTCTTACGGACGAATCGCTCATCCTCCAGGCCTTGGTCAACCTCGTGGAGAACGCCGCGAAGTACTCGACGCCCGGCGGTTCAATCCGCTTGAACGGATCGGCGAGGGGGTCCGCCGTGGAGTTATCGGTGGAGGACGATGGGCCCGGGATCGCACCAGAGGACATTCCGCATGTGTTCGAACGGTTCTATCGCACGGCGGAGCACAGCCGTCGTGCCAAGGGCAGCGGCCTCGGGCTGGCGATCGTCAAAGGGTTCGTGGAACTGTGCGGCGGCTCTGTGCGGGTCGAGAGCTCCACCGCCGGCACTCGCTTTCTTGTTACACTACCTCTAACCGAGAAGACGACATTGAGCGCATGATGGGGCCTCGCATCCTTATTGTTGACGATGAGCCGCAGCTCCGCCGAGCGCTAAGACGTGCTCTCGAGGGGCATGGTTATGCCGTGCGCGAAGCAGAGGACGGCGTCGGCGCACTTGCCGAGTTCCAGGCATTCAAGCCTGACGTCGTGCTGCTGGACCTTGTCCTCCCCGACATGAGCGGCGTCGACGTGTGCCGAGAGCTGCGGCGCGATCACCAGACGCCGGTCATCGTGCTGTCGATTCTCGGCGACGAGCGGACGAAGATCGAGGCGCTCGATCAGGGGGCGGACGACTACCTGACGAAGCCGTTTGCCATCGGTGAGCTCCTCGCCCGCATACGCGTCGCTCTCCGGCGCGGCAGCTCGGACCGTTCCCAGCAGTCTCAGATCAAGGTCGGTGACCTCGCGGTCGACCTTGAGCGGCGCCTCGTGACCCTGCGCGGCCGCGCGGTTCATCTGACTCCGACCGAGTACAGCCTGCTCAAGTACCTGGCCACGAATGCGGGCAAGCCGCTAACCCATCAGATGATCCTGCGGGCCGTTTGGGGCGGCGAGTACGCCGATGATTTCCATGTCCTCCGGACGTACATCAATCAACTGCGTTCCAAGCTGGAGGCCGATCCGGCCAACCCGGCGCTCATCCTGACGGATCCGGGCGTCGGCTACCGCTTCGCCGAGCCCGACCCCATTTCCTGACAACTTCCGTACGTCCACGTACCTTCCTCTGACCCGGTCATGACGGCGCTGGTCATACGATAACGGCATGAGGGCCGTTCTGGACCTGCTAACCGCTGCACGCTCTAGACACGAAGGTGATCGAAGGCCGTTCGGGCTCAGTTAGGTGGACGGCAAAGGTCTTGTGATTGCCCGAGGGCCAGTCGAGAGTCCTGTCGCACCGGATGACGAACTGGAGCGCTATGGGCGCTACCGCTTGCCGCGTCGGCGGGCGCCTCTGATCCCGGCGATCGAACTGCACGAAGTCCGACAGGGGCTGAAGCCCGGCTCTCGATATGTCCGGGTGGTTCCACGCAGCGAGCGGCCCTTCCGCTCTCTGGGCCACGACGTCCTCCAGGCCACGGAGGCGGCGATACGGCCACGCACTGCCGTAGAGGCCGTGTGGCGCCAGTTCAAGCGCCTGCTCTTGGGGATACCCCTGTCAACCGCCCAGCTACCCTACGAGCGCCTGAGCAAGGTCAAGGCGCTGGCCATCTTCTCCTCCGACGCCATCTCCTCCAGCGCCTATGCTACGGAAGCGATCCTGCTCATCCTGGTACTGGCCGGCTCGGGCGCCCTGGGGGCCATGCTCCCTATCGCGGGCGCCATCGCGCTCCTCCTCATGATCGTGGCCTTCTCCTACCGGCAGACCGTCCGTGCCTATCCCAGCGGCGGCGGCGCCTACATCGTGGCCAGGGCCAACCTCGGCACAATGCCCGGCCTCACCGCAGCGGGCGCGCTCATGATCGACTACGTGCTCACAGTCAGCGTGAGCATCGCCGCCGGAGTAGCCGCCATCACCTCAGCGGCACCGGCCCTCTACGACGAGCGCGTCTTAATGGCCCTCTTCTTCGTGGGCCTCATCATGCTCGGCAATCTAAGAGGTGTCCGGGAGGCGGGCACCATCTTCGCCGCCCCTACCTACCTGTTCATCTTGAGCTTTGGCTTCATGATCGTGGTGGGACTGGTGAGGGCGTTCTTCGGCGGTGTCGAGGCTGCCTCGGCGCCCGAAGCGCAGCGCGTCGTTGCCACCCAGTCCCTGGGCCTGTTCCTGATCCTTCGCGCCTTCGCCTCGGGGTCGGCGGCTTTGACAGGCGTGGAGGCCATTTCCAACGGCGTACCGGCCTTCAAGCCGCCGGAATCCCGAAATGCCGCCACTACTCTGGCCTGGATGGCCGGCATCCTGGGCTTCCTCTTCCTCGGCGTGTCGGTGTTAGCCCACCAGATGCACGTCATTCCTCTGGAGACCCAGACCGTGCCCTCCCAGATCGCCAAGGCCACCTTCGGGGAAACGCCGTTCTACTACCTGGTGCAGGCCTCCACCGCCATGATCCTGGTACTCGCCGCGAACACCAGCTTCGCCGACTTCCCCCGGCTGGCCTCGATCCTGGCGCGCGACGGGTTCCTGCCGCGGCAATTTGCCTTCCGCGGCGACCGTTTGAACTTTTCGCATGGCATCGGTGCCCTGGCCATTCTCGCCAGCGGCCTGCTGGTGATCTTCGCTGCTGACACAAACCGCCTTATCCCGCTCTACGCCCTGGGCGTCTTCCTGTCGTTCACCCTCTCCCAGAGCGGCATGGTCGTTCACTGGTGGAAACTTCGTGAGGCTGGCTGGCGGAGAAGCATCGTCATCAATGGTGTAGGTGCCGTCGCGACGAGCGTGGTGGCGGTGATCATCGCCTCCACCAAGTTCACGCATGGGGCCTGGATCAGCCTTTGGGGCATTGGGTTTCTCGTATACCTCTTCACCGTGATTCGCCGCCACTACCGCCGGGTGGCGGAGCAACTGGAGGTGGCGGTGCCGTCGCCAACCGCTACACCCCAAGCCCGGCCCCGCAACCAGCCGGTGCTGGTGCCGGTGGACAAAGTCAACGAGGCCGTGCGGCTGGCCGTGGACTACGCGCGGAAAACATCTGAGAATGTCACGGCCCTGCACGTCAGCGATGACGTTAGCGAGGCGGACGATCTGCGTCGGCGTTGGGAGGAGGTGATCCCCGACGTGCCACTCGTCGTTATCGAGTCGCCCTACCGCTCCTTTATCGTCCCCATCCTGACCTACATCGACGCTTTGGATCACTCGCACCCCGGTGAGACCATAACCGTGCTCCTGCCCGAGTTAGTGCCCGCTCGCCTGTGGCACCGGTTCCTGCACAATCAGCCGGCGGCGCATCTCAAGAAGGCGCTCCGAGCGCGTCCCAACACCCTGGTCGTAGGTGTTCCCTATCTGCTGAGAGAATAGGCGGGACACGGCGCCCCCTGTTCGACGCGGCTGCAGACTCTAGATGTTCACGCGCAGGAAGCGACCGGGACGCAGAGAATGGGGTCGGCTCACACCAACGCGGGGGCTCGGCCGAAAGGCCGAGCCCTATGGATTCACGACTTGGAGCGGGGGACGGGACTCGAACCCGCGACAACCTGCTTGGAAGGCAGCCCGCTCTTTACGGTGTGCTAGAGGATACCACAAACGGGCGAGCAGCGAGCGAGAAAACGCGCAGTTATCGTCTGAAAACGGCCCCCTGGCGTCTGCTCGCGACCGAGACGCCAGCCGCCGGGCGGCCCAGCGGTGCTCTGTGAACGATCTGCGCCCTGATCCCGAGGTCCTCCTTGCGAGGCTGCAACGCGAGAAGCGGAAAGCCGGGCGCGGCACCCTGCGCATCTACCTTGGGGCGTTCCCCGGCGTCGGCAAGACCTATGCCATGCTCGATGAGGCTCACCGCCGCAAGAGCTATGGTGAGGACGTGGTCGTTGGATTCGTCGAAACCCACGGCCGGAAGCCGATCGCCGACCTTCTCGAAGGCCTCGAAGTGCTTCCCCGCAAGCGCATCGAACACCGGGGCGTCATCGTCGAGGAGATGGACGTCGAGGCGGTACTGAAGCGGCACCCGGCGGTCTGTCTGGTTGATGAACTCGCGCACACCAACGTTCCCGGTTCGGAACGGGAAAAACGGTACGAGGATGTCGAGGAGATTCTAGACGCCAGGATCAACGTTGTCTCTACGTTGAACATCCAGCACCTTGAGAGCCTAAATGACGTAATTGGAGCGATCACCGGCGTTCGGGTGCGCGAGACCATCCCCGACTCTGTCGTGGACAACGCTGATGAGCTGATCCTCATCGATCTTTCGCCGGAGGCCGCCCGCGCCCGTATGCAGCATGGACACATTTATCCCCCGGCCCAGGCCCAGGCTGCGTTGGAGAACTTCTTCCGGGCCGATAACCTGGCGGCGCTGCGTGAACTGGCCTTGCGGCGGACGGCGCAGGAGGTAGAAGTACAGCTTGACGAATACATGCGCGAAACGGCGCGGCACGCTGCTGTAGCCGAGCACGTCCTGGTATTCGTCGATGAGACTCCCTTCGCGAGAACGTTGATCCGCCGCGGCTGGCGCATCGCGCAAGCACTGAGAGGGGATCTGCTGGTGGCCTACCCCAAGCGGGAGCTCGGTCAGGCGGCCCAGGCCGAGTTGTCGCGCACGCTCGAGTTAGCAGAGGACCTGAATGCGCGTGTTTGCCCCTTGGAAGGCACGGACGCGATGGCAACACTCACGGCCTTCATCGAAGCGGAGGGCATCAATCACCTGATACTCCCCCACCGCCGGCGCACCGCGCTGGAGCGGCTGCTGGGACGCTCGCTCGCCGACCAACTGATGATCGCCCTGCCCCATCTCGATGTCCATCTCGTGGGGGACCAGTAGCCACGCGTGTGAGTAGACGCCATCCAGCGGGCTCAAGGCGACGCCTCACAGATGCCTTGGTCCCCTTACAACACTTGATTGACTTGACTGGAGGCTCCCTCTTATAATGGGCCGCGCCGAGAAGCGAGAGTGCGCCCGGCCCTCGGTACCGGGGTAGAGAGCCGGGCATGTTTTCTTTCGCCCGTTAGGAGGGCGAACACTGGGGGTGGTTGATTGCGCGACTACGAGCTAGTAGTCATCCTGAGTCCAGAATTGGCGGAAGAAGACATTCCTGCCGCAATCGACAGGTTGAGCCAGTTGATTGCAGACCGTGGCGGTGAGGTAAAGGACGTTGAACGCTGGGGCCGCAGGAAGCTGGCCTACCCCATCAAGAAACACCTGGAGGGGAATTACCTAGTCACCCAGGTCAGGCTGGACACCAACCGCACGTCCGATGTGGAAGCGGGATTGCGCATTTCGGAAGAGGTGCTGCGCCACCTGTTGGTACGCGTGGGCGACTAGGACCGACCGGCCGCGGCGCCCGGCGGAAGGAGTTTGAGAGATGGCGGGGCTCAACAAGGTGATGCTCATCGGCAACGTAGGCACCGACCCGGAGATGCGCTATACGGCCAACGGCAACGCAGTGACCACCTTCCGCCTCGCTTGTAGCCGCAACTACACTACCCCCGACGGCGAGCGAAAGGAAGAGACCGAGTGGTTCAACGTCGTCACCTGGAGTAAGCTGGCCGAGACCTGCAGCCAGTTCCTCCAGAAGGGGCGCCGCGCCTACGTGGAGGGACGCCTGCAAACCCGCAGTTGGGAGGGCGCAGACGGCCAGAGGCGCTTCCGCACCGAGGTGATAGCCAACACCGTCCTCTTCCTAGATCGGGTGCAGGCAGCGCCCGTGCAGGAGGAGAGCGTCCCGACAGCCGAGGCCGGGGTCCACGCGGACCACGCGGACCACGCGGAACACACGGACCACGCGGACCACGTCGACCCCGACGACCTGCCCTTCGAGTAAATCACCTACCCGAGGAGAAGTGTTTGCATGAACCAGGCGACTGAGGGGTCCGAGGCGGCCGAGAGCCCGCCTTCCGGACCGGCAGGCATAGCCGAGGAGAAGCCCCCGAGCGCAGCCAGGAAGAAGGCCGCGGCTGCCGTCGAGAAGAGGGCGGAAGCGGCCGCCGAAGAAAAGGTAGAAGCAGCCCTTGAGGAGGAGCCGGCTCCGGCCGACGAGACTCCTCCCGCCGGCGAAGGCATTGCTGCCTCGGCCGAGGCGAGCCCGCCCGCCGGACAGCCAGGCCCCACGGCTGCTGCCAGGCCCGAAAAGAGGAGACACGGCCGCTATGTCCCCAGGCGCAAGGTCTGCGCCTTCTGCGTCGACCACGTCCGCGAGATCGGCTACAAGGACGTTGCGAAGCTCCGTCGTTACTTGTCGGACCGGGGGAAAATCGAGCCTCGTCGCAAGACGGGCACCTGCGCCAAGCACCAGCGCTGTCTCACCATTGCCCTGAAGAGGGCCCGGCACCTGGCTCTCCTGCCCTACACCGCGGAGCACATCCGGCTCACGGGAGCCTTCGCGCCCCGCAGTTGATCGTTCGACGGGGGGCGAGGAAAATGATCTCGATTCCCGCCCCTTCACCATGTCCCGGCCTCGGCCTGGGGCAGGCTTGTTGCCCGGACCGAGAGCTCGGCGGAGCGAGTCTTGCCGAAGAGAAGCCGTGTCCCCCCTGTCATCCGCCCCGGTTCCCGCAAGCCGAAGGCTCGGTGGGACGAGGAACGACGTAGCCAACTTTTAGTCTTGGCTCTCGGCGCTGCGGTTGTCATAGCCGTGGCGCTTATCGCCGTCTTCGGTTACTACCAAACTCAGGTCCGCCCAAAGGGAGAGTCCGTCCTTCAAGTGGGGAACCGCTCCTTCAACCTCGACTACTTCGAGCGCCGCCTCCGCTACGACATCCGCGAAGGCAACACCGTATACACTGCGAACCCTTCCCAGGCCCCGACGCTCCTCCTCAACGAGATCGAAACGGAGGAGCTGATGCGACAGGGAGCGCCAGAGAAGGGAGTTGATCTCAGTGGGGAAGCCATCGACGCTGAGATCCGGAACCAGGAAGACATACCCGCCGATGCCGGCCGCAACACGTTCGCCGCCTTCTACCGGGAGGCGGTCCGCTCCAGCGGCCTCACCACGGACGGCTACCGGGACGTCATCGCCGCCGATATAGCGCAGAACGCTATCCAGCCCATGTTTCAACAGCAAGCTCCTGCAACAGCAGACCAGGTTCGCTTTCGCGTGATCGTCCTCACCACGGAGAGTGATGCGCAGGCGGCCCTGCAGCGACTCAAGAATGGGGAGGACTTCGCGACCGTGGCCACTGAGGTTTCCCAGCACGAGGCGTCCCGTCAGCAGGGAGGCGAGCAGGACTGGACTCCCCGCGGCATCCTCGAGCCGGCCCTGGACGAAGCCCTCTTCTCTTTGGAGGTCGGCCAGATCAGCGACATCATCACCGGCCAGAACGCGCTCTTCATCGTCCAAGTAGAGGAGAGGCAGGCGCAGCGGGAGACGACGGACACCCAGAAGTCCGTTCTGGCTAGCCAGGCACAACAGCAATGGCTCAGTGACCTTCGGGACCGCGTGGGTGTAACCACATCGCTGAGCGACGCTCAGCGCAACAGCCTCCTGAAGGTGCTCCAGAGCGAAGCAGCGAAGGCGCAGTAGTATGGCCGGAAGTCGTTCCGAGGTAGGCGTCGGGCTCATGGGCCTGGGGGTCATAGGCAGCGGCGTGGCCCGCGCTCTCCTAGAGCGGGGCGAGGCCTACGGACGCCAGGTGGGATGTCCCCTACGCCTGGTGCGCATCCTGGAGCGGGAACCGGATAGGGAGAGGCCGGTGCGGGTCGATCGCGCCCTGTTCACGCAGGACGTGCGAGACATCGTCGACAACGCCGGCATTGACATCGTCATCGAGGTGCTGGGTGGTGAGCACCCAGCCTATGAGTACCAGCGGCAGGCCCTGGAGGCTGGCAAGTACGTGGTCACAGCCAACAAGGAGGTCATCGCCAAGCACGGGGCAGAGCTGCGCGCCCTGGCCCACCAGCGCGGCGTTGACATCCTCTACGAGGCCAGTGTGGGTGGTGGCATCCCCATCATTGCTCCCTTGAAGCGCGACCTCCTGGCCAACGAGATCACCGCCATTAGCGCCATCATCAATGGGACCACCAACTACATTCTCACCAGCATGAGCCGCGAGGGGAGCGACTTCGAGCCGGCCCTGCGCCGCGCCCAGGAGCTGGGCTACGCCGAGGCGAACCCTGCCAACGACATCGAGGGGATGGATGCCGCTTACAAGCTAGCCATCCTGGCCAGCCTGGCCTTCCACACCGATGTCCATCCCGAGGATATCCACCGGGAGGGCATCACTCGCCTTAGTGCCCGCGACTTTCGCTATGCCCGCGAGCTGGGCTATGCCATCAAGCTGCTAGCCCTGGCCCGCAAGCACGACTCCCAGCTACAGGTCCGCGTTCACCCCGCTCTCTTGCATGAGGACGAGCTCCTGGCCAAGGTCGATGGCGTCCTCAACGCCGTCCAGGTGGAGGGCGACCTGGTGGGCCGGGTGCTCTTTCAGGGGCAGGGTGCCGGCCCACTACCGACCTCAAGCGCTGTCGTCGCCGACGTCCTGGACGCTGCCCGAAGCATCGTCAGCGGCTCCCCTGAGAGACCGTCGCCGCCCCCGCAACAGACTGTTTCCATGCGGCCGATGAGCGAGCTATGCACCCGCTACTACGTGCGGATGATGGTCGTGGACAGCCCCGGCGTGCTGGCCAGGATCGCCCACGTGTTGGGCGTCCATCAGATCAGCATCGCGTCCGTTATCCAGAAGGAGGCTGACCCGCAGGCACAGACGGCGGAGATCGTCATCATGACGCACGAGGCCCAGGAAGAGGCTGTGCAGCAGGCCCTCCAGGAGGTGGAGCGCCTACCGGTGGTGGCGGAGATCGGCAACTTCCTGCGCGTGGAAGGGTAGAGGAGGTCGACGGTGGCTCGACCCAGGGAAGACCCCTCCCAGAGCATCAGCACGCTGGCCTGGCTACAGGACCAGTTCCACCTGCTGAAAGCACAGCTTGGCAAGGTCCAGCATCAGACAGACCAGACTCAGGCCATGGCTCTGGACGTCTCCGACAAGATGCGCCAGCAGGAAGCGACCATCGCCGAACTGGCCAGCCAGGCAGGCGCCATTGCCCCCCTCCAGGAGGAGATGCGCCAGCTCAAGGAACTGCTGGCCCGTCTTCAGGACCAGCAGGTACAGGCCCGCACCCAACTGGAGGAGACCATCCGCCAGCGCATGACCGAAGCGGAGCGCGGACGTGTGGAGGTGGCGGACTTGCACCGTCGACTGGAGGACCTGGAGCGCCAGGTGGAGACATGGCTGGATCGCCAGAGCGGCGTAGAGGACACCGCCCGGCGCTACCAGGAGGGGATCGCCTTGGCCAACGCGCGGGCCGAAAGCATGGACCAGCGCTTGGAGGCCCTAGAAGGCCGCGCATCCCGCAACCTGGAGGCCACCAACCGCATCGATCAGGAGATCTCGCGTATCGACGCTGCCATCCAGGGCCTAGAGCGTGAGGATGACCTTCAGGCAGAGAGGGCGCGCGTGGCCCTGGAGGCGGCACGCCGTGTGGAGGCAGAGGTGGAGTCGGAAAGGCGAGACCTCCGGGCCCTTGCCGAGCTCTCGGAGAGGATGGAGCTGCTGAAGGTGGAGCGGCAGCGCCTGGAGGACCGCCTGGCGCAGGTGGAGGAGAACGTCAACGAGCTGCGAGGCCTTCTCGCTCACGAGGAGCAACTCCTCGGCGTCCTGGATGGGCGTACTCAGGGCTACCTGGGCCGGCTGGAGGCCTTGCGTGAGGAGATCATGCGCCACCGCCAGCAATTCGTCGAGCATCTCCTCAAGCTGAGCAGCGGCCAGGAGCGGCTGAAGCGACGCCAGATCGAAGAGCTGGAACGCGAAATCAAGGAGCTGAAGCAGCATGCTGTCGGCCTCACGGAGGAGTGAACCCGCCCTTGATAGCCCCAAACCGGGCGTCCTCCGGCGCTATCGCCAGCACCTTCCGCTGACGGAAGCGACGCCACTACTGAACTTGGGCGAAGGCGACACGCCCCTGGTGCGCTCGCGCCATCTGGAGGCCGAGGTCGGCTGCGAGGCCCTCTACTTCAAGCTGGAATCCTGCAACCCCACCGGCTCCTTCAAGGACCGGGGCATGGTGGTGGCGGTGGCCAAGGCGCTCGAGGCAGGCATGCGGGCTGTCATGTGCGCCTCTACCGGCAATACCAGCGCCTCGGCGGCCGCCTATGCTGCTCACTCCGGCCTGGCCGCCTACGTGGTGGTCCCTCATGGGCGCATCGCCCTGGGGAAGCTAGCGCAGGCGGTGGCCCACGGCGCCCGCATCATCGCCATCGACGGCAGCTTCGATCAGGCCCTGGCGCTGGCCCGTACCATCAGCGAGAAGCACGCATTCGCCCTGGTCAACTCAGTCAACCCCTTCCGCATCGAGGGTCAAAAGACCGCCGCCTTTGAGATCGTGGATGTACTGGGCGAGGCGCCAGACTATGTCTTCATACCGGTGGGCAACGCCGGGAACATCACGGCCTACTGGAAGGGGTTTGTTGAGTATCACCGGCTGGGAAAGGCAAGGCAGCGCCCGCGCATGATGGGGTTTCAGGCTGCCGGCGCTGCTCCCATCGTCCTCGGCAGGCCGGTGGAGGACCCACAGACCGTGGCTTCGGCCATCCGCATAGGCAACCCGGCTAGCTGGAAAGGGGCTGAGGCCGCCCGCGACGAGTCCGGCGGCGTCATCGATGCCGTCAGCGACGATCAGATACTGGACGCCTACCGCCGGCTGGCCCAAGAGGAGGGCGTTTTCGGCGAGCCAGCGTCGGGGGCGGCCGTCGCCGGCCTCCTGAAGATGGCGGCCGGCGGGCTGGACCTGCGGGGGCGGACCGTCGTCTGCATCATCACCGGCAGCGGCCTCAAGGACCCGGACACCGCCATGGCCACGCCGCCGGAACTCCATCACCTGCCCGCCGACCTGGCCGCCATCGAAGAGGCTATGGGCTGGCGCTGAAGGCAGGGGCTGGCCGACGCAGTTGAGGTAGACTCGTGGTTTCCCGCTGGTTGAATCCGGAACGAATCGCCGTGGTGGAGGTCTTCGGAGCCCTGGGCTCCGCGGTGCGCACGGCCGAGTTCGTGCGTATCTTCCACGCCCTGGAAGCGAACGACCGCGTGCGGGCCGTTGTGGTAGACATCGACTCGCCGGGGGGCTCGGCCTCCGCCTCCGACTACCTGCACCGGGCCCTGGCCCGGGTCAGTGCCCGCAAGCCCGTGGTGGCCTTCATCCGAGGCATGGGCGCCTCGGGCGCCTATCTACTGAGCTGCGCCGCCACGAAGATCGTGGCCATCCCCAGCGCTTTGGTCGGGTCCATCGGCGTCGTCAGCATCCGGCCCCTCCTCTATGAGTTCATGCGCCGTTACGGCATCGGCGTCTCCATCACGAAGAGCGGGCGCCTCAAGGACATGTGGTACCCCTTCCGGGAGCCCACCGAGGAGGAGAAGCAGAAGGAACAGGCGCTCCTGGACGAGTTCTACGAGGACTTCGTCTCTACGGTTGCCAAAGCCCGGAACCTCGACCCGGAGAGGGCGCACGCCCTGGCCACCGGCGAGGTCTTCAGCGCCTCTCAAGCCAAGGAGGCCTCCCTGGTAGACGAGCTTGGCGACCTGGAGAGGGCCATCGAGATAGCGATGGAGCTGGGGAAGGTGCCGCGACGCCTGGCCTACGTGCGGCCGCGGCGCGGGCTGCGCACCATCCTCTTTCAGCGCATGGCCAGCGCCTTCGTGGAAGAGATAGCGGCGGCGGTGGAGCAGGGGCTCCGCGGCCGCATCGACTACCGGTTCCGCTGAACGAGTCCCCCTCCACCCGCAGATCGTCCCCGTTTCTGGAGAGCTCGTCCCTTCCGCCCTGCTGGATGTGGTCTAACCCGCAGTGAGCCGCGGCACGGCCGGTCCGCTCACTTCCCCCAGGAGCGGCCGCGCCAGTAGTAGCGACGGCGGGGCGGTCGGCCTACACGGAAGAGGTTGACGAGCAGCAGGCCGGCCAGGAAGCCACCGACGTGTGCCCACCAGGCGACGCCGCCGCTGCCGCCCGTGGCGTAGCCGATGGACGCCACGCCGGAGAAGACTTGCATCAGGAACCAGATGCCGATGAGAGCGATGGCGGGGACGTAGGTGGCGCCCAGGAAGAAAAACAAGGGGATGAAGACGGCGATGCGAGCCTGCGGGTACATCACCAGGTAGGCCCCCATCACGCCGGCGATGGCACCGCTGGCTCCCACCCCCGGAACCAGATCATTCATGTTCAGGGCTACCTGGCCCGCCGTCGCCACCAGACCGACGATAAGGTAGAACACCAGGTAGCGCACGTGTCCCAGAGCATCCTCCACGTTGTCGCCGAAGACCCAAAGGAAGAGCATGTTGCCCAGGATATGCAGCCAGCCGGCATGCATGAACACGGACGCAAACACGGTGAGGAGGGTGTGGTTGCCCTCGCAGTAGACGGTCAGGGCGCGGGGATCCACGTTCGGTTTCAGGCCCAGCGAATCGCTGATGCAGGCGGGGACGGCTCCCCAGTCCTGGAACCAGCGGTCAAGCTCAGAGAGGCCCCGGAGGGGGGCCTGCGTGTTGAGGGTTAGCTCGTAGAAGAAGACCAGGAAGTTGACGACGATGATGCCAATGTTGACGTAGGGGATGGTGCGCGTGGACAGCCGGTCGCCAATAGGGATCATCGGCAGGGAGCCCCCAAGGGCTAGCGAGCGGCGCCGTCCTCAGGCGCTGACAGCCGATAGTAGAACGCGGACGCCCGCCGGGGCAAGCAAAGGGTGCAGAGCCGCTCGATGCCAGCGCGCCGTGGTGTGTGGACGGCCACGGGCAGGCCGGTGGTGACGGCACCCAGGCGGACCATGGGCCACGGTCTCCGTTATGGGGCCTCTGGCCTCATCATACCGCCGGGTCCCTTCACCTTCAGAGGCAGGCCAGCCAACAGGCAGTAGACGGTATCGGCTTGAGCGGCCAGGCGCTGGTTTGTCAGGCCCAGGAGGTCTCGGAAGAGACGCCCCGAGGGATAGGGAGGCACCAGCCCGGCTCCGACCTCGTTGGTCACGACGATCAGGGAAGGAGGCTGCTCGCGGTAGGCGGCGAGCAGATCCTCCACTCGGCCCGCTACGGCCTTTTCGCCGCGATCCAGCTCGGACGGCCCAAGACCGGCGTGTCGTGCCGCCAGCAGGCCAGCGGCTTCCATAAGCCTGGCCACCCAGAGGGTCAGGCAGTCCAAGATGACGGTATCGAAATGGCGCCCCCATTCAAGCAGTGCCTCGGGCACGGCCAGGGACTCTTCCACTGTCTGCCAGTGCGGCGGGCGGTCCTCCTGGTGCCGCCTGACACGTCGACGGCCCTCGTCGTCGTCCGGGGCCATAGTGGCCAGGAAGAGCACGCGACCGCCGCTGCGCTCGGCGAGTCGCACGGCGAAGGCGCTCTTGCCGCTGCGTACGCCGCCGGTGATGAGGGTCAGTTCCTTGGCCACTGGCTTCACTCCTTTAACCGAGAAGGAGGGCATGCAACCATCCACGGCCACCGCCCGCAGCAACCAGGAGGAGCGTCATGGCCTCCGTGACCTCCACCAGCGCGCCGTAGACATCGCCGGTTAGTCCTGTGAGGCGGCGCGTCGCCCAGGCAGCGATGGCCAGAGCGGTCGCCGTCACTATTATCGCTGTCACGAGACCACCCCAGCCCAGCAGCGCGCCGGCCGCCCCCAGGGCGATGGCACCAGCCACAGCCAGGGTTGATCCGCGGGCCGCCTGGTGCATAGCCAGCCCCAGGCCGACAGGGCGCGCATAGGGGAAGGCTGTGGTGCCGACAAGAACCGCCGCCCGCCCCAGACAGGGAGCAAGGAGCAGCGCCTCGGCCCGCACTTCGTCGGGGAGGGAGACCACTGCTGACCACTTCAGGAAGAGGACGGCGATGAGGGCCAAGACCCCGTAGGCGCCCACCCGCGCGTCGCGCATGATGGCCAGACGCCTCTCCGGGGTCCGGCCCTGAGCGCCGAGAAGCCCGTCGGCGCTATCGGCCAGGCCGTCCAGGTGCATGCCGCCGCTGAACGCCGCCAGGGCAAGCACCAGGAGCCAGGCCCGAGGGGCATCCGCCAGCACCCGCCCCAATCCCTGGTCGAGCCCCACCAGCGCCAGGCCCAGGCCAAGGCCGACAAGCGGGAAGTAGGCCTGCGACCGCCCCACCGCCTCCGGCGACTCGGGGCGGCGCCAGGGGATAGGGATGATGGTCAGAAACCGGATGGCCGTTATCAGTTCCACGGCAGGTTAGGATGACCGGCGTGTCTGCCGCCGACTGACGCCAGCCGAGGCGAAAGTGGCCATCTCCAGTTGTAGGCGGCAGGCCGCCTCCAGCAGGAAAAGTCCCAGGGCGGCCCCCGTGCCCTCACCCAGGCGCATTTTCAGGTCCAGCAAGGGGGTCAGGTCCAGGTGTTCCAGGGCTACCCGGTGGCCGGGCTCGGTCGAGAGGTGGGACGCCATCAGGTAGTCGCGCACCTGAGGGGCCAGGCGGCAGGCCAGGAGGGCGCTTGCCCCCGACGCCAGGCCATCGAGCACTACGGGCCAGCGCCGGGACGCCGCGCCCAGGATCACCCCGGCCAGGAACCCCAACTCGAACCCTCCTACCTTCGCCAGCACGTCCACGGCATCCGCGGGGTCCGGAGCATTGACCTCCAGAGCTCGCTCGATCAGACGCACCTTCCGGCGCCAGGCTGTGTCGTCGATGCCGGTCCCCCGGCCCACCACAGCGGAGGGCGGTACGCCCGTAAGGGCGGCGATGACGGCGGCGCCTGCCGTCGTGTTGCCGATGCCCATGTCGCCCGTGGCCAGGGCACCGGAGCCGCGCCGGGCCTGAGCGGCCGCCACTCTCACGCCTGAGGCCAGGCAGAACAGGGCCTGCTCCCGGCCCATGGCAGGGCCGAGGGAGAAGTCGGAGGTACCCGGCCCCGCCCGGCGAGAAAGCAGGCCACGGGCTGGCGCCAGGTCGACCGCTACGCCGGCATCGACCACCAGGACCCGAGCGCCCACGCATCGGGCCAGGACGCTCACGGCGGCGCCACCCGCCAGGAAGTTGCGCACCATCTGAGCCGTCACGTCTGACGGGTAGGCGCTGACCCCCCGCCGGGCGATACCGTGGTCGGCGGCCGCAGTGACGATGACCTTGCGGCCCAGCACGGGTGTGGGCTGGCCGGTGACGCCCGCGGCCCAGACAGCCAGCTCCTCCAGACGGCCCAGGCTGCCTTGGGGCTTCGTCAACTGGTCCTGGCGGGCCCTGGCCTGGGCCATGGCCCCTTCATCCAGCGGCTCGATGGCGGCGATGGCGGCTGCCAGGGCGGCTGGACGTGAGCAGGAGGCAAGCGGACGCGACATGGTTCAGAAATCGAGGCCGGGCTGGGCCTTGATACCCTGCTGGAGGGGGTGCTTCACCTCCCGCATCTCGGTCACAAGGTCGGCGAAGTCAATGAGCGCCTGGGGAGCGTCGCGGCCCGTGATGACCACGTGCAGGCTGTCGGGCCGGCGGCGGAGCACCTCCAGCACCTCGTCCATGGGCAGCCAGCCGTACTTAAGGGGGTAGGTGAACTCGTCCAGGATGATGATGTCGTACTGGCCGGAACTCATCTTCTCCTGGGCCATCGCCCACAGCTCGCGGGCCAGGGCCTTGTCCTTCTCGATGTCCTGAGAAAGCCAGGTGTAGCCCCCGCCCAAGGGGATGACCTCTATCCCCAGGCGCTTTCCGGCCCGCTCCTCGCCGTAGTTGCTGGTCTTGGTCTTGATGAAGGAGAGCATGGCGACCTTCATGTCCCGTCCCCAGGCCCGGAAGAGGATGCCCAGGGCAGCGGTGGTCTTCCCCTTGCCGTGGCCGGTGTACACCACGACCAGCGGCTTGCGTTTGGGCTTGGGAGCAGCGCTCACCTCTCCCCTCCGTCTCTGCGGCCGTCCCCCGAAGGCGGCCGACCGCTGGCCGGCTCAGACGCCGGAGTGCTGCCTAAGGGCACCACCACCGGCCGGCCGCTGGCCGGGTGGCGCAGCACCGTCACCTCCGCCCCGTAGGCGCTGGCGATGAGCTCCGGCCGCAGCACCGAGTCCGGCGACCCCTCGGCGGCGACGGCGCCCCGGTCCAGGAGCACCAAGCGGTCGCAGTAGAGAGCAGCCAGCGTCAGGTCATGGATAGTGGCCAGAACGGCGAGGCCACGCTCCTCACAAAGGCGTCGCACCAAGCCCATGACGGCCATCTGATGGCCCACGTCCAGGTGGGAAGTGGGCTCATCCAGGAGCAGCACGGGTGCCTCCTGGGCCAGGGCGCGGGCGATCACCACCTGCTGCCGCTCGCCCCCCGAGAGTTGGTGGGCGAAGCGAGAGGCGAGGGCGGTGGTGCCCGTCTGGGTCAGGGCCCGGCGCGCCGCTGCCAGGTCCGACGGCCCCTCGGATTGTAGCAGCCGCAGGTAGGGGGTGCGACCCATGAGGACGATCTCCAAGACCGTGAAGCCTTCGGGCAGGGCCGGGTTCTGGGGGACCACAGCCACTCGACGGGCCAGCGCCGCCCTCGTCAGCGTCCGGCTATCCTCGCCCAGAAGGCGCACCTCCCCCGAGCGGAGCGGCATCACCCGCGTGACCGTGCGCACCAGGGTCGTCTTTCCAGAGCCGTTAGGGCCCACCAGGCCTACCACCTCGCCAGCGGCCACGTCCAGGCTCACCCCCCGCAGGACGGGGGTGTCGCCGTAGTCGGCCCAGAGATCCCTTATCTCCAGCATCGCTCTCCTCAGAAGACGGCGCGCCGGTGGCGGCGCAGCAGCCAGAGGAAGAAAGGCGCCCCGCAGAGGGCGGTGACGACCCCGACCGGTACTTCCGAAGGCGAAAGGACGGAGCGGGCCGCCAGGTCGGCCAGGATGAGGAAGACGGCGCCGACCGCCATGGACATGGGCACCAGGCGCCGGTAGTCGAACCCCCAGAGGAGGCGCACCGTGTGGGGCACGATGAGTCCCACGAAGCCGATAAGCCCGCTTACCGACACGGCCGCCGCCGTCGCCAGGGAGGCGGCAACGATGACCAACAGCTTCACCCGCTCGACGGGCACCCCCAGTTGCTGCGCCTCCTCCTCATCCAACTGGAGGACGTTGAGGATGCGGGCGCTGGCCAGGACGGCGGCCCCGCCCACCAGGCTGTAGGGCAGCACGATGCCCACCTTCTGCCAGGTGGCAGTGTTGAAGCCGCCCAGCAGCCAGGAGAGCACCGTCACCGCGCGTTGGTGGTTGGCCATGATAAGAAACGTCATGGCGGAGGTGGCCGCCGCGGAGACGGCGACGCCGGCCAGTATGAGGGTGACGTTGGGCGCCACCCCGCCGCTGCGGGCCAGCCCGTAGCTAATGGAGACAGCCAGCACCGCCCCCGCGAAAGCGGCCGGCGGCAGCAGGCTCAGGGTGCCGAAGGCGTAGGGCACCGGCGAGACGAGGACGATGGTGGCCCCCAGGCCGGCGCCGGCCGCCACCCCGATGAGGTAGGGGTCGGCCAGGGGGTTGCGCAGGATGCCCTGGTAGCCCGCTCCGGAGAAAGCTAGAGTGGCTCCCACCAGGCCAGCCAGGAGCACCCGCGGCAGGCGGATCTGCCAGACGATCTCTTCCCACGTGTCGGGCCAGGTCGCACTTCCCAGCCCCAGCACCTTGGAGACCAGGATGCGCACCACGGTGGTGAAGGGGATGTCCACGGAGCCCTGGCTCGCCCCCACGAGGACGGTGGCCAGGACAGCCACCAGCGCCAGCAACAGCGGGACACGCAGCGACCGGACGCCCGGCAGGGCGAAGGCTTCCTCGCCGGCCAAGGCGTCGGCGTGGAGGTCCGGAACGGGGAACGTCTGGACTCGTCTCAAGGGAACTTCTCCGGGTAGAGGAGGCGCGCCAGTTGTTCGAGGCCATCCACCACGCGCGGGCTGGGCCGGCTGACGATGTCCGGGTCGATGACGTAGATGCGGTCGTTCTTGACGGCGCTGATGACGCCCCAGCCCGGCCTCGCCTTCACCGTCTGCGCCGACTCGCCAGCATCCGCGTCGGCCAGGATGATCACCTCTGGGTCGCGGTCCAGGATCTCCTCCTGGCTGAACTGGGGATAGGCCGTGGCGGCGCCCTCGGCGATGTTGCGCGCCTTGAGCAGGTTATAGAAGTCGCCGACGAAGGAGTTGGGGGCCACTGTGAAGAAGGTGTTGTCCAGCTCGTGGTAGATGCGCGGCCCCTCCTCGACGTCGGCCAGCTTGCCGGTGACCGCCTCGATGCGCCCTTCCATCTCCTCGGCCAGGCGCTCCCCCTCTTCGGCGTGGCCGGTGGCGCTAGCCAGGAGCCGCACCTGCTCCATTACGCCGTCGATGCTCTCGGGCATGTCCCGGAAGAGGACCGTTTCCCCCAGGCCGTCCAGGGCCTGCACGATGTCGTCCTGGTTGGTGGCGACGATGATGAGGTCGGCCTCGACGGCTGCGATTGCCTCCAGGTTGGGCTGATAGGCGTCCAGCCTGGTGGTGTTCGCGGCCTCCGCCGGGTAGTCTGATTGCAGGTCAGTGGCTACGATCTGGGGCCCGGCCCCCACGGCGTACAGGACCTCCGTCGCCGCCGGCGACAGAGAGGCGATGCGCTGAGGCGCCTCCGCTATCGTCAGTTCGCGGCCGTCGCTGCGGGTCACGGTGACGGGGAATCCGGTGGCCGCGGCTGTGGGTTCGGGTCCGGCGGCGGGCTCCTCCTCCTCGCCGCAGGCGGCCAGGACCAGTGTCAGGGCCAGCAAAAGGGCCAGCCAGATTCCCAGCAAGGGAAGCCGTCGCATTGCGTACCTCCGTTTCAGCGAGCGGGACGCAGGGCAACAAAACTCCCCCGCCTTGAGAAGTCCGGGGGCCTTTCGGGAAGAAAAGCCCTTGCCTGGAGCAAGGGCTGGACTACGCCGCAAGGTGTGCCCGCGCCTTATCCTCGAAGGCTAATGGCATGCTGTGGGGGCAGGTTTTCTGGCTCGGCCCGAGGGGCGGGCCACACAGTTGCGGGACAGCGCCGGCCTTGCACCGGACTTTCCCTTTTGGGCCCCGAAGGGCACCCCCACAACGACGCGCAATATTCAGTTGTCACTGTCGCCCGGGCGACGGTGGCACTATAGCAGTGCCAGGCGCCTCTGTCAACGAGGAGAAGAGGGGGCCGATGACTGGTTCGCAATTGGTGGAGGATTCTCGACCCCCGCCTGAAGGGGGAGGCACAGATTGGCCTCCTCATGCCCCAGCCTTGAGGCTGGGGCTCTTGCCCTCGTGCATGAGGCCGTTGACCGTAGCGGCTGCCCGGCTACGATCCGCCTAGCCATACACGCACGGAGCGGCAAGACGGAGGCTACACCATGGAGCTGGGACTAACGGGCAAGGTGGCGCTGGTGGGCGGGGCCAGCCGCGGCATCGGCAAGGCGATAGCCCTGGCCCTGGCGCGGGAGGGCTGTCGAGTGGCGATTGGCGCTCGCGGCCGCGAAGGTCTGGAGGCAGCAGCGGCAGAGATCGCCGGCGCGACGGGCAGCGAGGTGCTCCCCGTCGTCTGTGACATGTCGCGCTACGAGGACATACGGCGCTTCGTGGCGGAGACCGCCTCCCGGTTCGGCGGGCTGGACATCGTGGTGAACAACGCCGGCGGCCCGCCGCTGGGCACCTTCGACGCGCACTCGGACGAGGTCTGGCAGGCTGCCCTGGACCAGAACTTTCTCAGCGTGGCGCGCACGGTACGCGAGGCCCTCCCGCACCTGCGACGGCGGGGCGGCGGCCGCATCATCAACATCACTTCCATGGCCG
>Ga0315296_10000571_pt1 | contig 33536 bp, 23 predicted proteins | sample YL17G14_18_MG_FD_203921 | JGI IMG/M metagenome (GOLD analysis project Ga0315296, IMG submission 203921) | Sediment microbial communities from Yellowstone Lake, YNP, Wyoming, USA - YL17G14_18 | ecosystem: Environmental > Aquatic > Freshwater > Lake > Sediment | place: USA: Wyoming | collected... | reverse complement strand
TTCCAGGTATTCATAATGCCTCCCCTCTCACACCGTGAGGATGTCCCAAACAAAAAAGCGCGACCGGTCTGAGAAGCCTGACCTCTCAGACTGATCGCGCAACACGTACCCAATTGTGATGTACTGCCCCATCTTACCCCCACCCTGCACTGGCAGCCCATTCACTCAACGACCATATTTTACCACATTTTTCCCTGGAGGGCAATAGGACATCCGTACTAGAAGGCCATCTACAGTTTTTGCATCAACCGATTGGGAGAAGTTTTCTAGGAATTGGGCCTTGCCTATCGCAGGAAAAGCATGGTATAATGGTAGCGGCTCAGGAGAAACCCCAGCATCTCGTCACTGGGGTCAGGCTATGTATTGGCTTTGCTCACAACAGGGCGGGAGGAAGGTATCTCATGGCTACTATTGGCAGTGCATCGAAGTACAATCATTTCGTTGTCGCGGCGGGCATCGGCGTGACCTTGATCATCGTCGTCGTTGCCGCCGCGCTTCTTTTGCCTGGCAGGACGCTGGCGCAGGCTGGAGGTCCTGACCAGGCCGGAGCGGCCCCGGCTCGCACGAGCCCGCCCCCGCCCCCGCCTGCGCTTCACCTGAACCCGCCAACCGCCACACCAGAGCCGGGTGCGGTCCAGGCCGGCGCAGGCACATTGGCCGGGGACAACGACCTGGAGGTCGTCCGGTTCCGGCCCCAGGTGCGAATTCGGTTGGGCCAGTCACCCGTTTCACCTCAGGGTGTCGGCAAGCCAGTTCCTGACGCCAAGGCTGATATCGAAAGGCCACTGGCTGAACAGCACATCGGCTCTCAAGAGGGCTATACCTCGCCAAACTACGCGCAAGCGCTGACCGCCCAGGGTTGGAACCTGCTATTTTATGATGGTTTCGAGGGGGCCTTCCCCGGCGCCTGGCAACTCTACGATACATCTGACGACGATTTCGAGCGCTTATGGGGTGACACCAGTTATGGGTACCAGTACGGCTACTGGTCGGCCTGGCCAGCAGCACGTGGCTTAAACGCTGTGAGCCCGGCGGAGGGTTATCCCAACAATGTGGATAGTTGGATGGTCCGAGGACCATTCGACTTGAGTGACATGGAAGACGTATTTGTCGGCTTTGGCCTGTGGTACTACACGGAGCCCGAGTACGACTGGGCCTATTTTTGCGTTTCGATAGAATGGCCCAATTTCAATTGCGACTACTGGTCCGGTTACTCCGGAGGCTGGATTGATCAGGCTTACTGGTTGACCTCCTATGCTGGCTATCGGGAGGTGTGGTTCGCCTGGTATTTCCACAGCGACTACTCGTACGGTGGTGACGTAGGCTACCTCGGTCCCTACGTTGACGAAGTCAACGCCTGGGGCTACGATGCAGGCACCCCCACTCCCACACCCACGCCAGATCCGGCAGGTGAGCTGATCGAAAACGGCAGTTTCGAAACCGGCGACCTGACATACTGGGGCAGCTCGAGCACGCCGAGTGTGCTGGGAGACGAGATTGAACATCGTCTTACACTTGGCCCTGCCGCTGGTCACCAACCAGGCTCAGGCAGCATTGAAGCCATGGAAAGCGCGCTTGACATCACGTCGGTGGGAGTGATGAGCGACACCGACCACGCCATTGACGGGCATTACATCGCCTACCTATGGTATGACGGCGCAGGTACCGATTTCCTCTACCAGACCTTTACGGTGCCGCCCGGCGTCACCGACGTCATATTGGACTACTGGTTTGGCGTGACCACCGCGGAGACCGGCGCTGGCCGGGACTTTTTCTGCGCGAGCCTGCGCCCGGACGCCAGTTCGAGCACGATCTGGGTGGACCTGGGGTGTTTGGACTCCGTCGACACGACTGGCTACTGGCAAGAGATCGTATATGCGCTCACTTCTGACCAGGTGAATCAGATCGCCGGCCAGTCAGCAACGCTCGTCTTTGAGATGTACAATACGGGTAACCCTGGAACCTGGACGACCGGCTGGGTGGACGACGTGAGCGTCTATGCCGTCGGCGGCAGCGCGGCAGACCCTTTGGACCCCAACGAGCCTAACGACGACCCAACCGACGCAACCGCCATCACCTGTAGTGAGACGATCACTGGCGTCATTGGCGATGCGCTGGGTGGCTACGACATTGACTGGTTCGAGTTGAGCAACGTGCCCATAGGCCGGCTCGACATTGATATTAATGCCGACACGAAAATGCCACGCTCGGCGCTCGACTCGGTGGTTAACCTGTATGGCAGTGCCGTGAATTGGCTGACCTGGAACGACGACGACGGTGCAAGCCTCGACTCATATATCGTCTACACCAACACCGTAAACAATGCCACGTTCTATATCAGCGTCGAGTCGTACTCGGGCTACGGCAGCCCCGACTCGTTCTACGACCTGACGGTCCAGTGCGCTGGCACTGGCGGCGGTACCCCGACCGGCGGCAACGAGGAACCACCGCCCGATAACACCTGGACCGTGATGCTCTACCTCAACGCCGAGGATCCCCTTTTTGAAGACATCCTGACCCAATACCGGACCGACATCGAAGATTCCATCGGTGACAAGAGCGACTTCCTCACCGTAACGGTCCTCTATGATGGCCCCGGCGCCAATGACACCACCCGCTACCTGGTCCAGCCGAACGGCAACTACACGCCCGGGCTGAATCAGTGGGATATGGGCGAACTCAACATGGGCGACGCCAACACGCTGGCCAACTTTGTCACCTGGGCCATGGACCAGTACCCGGCCGAGAACTATTACCTGTCCATTGACGACCACGGCAACGGCGTCTACGGCATCAGTTGGGACCAGACCTCCAACGAGGATCAACTCAGGCCCGACGAGGTATACACGGCGCTGAAAGCCGCAACGTACAACGGCGATCCCAACCGCAGGATTGATATCCTGGACTACGAAGCCTGCCTGATGGGGCTGGCCGAGAATGCCTACGACGTGCGAGAGTGGGCGGATTACCTGGTGTTCTCGGAACAGATCAGTTGGGGCATCAACACCTACCCGGTGTACTTTAGCGATCTGGCAGCGAGCGATACACCGCTCACCGTTGGACGGCGGATCGTGGATCGCTATCACGCACAGGCCCTGGTGGCCGGAGGAAGAGGGTACCCGCACACCATCTCTCTGATTGATACCAGCAAGATGGGAAACGTCAGGAGTGCGGTGAGCAACTTTGGCGATGCGCTGATGACCACAGGGCTCACGGCTACAGTCAAAAGCGCGCGCAACAGTTCCCAGGCCTTCGCCGCTGACGACGATGCCACGAACCCCTGGCGGGCTGAGTACATTGACCTGTGGGACCTGGCCGACAAGGCCAGCAGCCTGGCCTCGACGCAAGCAGCGGCCGTCAAGTCTGCGGTGACCGCGGCGGTCATCCGCGAACAGCACGCCAGCGGCCGCGTCAGCATCTATACCTGGGACCATAGTCGTGCGCATGGCCTCTCGATCTACTATCCTCCCTCCAAAGCATCCAATGCCTTCGACAACTACGTGGCGACGAGTCCCTACCTCTACCAGATGAGCCGTGACGGCACATGGGACGAATTCCTGCAATGGGCGGTGCCGGGCAGCACCCGGCGCGGCATGAGCGCCAACCGCGCCGGGATCAAGTTGGCCGAAGAAGGCGATGCCTACGTTTTCAAGTACGTCTATCTGCCGGCGGTGTTGAGAATGCGATAACATTTCACTGCGGGCAAACGTTCAACGCCCGACACGCCATTACGCGCCGAAGGCTGGCGTGTGAGCGAACCCAAAAGCAGACCTTGTCACGAGCGGGTCTGCTTTTTTGTGCTACGGGAACGACGATCCAGTGAGGACAATTTGCACTCCTACCTACACCGGGTATAATGAACGTCACAGGGAATCGAGCGCGTGTTCTCCTTATGTAGAGGCAAAGCATGTCTGACTTGCTGCGCACGCTCGCGGCTTACGTTCCGCCGCACATTATCTACGCCACACTGAGCGAGACGGCTCCGGCTCCTCCCACAGAAGCCAAAGCCGGGCACTTTCCCGCGGCGGTGCTCTTTGCCGACATCTCTGGCTTCACGCCGCTGACAGAAGCGCTGGCGCAAAGAGGTTCCGAAGGGCCGGAGGAGTTGACGCGCCTGCTGAACGGCTACTTTAGCCGCATGATCGAGCTGATCGAGGCGCAGGGGGGTGAGGTCGTCAAGTTCAGCGGCGACGCGGTGACGGCCGTCTTTCCGGCGGTACAGGAGGACCTGGGCATCGCCACGCGCCGGGCCAGGCAAGCCGCCGAGGCAATGCAGGCAGCGATGGGCGAGTTTGCCGCGCTCCAGACCAGCGCCGGCCCCGTGGCGCTGGGGATGAAGATCGGCCTCGGCGCAGGCGAAATCCTGGCAGTCCAGGTGGGCGGCATTCGCGGCCGTTGGGAGTACGTCATCGCGGGCGATCCGCTGCGCCAGATTGCGCAGGCCGAACACCAGGCCCGCCGGGGCGAAATCGTGCCCAGCCCGGAAGCCCAGGCCAGCGTGGCCCCCCACCCCGTTGCACCTCGTCCGCTGCCCCAACCGGAATGGGGACGTGTCCAGAATCCAAGCGCAGTCGAAGCGGTCCTACGCGCGTACGTTCCCGGCATAGTCATTGCCTGGCTGGGGGAGGAACTGCAAGAGTGGCTGGCCGTGCTGCGGCCGATGAGCGTGCTGTTCGTCGGCATCAGCGGCATTGATTACGCACAGGCCAGCGCGGTCGACATGCTGCACAATTTCGTGCGCGGCGTCCAGGAGACCATCCAGCGCTACGAGGGGAGCCTCAACAGACTGGCCGTGGACGACAAAGGAACTGTGTTGCTTGCGCTGTTCGGTGCACCTCCCCATGCCCACGAGGACGATCCGGAGCGCGCGCTGCGCTGCGCGCTGGATCTGCTTGCCCTGGCCAGCGCGCAAGGAGTGCAACTGGCCATCGGCGCGACCACCGGCCGGGTCTTTGCCGGTCCTGTCGGCAGCACAACCCGCCGCGAGTACACCGTGATGGGCGACACGGTCAACCTGGCCGCCCGCTTGATGGGCGTGGCCGGGCCGGGCCAGGTGTACTGTGACTATGAAACTTACCGGGGTGCGCGCGGCCGGCTGGCCTTCGACCTTCTCCCACCCGTGCGTGTCAAAGGAAAGGCCGGACTCATTCGCATCTACCAACCCACGGGCGAGACCGGCAAAGAAAGTGCGGAGGGAACCGGCAGCGTGTTGGTGGGGCGGCGCGCCGAAGTCGCCAGGCTCGCCGCCGGCCTGGACGAAGTCCAGGCCGGACGCAGCCGCATTCTGCTGATCGAAGGGGAAGCCGGGATCGGGAAATCGCGGCTGGTGGAAGAGTTGCTGCGCTTGATGCAGGAGCGCGGCATCGCGGGACTGCTGGGCGCGGGACGCAGCATCGAGCAACAGACGCCCTACCGTGCCTGGCGGGACATCTTTACCTCTTATTTCGACCTGGACGAGGTCAGCGACCCGGCTGAGCGACAGCGCCGGGTCAAGGCCCACGTGCACGACGTGGCCCCCGACCTGGTGGAACGCATTCCTCTGTTGAACGACGTGCTGAACCTGGGGCTGCCCGAAAACGAGCTGACCGCCTCACTGGACACGCACCTGCGGCACGAGAGCCTGGTCTCGCTGTTGCTGGCGCTCCTGCGTGCATGGGCAGCCGAAAGGCCACTGGTGCTCGTCCTGGAGGATGCTCACTGGCTCGACACGCTCTCGTGGGACCTGACGCTCCAGGCAGCGCGTGCGCTCACAGTTGCCCGCGTGCCGCTGTTACTGAGCGTGGCCATGCGCCCGATGGAAGGTGAGGTCACACGCACTGAACCGCAGGCACTGGCCGGCTTGCGCCAGACCGAATCTATGCGGCTGGAATCCCTCTCGCCGGATGAGACGGTGACGCTGGCGGCCGCCCGGCTCGGCATCACCGACGGTACGTTGCCGGAAGCAGTGGCCGGGTTGGTACGCACGCGGGCCGGCGGCAATCCGTTCTTCGCCGAAGAATTGGTGTATACGTTGCGCGACAATGGCCTGCTCGCCGTGGAAACCAGCACAGGCGAGGCACGCTGTATTGTCAGCGGCGATTTGGAGCGGGCGGCCCAGACGTTGCCGGATACGGTCCAGGGCATCGTGCTTTCGCGCATAGACCGGCTGCCGCCCGAAGAGCAGTTGACGCTCAAAGTGGCGGCCGTCATCGGACGCACGTTTGCCTACCCCCCACTTCACGACACGCTGGGCGAGCACATGGAGATCAGCCACCGCCTGCTGAAAATGTATCTCGACGATCTGGCCCACCTGGATCTGACACCGCTGGAGGCACCGGAACCGGAATTGACCTACGTTTTCAAGCACATCATCACGCAGGAAGTGGCATACGAAACGCTACTGTTCGCGCAGCGGCGGCAACTGCACCGGGCGGTGGCGCTCTGGTACGAGCGCAGGTTCGGCGGCGCAACCTACCTACCGCCGCCTGTTCACGGCGGCGCGGCAGGACTGGATTCGCCACTGGCCCCCTATTGCCCGCTGCTGGTGTACCACTGGCATCAGGCCGGGGACGAAGGCCGGGAACGGCAGTATGCGGGGCTGGCGGGCAAATGGGCGGCGGCCCAGTTTGCCAACGTAGAAGCGGCGGGCTATTTCAGCCGGGCACTGGAGCTCACACCGGAGACCGACCTGGCCGCACGCTATGAGCTGTTGCTGGCGCGGGAGGCGGTGAACGACCTGCGGGGGGAGCGCGAGGCGCAGGCGCGGGACCTGGCAGCACTGGCTTCTCTGGCCCAGAAAGCACACAGTGACCAGTGGGGAGCGACGGTCGCTCTGCGCCAGGCGAACTATGACGAGGCGACGAGCAATTATGCGGAGGCACTGAAAGCCGTGCAGCGGGCGATCGAGCACGCCGGGCGGACACAGGAACTGGCGGACGACGCCGAAGGTTACATTGCGTGGGGCAAGGTGCTCTGGCGCCAGGGCGACTACGACGCGGCACGTGGACCGCTGGGGCGCGCGTTAGACTTGTCCCAGGCCACCGGCAATCACCATGGCGAAGCGAAGAGCCTGCAGGCGCTCGGCAACGTCTACCTCTACCAAGGCAACTATCCGGCAGCCCAGGAGCACTACCGGCGGGCATTGGAGATCTACCGCGCCATCGGCCACCGCCAGGGTGAAGCGGACAATCTGACCAGCCTTGGCATTACCTATTATGAGTTGGGCGACTATCCAGCAGCGCGCGATCACTACGAACGGGTGCTGTCCATCTTCCGCACCATCGGCGACCGGCGGGGCGAGACGCTGGCGCTCAACAACCTGGGTACCGTTTACTGCGACCTGGGCGACTACGCCGCGGCGCGGGACTATCACCGGCAGGCGCTGGACATCCGCCTGGCGATTGGCGACCGATGGGGAGAAGCCAACAGCCTGGTCAACCTGGGCCTGGTCTACCACGGCCTGGGCGAGGATGCAGCCGCCCGCAGGCACTGCGAACGCGCTCTGGCCATCCAGCGCGAGATCGGCGACCGGCGCGGCGAGGGGTACAGCCTGACCTACCTGGGCCACGCGCTGGAGGGGCTGGGCGAACTGCAGGCCGCCGCCGCAGCCTACGACGACGCGCTGCGCCTGCGTCGCGAGTTGGGCCAGCACAGCCTGGCCATGGATGACCTGGCCGGGCTGGCCCGCGTGGCAATGGCGCAGGGCGATCCGGTGCGAGCGCTCGAGCAGGTGGGAGAGATTCTGGCCTGGATCGAGGCCAACGGGACGGAAGGCATCGAGTATCCGCTCCAGGTCTACCTGACCTGCTACCGCGTCCTGAGCGCGACGGCACAGGGGCATCCCTCAGCCATCGAGCGCGCGCACGCAGTCCTATCCAGCGCGCACGCGACCTTGCTGAAACAGGCAGCCGGGATCAGCGACCAGGCGCTGCGCCGTAAGTTCCTGGAGAACGTCAAGGCCAATCGGGAGATTATGGCTGCGTGGGAAGCACGAGATTCTTCGTCGCTGCGCTCCTCAGAATGACGGGAAGGGGCTGCGCCCCTCAGAATGACGGGTAGCCGCGCACCAGCGCCATGAACAGGCAAGTCAGGCCCAGCACAGCGCAATACACGGCAAACGGATAGAGGCGGCCGCGCTGCAGGTAGCGCAGCAGGAAGCGGATGCAAGCGAACCCCACGAGTGCGGCCGCCAGGAAGCCGAGGGCGAGCGCCGGGGCCTGTGCCGCCAGATCGCCCACCTGTGCCAGGTCCACCACCTTGAGCAACCCCGCGCCGAGGATGACGGGCGTCGCCAGGAGGAAACTGAAGCGGGCGGACGGCTCCCGTTTCAGCCCCCGCGCCAGCCCGGCCGCGATCGTCGCACCGGAACGGGAGACGCCGGGCAGGATCGCCACCGCCTGGGCCAACCCCACCAGCAGCGCGTCGCGCCAGGTGAGCGTATCGAGGTCGCGCTCGCGGCGGCCCCACCGCTCGCTGGCGGTCAGAAGCGCAGCCGTGACGAGCAGGAAGGCGGCTGCCGCCACCGGGCGGCCGAACATCCCCTCGAAAAAGTCCCCCAGCAGCCAGCCGGCAAACACTGCCGGCAGCGTGCCCACCAGGATGAGCCAGGCCAGCCGGGCCTCCGGCCCGGCGAGCGAGCGGCGCTGCAACGAACGAAAGGCTGCGCGGATGACGGTCACCCAATCGCGCCAAAAGTAGACGATGACGGCCAGCGCCGTGCCCCAGTGAACGACAGCGTCGAAGGCCAGGCCGGGCGGGTTCCAGCGCAAAAGCCAGGGCACCAGCACCAGGTGGCCCGAACTGCTGACGGGCAGAAATTCAGTCGAGCCTTGAAGGAGGCCGAGGAATAAGGCTTGGAAGAGATTCATGGTGTATGCTCCTGTGCGTTAGGGTTGGAGGATGGAGGATGGAGGATGGAGAATGGAGATTGGTTGAGGGCAAGGCGGGTGCGGATGCGGGCGGCGGTTTCGGGAGAGGCGGGGATTACGTGCCCGCGCTCTGCGACGGTGGGCAGCGCTTCGACTGCGACGATGCGCTCGCCACGCAGTGTGATGCGCAGGATAGCACCCCAGCGGCAGTCGGCCGGGTAGGGCTGGTCGAACAAAAAGTTGCCCAGGCTGTACGCTACCAGCGTTCCCCCCACCCACTCGATCCGCTGCAAGACGTGGGGCCCGTGGCCGACGATGAGAGCGGCCCCCGCCTGGCTCAACCGTCTGGCGATGGCCTGCTGGCGCAAACTGGGCGCAGCCTGGTACTCGCCCCCCCAGTGGATCGAGACGATGACCAGATCGGCCTCCTCCGCTGCCTCGGCCACTGCCCCGGCCGCAGCCCCCACGTCGAGGGGAGCGGCGCTGTCGTCGAAGGCCAGAAGTCGGTAGACTGGTAGACTGGTAGATTGGTGGACTGGTGACCAATTTCCCAATTTCCCAGTGTCCCAACCTACCAATGTACCAGTTTCCCCATCTACCAACGCCGCGATGCCTGCCGCGTGTAACGTATCCACCGTCTCCCGCAGCCCGGCCTGGCCCGCGTCCAGCGCATGGTTGTTGGCCAGGGAGACGACGTCGAAGCCGGCCGCGCGCAGCGCGGCGACGGCCTCCAACGGTGCCCGCAGGTCATACCCCTCCTCATCCCCCCCTGTGGGGGGGGACAGAGGGAGGGGCAGCATCCCCAACAGAGAGGACAAAGAAAGGGGCAGCGCGTCCGTCAACGGCGACTCCAGGTTCGCCAAGGCCAGGTCGGCCTCGGCCAGCCAGGGGCGCACCCCGGCGAAGGCCGCCTCCCAATCCCCGTCCAGCGCCTGCGCCACCCCCCGCCCCAACATCACGTCGCCGACGAAGGCCAGGGTAGTGGTGGGAGGGCCGTACTCTCCCGGCAGTATAAGCAGAGAGTAAATGAGGAATGGGTAAATGGAGTAGATGAGGGGTGAGCGGATCATTCCGCGATGAAACTCCCCGTCCACTCCGGCCGCGCGGGAGCATCACCGGACACCAGCATCTCCCGCCAGGCCTCGTCGGTCAGGCGGCTGCCCACGGGCTGGGTGAATTCGTAGTAGGAAAAGACGCCGCCCTTGCCCAGGTGCAGCCCGCCCGCTCCATCCGGCACGACGACGTAGATGGCAAAGATGCGGCCAACCGCCTCCTCCAGCACGCTGTCGCCCCCGGTCGCCACGTCGGCCACGAGTGCCGCCTGCTCATCTTCCTCGAAGAACGGGCTGCCGCCCTCACCCTCCTGGTCGGCCGCGGCGAGCGTCATCACCTCCAACTCGCCGCCGTAGAATTTGATGCGCTCGTAATCGTCAACCGTCAACGGCTCGCCGGCCAGTTCGCGCTCGGCCACGTCGAGCAAGAAGGTGAGCAGGTCGTCCAACCGGAACAGGTTGATGTCCGTGTTCTCGGTCAGGAGGCCACGGCTGTCAAGTCCGTCGCGGGTCATGCGGGTGAGCGCGAGCAGCCGGGCATAGGCCTCCGGGTCAGGCTCGACCCAGCCGTGGGGCGGCTCCGGCGGCGGGCCGCCGCCCAGTTCGGCCATGGTCTGCTTGGCGTAGAGGATCGTATCGTGCTTCAACTCGGTCCAGGAGCCCAGCGCCGTGTGCAGGTCCTTGCGCGTCCAGGCCGGTGTCTGCATGAACGCCGGGTAGCGCACGTCCTTGGGTTCCAGCAGCGGCTGGAGCGCATACAGCCAGGTCCAGTACAGGTTCTGCGTCCAGGAGTCCAACTGCAGCGCCGAGACTTCGCCGCGCACCTTCGCCATCTGCTCCGGGTAGTGGGCGTAGGCCGTCTCGCCCATTTCGTCGAGGATTGTATAGGCCTCTTCAGAGCCCATTGCGGCCATCACGTCGAGCCCCTTGGGCAGCCAACGCGCGTCGTCCAGCGTGCCCACGTTGCGCCAGGTCAGTTGGCCGAAGATGTAGCCGTCGAGGACGAAGCGCTGGCCCATGAAACGGAACCCCTGCGTCACCTGCGCCTTGTCTTCCCAGATGTAGACCCACATCGAGTTGATCTGGGGGGGTGGAAGTTGGCGGGCGGCCTCGACGAAGGCGACAAACTTCGCCTCGTCGGTGACCGCAGAGACGGGGGCGTCGGGGCCGAAGATCGCATCCCACAGCGCGCCGTACTCGTGAAAGCCCAGGTCGTCCGCCTTGCCGACGATGAAGACGGTGGGGTCGTAGACGCGCGCCCACACGTCGGCGGCGGGTTCGCCGTTCACCTCGGCGTGGCGCAGGATGTAGGTGATGAGCAAGGCCATGCGCGTCTCGTCTGGCTTCTGGAGGCGCATGTTGATGCGGCCGTACCACATCATCGTGCGGAAGTAGCGCTGGAGTTGCTCGCTGCGCGTGTAGTGGCCGCGCGGGACGTACTGCGAATAGTCCTCGCACAGGCAGGGCTGGTCCAGGCACTCGGCGGGCGGGGCGGTGTCGCAGGGGTCGCAGGTCTCGGGACAATCCACGCTGAAGATGGGGCTGCCGACAAAGTCCGAGTGGGCCTCGATGAGCGCCAGTTCGCCCTGCACCAGGTCGGCCACTTCCGGCGGGGTGACCGCCTCGGGGTTGATCAGCGCGTCGGCGACGGCAAAATAGGCGACGACGCGGCGGGCCATCTCCTCCATTTCGCTGCCCTGCAGTTCGGCGTAGATGGCCTGCGCCGACTGGAGGCAGGCGGCGGTGAGCGCGCGCACGTCAGGCTCGAAATGCTCCCGCTCCAGGTCGCGCAGCATCTTGTCGAAGATCAGGTGGTAGACGTGGTAGACCGAGTCGGTGGTGACGAAGACGGGAATTTCCTGGTAGCGGGCATCCTCGTAGATCTGGAAGAACTCCAGCCACTCGGCCGGCGTGGCGACGAAGCCGTTCTGCGCCAGGAGCGCGTTCTGCGCGTCGCTGAACGTGAACAGGCCATAGTTGCCCAGCGTCGCCAGGTCCACCGGCAGCGTGTACCCCTCGTAGACCTGGGGCAGTTTGGGCGCGATCTGCGGGTAGGCGGCAAAGCCAGGCCCGCGCACGCCAGCCGGTGGCGTAGGCGTGGGGCCGGTCGGCTGAGTAGGAACAGCCGTCGGAGCAGCCGGCCCGGTGGAAACGGCTGTGGCAGTAGGAAGCGGAACAGCCGTCGTCGGAGGCAGTGTCGGCGCAGGCGCATTACAGGCCAACATCGCCAGGACGAGGGCCACAACAGCAATAACAGACTTGGGTTTCATAGTAGAGATCTCCTTTCAAGCCGCCTCGTTCTCACGGATTTGCGGCTCGATTTCATCGTGATGGGCGCGAGTATACGCCCAGGCACTCGCCAGGTCTTCGGCACCTAGTGTCGGATAGCACCGCAGCAAATCGGCTTCGCTCGCACCCAAGCGCCTGGCCTGCACCAACACCCAGACCGGGATACGGGCACGGACGATACACGGCTCTCCTCCACAGACGCCAGGAATGCTCTCGATTCCAGGAAAAGCATCCAGCCTACTCATATACTCGTTTACTCATCTACATACTTCACCGCACCGCAATGTCCAGTATACCGCTGTTGTCCACGTCGGTCAAGCGAAGTTGGTGGAAGGTGCCGGGGGGCGAGCGCCACTCGAGCGTGAAGCCGAAGCCGTTCCAGTACCAGACGTCCACGCGCGTCGCGGGGCCGTCGCGCCCGCTGGCATAGTCCCCTTCCAACGTCACGACCTCGTTGCGCCCGTCCCCATCCACGTCCCCCGCCGCCAGCGCCAGGAGCGGCGCGGGCAGCGAGGAGCCCGCCCAGATCTCGTGCCCGTCGTGAGGGTCGAGCAGGATGAGATGACAACTGTCGCCCGCCGCGTCGTGAAAATCCGCGATAGGGCTGGGAACGGAGAGCCAGCGCTGGATCGGCCAGTCGCGCCAGCGCCGCCAGACCAAAAGCACCCACTCAGGATCACCTTCGCCCGTAACGTCGGCCAAGCTCGAGGCAGTGACTTGCCATTCAGGGGGAGTGAGGGGGGGGCAAGGGGAGGAGGGAGGGGAGAGAGGGAGACAAGGAGACAAGGAGACAAGGGGAGTGAAGGAGTTGCCGTGGAAGGTGTAGACCTGCCAGGGGGGCAGCGGGGCAGAGCAGGGCAACAGCGCCACGACGACAATGATGGCGGCGGTCGTAATGCGTAATCCGTAATCCGTAATCCGTAATTTGCCATTCGCCATTTGCGATTTGCTGATTTGCCGATTTGCTGATTTGCCGATTTGCCGATTTGCTATTTGCCATTGTTCATTGGCTCATTGTTCATTGTTCATTGTTTCATTGTTCATTGTTTCATTGTTCATTGTTTCATTGTTCATTGTTTCATTGTTCATTGTTTCTCAATACGCCCGGAACCGTCCCTCCATGATCGCCTCCCGGATTTCGCGAGCCGTCGTGAACATGAGGTGGAGGTTGTGGAGCGTGAGCAGCGTGTGGCCCAGGATCTCGTTGGCAGTGACCAGATGGCGCAGGTAGGCGCGGCTGAAGTGGGTACACGTGTAGCAGGTGCAGCCAAGTTCCAGCGGCGCGGGGTCGTCGGCGAAGCGCGCGTTGCGCAGGTTGAGCCGGCCGGTGCGGGTGAGTGCGCCGCCGTTGCGCGCGATGCGCGTGGGCAGCACACAGTCGAACATGTCCACCCCGCGCGCCACGCACTCGACCAGGTCCTCTGGCGTGCCGACGCCCATCAGATAACGGGGCTGGCCGGGCGGGAGAATTCCGTCCAGCACTTCCAGCACCACGTGCATCTGCTCCTTCGTCTCGCCCACGCTCAATCCGCCGATCGCGTAGCCGTCGAAGCCCAGACCCATCAGGAAGCGCGCCGATTGCTCGCGCAGGTCGGGAAAGACGCCGCCCTGGACGATGCCGAAGAGCGCCTGGTCGGGGCGGGTTTTGGCGGCCCGGCAGCGCGTGGCCCAGGTGTGGGTGCGGGCCAGCGCATGGACGTTATACTCGTAATCCGACGGATCGGCGCACTCGTCCAGGCAGGTGATGACGTCGGCTCCCAGGTTCTCCTGGATGACGATCACTTTCTCCGGCGTGAAGCGGTGCGCGGAGCCGTCTATATGGGAGCGAAAGGTCACGCCGTCGGCGTCCACCTTGCGGCGGGTGGCCAGGCTGAAGACCTGGTAGCCGCCGGAGTCGGTGAGGATGGGGCGCTCCCAGCCCATGAAGGCGTGCAGGCCGCCCAGGCGGGCGATGCGCTCGTCGCCGGGGCGCAGGTAGAGGTGGTACGTGTTGGCCAGGATCATCGTCGCGCCCAGGTCTGCCAGGTCGCGCGGCGAGAGAGCCTTGACGGTGGCCTGCGTGCCGACGGGCATGAAGGCGGGCGTGGGCACCTCTCCGTGGGGGGTCTGGAAGAGGCCGGCGCGGGCGCGGTTGGCGGTGGACTGGAGGGTAAATCTGAACATTCCTGCTTACTACGTCATCTCGTCCCACGTGCGATGGCGTACCGCCTCCAGATCCAGCGGGAAGACCACGCCTGCCAACAGCACGTTGGCGTCCAACATCACCCGGATATCAGGCCGTGGTGTCGGCACCATAGGTCTCCCGATAGACGGTGTGTTTGTCCTCCTCCAATTCCCGCATCAACTGTTCTTCGGTCAGCCCCTGCCTTTCTGCGGCCTGGCCCAATTGGCGAGAAAACCCCACGAAATAGCGCTCCCTGATCGCCTTGTACTCTTGCAACGGCATCATGACCAACACGGGCAATCCGCCGCGCTCGACGATGAGCGTTTCACCGTTTCTGTAGACACGGCGGATCACTTCACCAAAACGGTTTTTCACCTCTGTCGCTGTTATAGTTGCATACATTCTCATTCCCTCTCGCTCGATTGGCTAATACAGGCTAATTATAGCCAATAGCGTCTATTTCAGCAAGCATGACCGCTGGCGGGATTTCGAAGCAAATCAACGTCCGATTCGCCGAGCGTTTTGCCCTCTGCCCGAGCCAGAGCAGCACTGACGTCTTCCAAGCGCACCGTTGGGTCTGCAAGCCGACGCAGATTCGGCCCCAGTTCGGTCAGTAGCCCGGCGGCACGGAGCACCTGTCCCAACAATAGAGCAGCTACAGGCCTCCACCCACTTGCGCGGCGCTTTCATAGAGTACCTTCCCCTCTTTCAAAACCGTGTGGATAAAATGGGATTTCACTCCGCGCCAGGCCGCGACCTCCTCCGGTGTCCACCACACAATGTCTTTGGGAACACCCAGGCCAGCCAGGAGGCGGTAGACTGGCACAGTACGCCGCCACCGTGGCTCGCCAGAGAGAGCGATGATCAGCAGGTCATAATCGCTGCTCTCGTGGGCCTCCCCGCGAGCACGCGAGCCAAACAGGATCACTCGCTGGGGGTGAAAACGTTCCACCAGCCGGGCCACCATTTCCTCCAGTGTTTGGGTTGATGTAACCCTGTGCAAGTTCACTTTAACCGTCCTTCATCGCAAGTTGGGCATGCTTGATCATAGCTCAGTTTGGATTTATGGTCAACTCTACTCGTTGGGTACATACCTGATTGTAGCCCAGGTGGGCAGTGCGGTCAAGTCAACGCCTCCACCGGCTGGCTATAGCCTGGAGGTCAGGCGGCAGGTTTTCGCGCACCGCCTCCGCCAGGTAACGCCGCAGGTCGCCGGCCGACAGGGCAAGCACGTGGAACACTCGAGGATGCAGAAGGCTGAAGAGCAGCGTCTTACCGTCTATCCACCGGTGCACACCCTCCAGTGTCTGGCAGGCCTGGCCAATGCGCGCAGATTGCCCGTCCAACGCACTTTCGATCTGCTGCACGGCAGGCAGTCCGCGCGCCCAGTCGCGCAATTGCTCGAGAATAAGGTCCCGGTCGAACAGATGGTCAGGCTGACCGGGCCGGAAGAACCGCAATAGCAGAATGTGACGATTCCAGCCGTCAATCAGGTAGTTCGCTGCTGCATAAAAGCGCAATTGGTACGCCCACGCAAGCAATGTCTGCTCGACGTGTGCAGGGTTTTTCCACTCCGGCTCACTGCGAGAGACAGCCGGCAGCCGGGCCACTGTATCGGCAACGGCTTGCGGTTCCAGCAAGTAGTTTTCCACAGCGTAGCGCCGCAGGATGCACACGCGGCTACCCTGTGCCAGACTCTGCTCTACCGTCGCATCGTCGTCGAAATCCCGATCTACTACACCGAAGGAGAGGAACCCCTTCTTGCTGTCGTCCTGTACCTTGTTCCCGACTTTGCTTTTGCTGCCGACGTTCTCGAACTGGACACCTCGATCGGGTGGAAACCACACGCTCCAGGTTGTGTCCGCGTTGTCTTCTACGTATACCTTCAGGCTTGCACCGGCGAGCAGCGTCATTGACCTTTCCTCCACCCGAAGACGTCGTCCAACAAGACCAATTCGTGTTCGTAGACTGAGCGGGCCACCTCTTCAGAGTGGGTGGTGATGATCATCTGTGTATCGTACTTACGGCACAGATCTGTCAGCGCTCCGATGAGACGGGCCTGCCACGCCGGGTGCAGGTGAATCTCCGGCTCGTCAATGAGCAGCAGGCTGCCCCGGTGAATGCGGCGCTGAACCTCGGCCAGGAACAACAGAATCTGTTTCTCACCGGAACTCAGTTCATCCAGGCTGAACTTGCCGCCATCCTCACCCACGACCTGTACACGAAAGGACGTACTGCTCACGCCGGCGATTCTCTTGCGTGTCAAGAACCCATTCACAACTTCCAGGAACTCTTCAAAGGCCGGATACGCCCTGTCTTCACCCTCCGGCGTCCCCAGTTGCTTAAAACGTTCCCTAGCGTAAAGGGCGACCATGAAGCTCTCCACTGAACCTGGCCATCCCTGGCTATCCGAAAAGCGCCATACCCACCTGTATTCACTGACTTCGGCGATGATCTGACCCTGTTTCTTGGCGACCAGTTCGCGCTGTTCGGAAGGAAAATATAGCGTGGAGGGCAATTCGGCCGTCACCTGCCCCCGCTGAACGGTCCAGATCAGGTTGACGAAATCCGCCGGCGCCTGATGAATGTAATGCCAGGCATTGACCGTATCGCCGGTGAGCGCGTGCAAGTTGGGCGCCTCAATCTGAGACAGCCATGACTCCGGCCCAAGAGCAATGACAAGTCCCCACCCCTCTGGGACAGTCCGTTGTCTGGGAGTACGCAGGGCTGGCATGCCGTGCAGTTCAAGTTTGGCCTGGACCTGGCCGGGCATCAACCACGTCGCCAGGGGCTGTTCTGGCTTCGTCACGATCAGGCTCATCATGGTGTAGATTGCATCCAGGATGGTGGTTTTGCCCGAACCGTTGCTGCCGGCAATGACAGTGCGAGTACGTATCTGTTCTGTGACCGGGTCGAAGAAATCCAGGTTGATGGTCGGCAATCCTCGCACATTCTTCAAGTAAATGGATTTGACCCTCATATCTTTTCACCTCTCCAGACCGTCGTAACCACACAGCGGGGACTCAACCGTCGGCTCACCCGTTATCACGGGTTCTCTCATCATCCAGTATATCTGATTGTAACCCAGGTGGGAAGTGCGGTCAAGTCAACTTGTGCGACGGGTTGACAAGTAGGACGGGGAGAGTATAATAATTGGTGCGCCCCGGTGGCGGAAATGGCATACGCAGCAGGTTGAGGGCCTGTGCCGTGAGGCGTGCTGGTTCGAATCCAGTCCGGGGCATATTCGCCACGCACAGACTGTAACAGTTTATGTCCGAGTTCTGTGCGGGTCACTTCAACCGCCTGGGGTCGGGTGGTGGGGTTAGACCCCAGCCTGGCCTCGGTGTACCGAAAACCCCACCTGACAGAGTGGGGTTTTCTGTTTTGTGATTGAGGCGAATAATGCCAACTCACAATGCTACCTCCGCCGCGACCATCGGCTTTGAGAACGAACTCTGGCGCGCCGCCGATGCGCTGCGCTCCAACATGGACGCCGCCGAGTACAAGCACGTCGTCCTCGGCCTGATCTTTCTCAAGTACATCTCCGACGCCTTCGAGGAATACCACGCCCGACTGACGGCCGAGGTCGCCCAGGGCGCCGACCCGGAGGACCCCGACGAGTACCGCGCCGTCAACATCTTCTGGGTGCCCAAGGAAGCGCGCTGGTCGTATCTCCTGGCCAACGCCAAGCAGCCAGCCATCGGCAAGCTCGTGGATGAAGCGATGCTGGCCATCGAGCGCGACAATCCCACCCTCAAGGGCGTGCTGCCCAAGGATTACGCTCACCCGCGCCTCGATAAGCAGCGCTTGGGCCAGCTCATTGACCTGGTCGGCAACATCGGCCTGGGCGACCAGGCGAACCGCTCCCGCGACATCCTGGGCCGGGTCTATGAGTACTTTCTCTCCCGGTTCGCCGGCGCCGAGGGCAAGAAGGGCGGCCAGTTCTACACCCCCCGCTATGTGGTGCAGCTCCTCGTCGCGATGCTTGTCCCCTACAAGGGCCGGGTCTATGACCCGTGCTGCGGCTCCGGCGGCATGTTCGTCCAATCGGAAAAGTTCATCGAGGCTCACGGCGGCAAGATTGGCGATATCTCCATTTACGGCCAGGAATCGAACCACACCACCTGGCGGCTGGCCAAGATGAACCTGGCCATCCGTGGCATCGAGGGCAACCTGGGCCAGGAGCACGCCGACAGTTTCCACCGCGACCTGCACCCCGACCTGAAGGCCGACTACGTGCTGGCCAATCCCCCCTTTAACGACAGCGACTGGCGCGGTGAGCTGCTCAAGGACGACCGGCGCTGGCAGTCCGGCATGCCGCCGGCCTCCAACGCCAACTTCGCCTGGGTGCAGCACTTTATCTACCACCTGGCCCCCACCGGCCTGGCCGGTTTCGTGCTGGCCAACGGCTCGATGTCGTCCAACCAGTCCGGCGAGGGGGAGATCCGCAAGGCCATCATTGAGGCCGACCTGGTGGACTGCATGGTCGCCCTGCCTGGTCAACTGTTCTACTCGACGCAGATCCCAGTCTGCCTGTGGTTCATTGCCCGCGACAAGCGCAACGGCCGCTTCCGCGACCGCCGCGGCGAGACCCTCTTCATTGATGCCCGCAAGCTGGGCACGCTGATCGACCGCGTTCACCGCGAACTGACCGGGTATGACGACGACGGCAACCTGATCCCCGGCAGCGACATTGACCGCATCGCCTCGACCTACCACGCCTGGCGCGGCGACGACGGTAGGGGCGCAGCGACGCTGCGCCCCTACGAGGACGTGCCCGGCTTCTGCAAGGCCGCCACGCTGGACGAGATCCGCCAACATAACTACATCCTGACCCCTGGCCGCTACGTCGGCGCCGCCGAGGTGGAAGAGGACGATGAGCCGTTCGAGGAAAAGATGGAGCGGTTGACCGCCGCCCTGCGCGAGCAGATGGAGCAGGCTACCCGCCTTGACCAGACTATCTCGGCCAATATGGAGGAGATTGGATATGGCGGATGAGGACTGGACAAGGGTTGCTTTCGGTGACTGCGCCAGTTTGGTTCACGAGTCAGTGGATCCGACTGACATGCCAGGAGTTCCCTACATTGGTCTCGAGCATATCGGCGAGCAAAGTCTCTCACTGGTGGGGCACGGCTACAGCGACGATGTCAGCAGCACTAAGACTCTTTTTGGAAAAGGTGACATTCTCTTTGGGAAGCTGCGCCCCTACTTTCGCAAGGTTATCATTGCACCATTCGACGGGATGTGCTCCACCGATATATGGGTAGTACGCCCAAAAGCGAATATCGACGCGAGATACTTGTTCTACTGGATGGCATCCAGGGATTTCGTTGATGCATCTACGAGGGGATCAGAAGGCACGAAAATGCCAAGGGCACAATGGGAGTTCGTGTCAAGGTTTGAGCGTGTAGTTCCACCCCTAGAAACTCAGCAAGCCATTGCCGGTATCCTGGGCTCATTGGACGACAAGATCGAGCTGAACCGGCGCATGAACCAGACGCTGGAGGGGATGGCGCGGGCCATCTTCAAATCCTGGTTCGTGGACTTTGACCCTGTGCGGGCGAAAGCCGCTGGCCGGCAGCCCTCCGGCCTCGCTTCCCACATCGCCGACCTGTTCCCGGATGCGTTTGAGGAGCCGGCGTTGGGGGAGATTCCGAAAGGGTGGCGACTAACAAGCCTTGGGGAGCAGGCGACCGTGGTGAAGGGGCTAAGCTACAAGGGAAAGCATTTGTGCGATGTGGGAGAGGGATTACCACTTCATAATCTCAATTCGGTCTACGAAGGTGGCGGGTACAAGTACGAGGGCATCAAGTGGTACAACGGCGAGTATCGAGAAAGGCATCTTCTGGCACCAGGCGATGTGATCGTCACAAATACCGAACAAGGCTTCGATCATTTGCTGATCGGTTACGCTGCCATCGTGCCAAAACACTTTGGTCAAAAGGGCCTCTTTAGTCACCATATCTACAGGCTACGACCGCAGAAGGACAGCTACCTACCACCGTGGTTCTTCCACCTGCTTCTGAGGACACCGCGTTTTCACCAACTAGTGGCTGGATATTCGAACGGCACAACTGTCAATATGCTGCCTGCTGATGGTCTGCAAAAGCCACAATTCATCTTACCTCCAAAGGCGCTTGTTGAGCAGTTTGACAACCTCTTTGTACCAATTGCCAGTCGGATAGAAGTGTTGTACGACGAAAACTGCTCCCTTGTAGAAACTCGCGACGCCCTCCTGCCCAAACTCATCTCTGGCGAGCTGCGCGTCGCGGATGCCGAGCGCATCGTGGGGAGGTGCGTATGAGTAACGGCCTCAAGCCATGGGCCTACGGCCCTTTCGAGCTTTTGCTGCACGCCGAGATGCACCTGCGTGCTGGGGAAGACTTTGACCGTCGCATCGCCCTCATTAGCTTTGACAACGCCATTGAGGTTGCCATCACCACCTACCTTTCCCTGAATCCTATCCAAAGACAGAATCGAAGTTATCAGAAAGCGCAAGTCGAACAATGGCTCAACAACTACCATACAAAGATCGACTTTTTTATGCTGGAAATCCAACAGCGGGCGTTAACGATCGAGTGCGAAAAAGCGGACATTGTATGGTATCACGATGTGCGCAATGACCAATATCACGGCGGCGGGGCAGCGATTCCACAGGCACGGGATCTCCAGGGTGCACGAAAAGCCGCGCTGTGGGTATTCGCCGTTTTGTTTGACGTCACAGACATCGAGCAGTTGATTGAGAGCCACATCACGCAGCGCCTTAGTCAGAACCTGCCGGACAGAACAGAGAAATATGATAAGCTTATTGACAGCACACATGGTCTTTGCGAAATCTGCGGTGAGTTATACTACACAAGCGAAGCGCTCTATGCCATTGACCCAGTCGCCTATAGCGAAGAAGGACTGAGGTTACAGTCGCTAGAGTCTCAACCGGCCGCGGTGGAGGTCGGTACATGATGCACAGCATGAAATTCACCGAATCCGTCGTCGAAGAGGCCGCCCTGGCCTGGCTGGAAAGCCTGGGCTACACCATCCTGCACGGCCCAGAGATCGCCCCCGGCGAGCCGTTCGCCGAGCGTGACGATTACGGCCAGGTGGTGCTCGAACGGCGGCTGCGCCAGGCGCTCGCGCGGCTCAACCCCCAGGCCCCGCCCGATGCCCTGGACGAGGCCTTCCGCCGCCTCACCCGCCCCGACTCGCCCTCGCTGGTCGCCAACAACCACGCCGTCCACCGCTACTTGGTCGAGGGCGTGCCGGTCGAGTACCAGCGCGCCGATGGGACTTTTCGCGGCGACCTGATCCGCGTGCTGGACCACGACGACCCGCAGAACAACGAGTTCCTGGCCATCAACCAGTTCACCGTGGTCGAAGAGCGACGCGAGCGGCGGCCCGACGTTGTGCTGTCTGTCAACGGCCTGCCCCTGGCGGTCATCGAACTCAAGAACCCCGCCGACGAGACCGCCGACGTCTGGCGGGCGTTCAACCAACTGCAGACCTACAAGCAGCACATCCCCTCCCTGTTCGTCTTCAACGAGGCGCTGGTGGTCTCCGACGGCGTGCAGGCGCGCATCGGGACGCTGACTGCCGACCGCGAGTGGTTCCTGCCCTGGCGCACGGTCACCGGCGAGGAGCTGGCCGCTCCCAATCTGCCCGAATTGCGGGTGATGATGGAAGGGGTGTTCGACAAGCGCCGCTTTCTGGATTTGATCCGGCACTTTATCGTCTTCGAGGACGTCGGCGGCGGGGTGCTGGTCAAAAAGATGGCCGGCTACCACCAGTATCACGCCGTCAACGTGGCGGTCGAGGAGACCGTGCGCGCCTCCATCCCCGCCGATGAGCCTCTGCGCGTCGGTGAAAGGAAAGGCACATACTTGGCCCGGCCGGCGCGCGACGCGCAACCCGGCGACCGCCGTGTCGGGGTGGTATGGCACACGCAGGGGGCGGGCAAGAGCCTGACGATGGCCTTTTACGCCGGGCGGGTGGTGCTGCACCCGGCGATGCAGAACCCGACGCTGGTGGTCATCACCGACCGCAACGACCTGGACGACCAGCTCTATGGCACGTTTTCCCGCTGCCACGAGCTGCTACGGCAGGAGCCGGTGCAGGCCCAGAGCCGGGCCCACTTGCGCGAACTGCTGCACACCGGCTCCGGCGGCGTGGTCTTTACCACCGTGCAAAAATTCTTCCCTGGCCTAGGCGAGGATGAGTACCCGCTGCTCTCGGAGCGGCGCAACATCGTCGTCATCGCCGACGAGGCCCACCGCAGCCAGTACGATTTTATAGACGGCTTTGCCCGCCACATGCGCGACGCGCTGCCGCGCGCCTCGTTCATCGCCTTCACCGGCACACCCATCGAGCTGGCCGACCGGAACACGCGCGCCGTCTTTGGCGACTATATCAGCGTCTACGACATCCAGCAGGCGGTTTACGATGGGGCGACGGTGCCGATCTACTACGAAGGCCGCCTGGCCAGGCTGGCGCTCGACGAGGACGAGCGGCCCAGGGTCGACCCCGAGTTCGACGAGGCGACCGAGGGCGAGGAGGTCGAGCACAAGGAGCAACTCAAGACGAAGTGGGCGCAGCTCGAGGCCATCGTCGGCGCGGAGAAGCGCATCGGATTGATCGCCCAGGACCTGGTGGACCATTTCGAGCGCCGGCTGGAGGCGATGGACGGCAAGGCGATGAGCGTCTGCATGAGCCGGCGCATCTGCGTTGCTTTATACGACGCCATCGTCGCGCTGCGCCCCGACTGGCACCACGAGGACGACAACGCCGGCATCATCAAGATCGTGATGACCGGCTCGGTATCCGATCCGCTGGAGTGGCAGCCACACATCCGCACCAAGGCCGCCCGCGAGGAGCTGGCCCGCCGGTTCAAGGCCCCTCAAGATCCGTTCAAGGTCGTCATCGTGCGCGACATGTGGTTGACCGGCTTCGACGCGCCCTGCCTGCACACCATGTACGTGGACAAGCCGATGCGCAGCCACGGGCTGATGCAGGCCATCGCGCGGGTCAACCGGGTGTTCAAGGACAAGCCCGGCGGGCTGGTCGTAGATTATCTCGGCCTGGCCTACCAGTTGCGCCAGGCGCTGGCCGCTTACACCGAAAGCGGCGGCCAGGGACAGACGGCGATTGACCAGACCGAGGCGGTCGCTGTGATGCTGGAGAAGTACGAGATCTGCCTGGGCATCTTCCATGGTTTCGATTGGTCCGCCTGGACGGCCGGTGACGCGCAGGCGCGCCTGTCGCTGCTGCCCGCCGCCCAGGAGCACGTGCTCCAGCAAGAAGATGGGAAGAGCCGGCTGGCCGAAGCGGTCACGGCGCTCTCCAAGGCGTTCGCCCTGGCCGTGCCGCACGACGAGGCTCTGGCCATCCGGGACGACGTCGCCTTCTTCCAGGCGGTGAAGTCAGTCCTTACCAAGCGCGCGCCCGGTGATGGACGCGCTCCCGACGAGCTGGATTATGCCATCCGGCAGATCGTCTCGCGGGCGGTGGTCTCGGACGAGGTGATTGACATCTTTGCCGCCGCCGGGCTGAAAAAGCCGGACCTCTCGATCCTCTCCGACGAGTTCCTGGCCGAAGTGCGGGGACTGCCACAGCGCAACCTGGCGGTCGAAACGCTGCGCAAGCTGTTGGAAGGCGAGATCAAGGCGCGGGGCCAGAAGAACATTGTCCAGGCGCGCTCTTTCGCCGAGATGCTGGAGCAGGCGATCCGCCGCTACCAGAACCGGGCAATCGAGGCGGCCGCCGTGATCGAGGAGCTGATCACGTTGGCCCAGGAGATGCGCGAGGCCGACCGGCGCGGGGAGGCGCTCGGGCTGAGCGAGGAAGAGATCGCGTTCTACGACGCGCTGGAGGTCAACGACAGCGCCGTGAAGGTGCTGGGTGATGTGGTGCTACGGACGATAGCCCAAGAGCTCGTCCAGGCTGTGCGGAACAGCGTGACGATTGACTGGACGCTGCGCGAGAACGTGCGGGCCAAGATACGGGTGATGATCAAGCGCATCCTGCGCCGCTACGGCTATCCGCCCGACAAGCAGGAGAAGGCGACGCAGACCGTTCTGGAGCAGGCCGAGGTGCTGTGCCGGGAGTGGGTGAGTGTCTGAACACGCAGTAGTTTTGCACTTTCTATGATTCCGACTTGAGGCATCGGGCGACTTGCGGCAACATGGGGCAAATCCACATTGTCGCGGAGGAAGCGATGCCCCAGCCAGTTCATATCCGAGATGTGCGCCTGACGCAGTATCTGCGCGTGTTCAGCAGCGTCTTCAGCCTGCCCCAGTGGAAGTACTTCGTGACTGACTGCCGTGCGCCAGGCCCGGGAGCACGTCCGCGAGGCCCATCAGAAAGGGGTACTGGACTAGATCTTTGACCAGATTCAGGCCGGTGCCACCCGCCGACAGCCATAGTGCCAGCCCCGCCCATCCTGGGCCAGGAAGTCGTCGGCCTCAGAGGGGCCCCAACTCCCCGCCTCGTACAGCACCAGCGGCGGCGCATCCGGCCGTTCCCAGCCGGCCAGGAGCGGATCCACCAGCCCCCACGCCAGTTCGATCTCGTCGGCCCGCGCAAACAGCGACGCATCGGCCTGCAGCGCGTCCAGCAACAGCCGCTCGTAAGCATCCGGCAGCGTGCCTGCGCCAAAGTCACTGGCGTAGTGAAACTCCAGACCTACCGAGCGGGTCCGCATGCCGGCGCCGGGCTGCTTGGCTTCGAAGCGCAGGCGAATCCCTTCGTCGGGCTGCAGGCAGAGGGAGAGGACGTTGGGCGTGATCTCACGCCCAGAGGACTGTGGAAACATCAAGTGCGGCACGCGCTTGAATTGAACGGCGATCTCGGTCGTTTTGGCTGCCAACTGTTTGCCGGAGTGCAAATAGAAGGGCACGTCGCGCCAACGCCAGTTGTCCACGAACAACTGGAGCGCGGCGTAGGTCGGCGTCTGTGAGTCCGGGGCCACGCCCGGCTCGGCGCGGTAGCCCCGGTACTGGCCGCGCACGCTGCGCGGCACCGGACGGACCGCGCGCAGCACCTTGACCTTTTCGTCCCGCAGGCTGTTGGCCTCGAACAGCGCGGGCGGCTCCATGGCCGTCAGCGTCAGTAGTTGCAGCAGGTGATTCTGGAACATGTCGCGCAGGATGCCGGCCTGGTCATAGTACCCGGCGCGATGCTCCACGCCGACGCTCTCGGCCATGGTGATCTGGACGTGATCCACGTAGTTGCGGTTCCACAGCGGCTCGAAGATGGCGTTGGCGAAGCGAAAAGTCAGGATGTTCTGGACGGTCTCCTTGCCCAGGTAGTGATCGATGCGGTAGACACTTGCTTCGTCGAAGACGGCGTGGACCTGCGCGTTGAGGCGGCGGGCGCTTTCCAGGTCGTGCCCAAACGGTTTTTCGACGATGATGCGCCGCCAGCCCCGCTCGCTGCGGTTCAGCCCGGCCCGGCCCAACTGTTCGACGATCAGCGGGTATAGCACAGGCGGGGTCGCCAGGTAGAACAGCACGTTGCCCTGGGTGCCAGGCTCGACGTTCAGTTCCGCCAGCCGCTCCGCCAGGCGGCGGTAGGTCTCCGCGTCGTCATAGTCGCTCGCCAGGTACGAGTGGCGCTCGGCGAAGCGGGGCCACAGTTCACAGACACCCGGCGTGAGCCGCGCGTACCCCACCACGCCCTCGTAGAGCCGGGCGCGGTAAGCCTCTTCGGCCAGGGATGTGCGCGCCACCCCGACCACGCGGGTAGCCGGGGAGAGGAGACCTTCGCACGCCAGACTGTGCAACGCGGGCACCAATTTCCGCTGCGTCAGATCGCCCGAAGCGCCGAAGATGACGATGGCGGCAGGAGGGCTGGAATTGGGTTTGTTCATCCGGTGCCCACCACCGGCTCTTCAGGCCGGTGTGCCCACCACCGGCTCTTCAGGCCGATGCCATGCGAGCCCGTAACAGGCCACGCCCAGGAGCGCAGCCTTGGGATTGAGGATGACGTGCACCGGCATGCGCGCCAACAGGTCCGCCATGCGCCCCTTGTATCGGAACCTGTCCATAAAGCGCTCCTGTTGCAGGACGGGCAGGATGTGCGGCGGAATGCCACCGCCCAGGTAGACGCCGCCGGTGGCCAGTACCTTGAGCGCCAGGTTCCCCGCCTCCGCGCCAAGTGCGGACACGAAGACGTTCAGCGTGGCGACGCACAGTTCGCATGGCCTCTCGCGATCGAACGCGGCATTGACGATGACCGGAGTAGGATCGTCGGTCGCGGCCAGTCGCCCGGCCAGCCAGGCCGGTTCATCGGCGTAGCCGCTGTCCTTCAGGTAGGCGTAGACGTTGGGCAATCCCATGCCGGAGCACACGCGCTCGGTACTGACGTGCCCGAAACGGGCCTGCAAGTAACGCAGCAATTCGGCCTCAAACAGGTCCAGCGGGGCGAAACTGGTATGTCCCCCCTCCGAGGCGTAAGCCCGGTAGCGGGAGCCATCCCAGGTGAGATACGCTTCCCCCAGCCCGGTGCCTGGCGCGATGACGGCGAGCGCCCCGCCGGAAACCGGCTGGCCCGCGTTGAGCGTGTGCAGGTCGGCCGGCTCCAGGAACGGCACGCTGTTGGCGATGGCCTCCAGGTCGTTGAGCAGGTGGGCGGACGAGAGATTGAGTGCCTCCTGCAACCGTCGTTCGTCTATCACCCACGCCAGGTTAGTCACCCTGACCCGGCCGTCTACCACGGGGCCTGCCACGCCAAAACAGGCCCGCTCCACCTTCAGATCAAGCTGGGACAGGAACTCGCATGCCAGTGCCTCCAGGCTGGGGTAGTCGGCGCTGGGAAAAGTCTTTTCCACCAGCGGCACGCGCGGCCCTGTCTCGCGCGAGAAAATGGCCAGGTCGGTCTTGGTTGCCCCGATGTCACCGGTAAGGAGTGTCATCTTTTCCTCCGGGTGCTGACTGGTCTATCAGAATCGCCCGCGCGGGTGCGCCATCGATCCCGACAATCCTTAACGGCAGGCACACGAGCAGATACATGCCCGGGGCGATCCCGCTCAGGTTCAGGCTCTCGACCGGGACAACGCCCGCGCGCAGCAGGACCCGGTGGGTGGGGCGGGTCTGGCCGAAGGGCCCAACCGACAGGTAATCCACGCCCACCAGCCGGACGCCGCGCGCCACCAGCCAGTGTGCGCCGTCCTCGGTGATGCCGACAAAGTCTTTGGCGAACTCGCGCTCGCCGCGTGCCCAGCGCTCGGAATTGCGGGTGTGGAAGAGCACACGCTCGGTGCCGGCTGGGAGCGGCAGCGCCTCGAGCACGTCCGCCGAAAGTGCATCGGCTTCCAGCGCTGCGACGACGAGCGCCGGGCCGACCAGCACGTGCAGGTCGAGCGTGTCTACACCCGCGCCGCCCAGGATAAAGTGGGCCGGCGCGTCCACGTGCGTGCCGGTGTGCGCCCCCATGTCCAGGCGCGTGACCGTCGCGTTGTCGCCCCGCTCCAGGTGAAAGGGTTGGGTCATGCGCACCGGCGGATCGCTCGGCCAGGTGATGAGCGATTCCGAAATTGGGAGCGAAATATCGTAGATTACTGGCATGGGATGAACAACCTCTGGCCTATCCGGATGTAGTTCATGTTGTAAATCCGGTTGGCGGCGGCGATGCTCCAGGGGCTGACGCGGTAGATGCGGCCAATGCACAACAGCGTGTCTCCGCGCTGCACGGTGTAGTATGAGCCGCATGGCTGTGGCCAGGGATAGGGCGGGCCGGCTGGGATGTAGAGCCGCTGCCCGACGTAAATCCGGTTCGGATTGGCGAGTTGGTTGGCCGAAGCAATCGCCCATGGGTTCACACTGTAGAGACGACCGATGGAGAACAATGTTTCACCCCGGACGACCGTGTGCCACGTGGGCACGCCGGCCGCCGCAGCCGGCATGACAGTTCCCAGGACTAGCGGCAAGACGAGCAGAACCACAGACAAGACTTTGGCTGGCAAGACTTTGACGCACATACTACGCCTCCTTCATCCTACAGGCAATCTACCATCCTCCTTGCACTTCCCACGACGCTCACGTTTCACGTTTCACGTTTCACGTTGAAAATACAATTCCCCTCTGTACCTCCCACAGCACAGCCTGTTCTCTGAACGCAGCGCTGAACATGTCAGGATCGGTCGCGGTCAGCAGTGCCTGCTCGACGCCGTCTACCCGGGCCAGGAGGTAGCGCCGCCGGGCCACGTCCAGTTCGGCCAACACTTCGTCCAGCAGGAGCACCGGTGTCTCGCCGGTTTGCTCCTGCATCCACTCCAGTTGGGCCAGTTTGAGCGCCAGCACGGCCGTGCGTTGCTGGCCCCGCGAACCGTAGGTGCCCAGGTCTACCTCGTGCGTGCCCTGGGCCGGGTTGCCGGCGATGAAGGACAAGTCGTCCCGGTGCGGACCGCTGAGCGTCGTCCCGCGCGCGATCTCGTCCGTCCGCCGCGCCAGGAGTGCCTGCCGGAAAGCCTCCATCAGCCCGTCGGCTCCTACCCCCGGTGGAGGGCCTTCGTAATGCAGGCCCAGCCCCATCTGGTACTTGAGCGCGGGCGGCGCGGCCGGGTCGAAGTTGGGCTGATACTCCAGCCGTAGCCACTCCCCCCCGCCGGTCAGTTGTTGGTGGATGCGGTCAGCGCGCTGCGACAGGGCGGCCACGAGCGCGCGGCGGCCATTGGCGATGACGATCCCCTGGCGGGCCAGCACGTCCTCGAAGGGAGACAGTTGGGCCGGGTCGCCTCCCTCGTCGCGCAGGTGGCGCAGCACGGCGTTGCGCTGGTGCAGCGCCTCGGTGTAGCGTTCGAGCGCCGTACAATAAGCCGCGTCCACCTGGCACAGCGTTTCGTCCAGGTAACGGCGGCGGCCGGCGGGCGGCCCGTTGACCAGTTCTACGTCCTGTGGTGTGAAGAGCACGACGTTCAACCGCCCGGTCAGGCTGGCGCGACGTTTGCGTGCCCGGTCCACGCGGATCGTCTTCTGCAGCCGGACTGTGCCATCGGCCAGCGATTTTTTCTCCAGGACGATCTCTACCTCCTGGATACAGTCACGGCGCACGATCTCGGCCCACACGCGGGCATAAGGCAGCCCCTCTGCCTCGGCCTCCCATTTGATGAGTTGACGGTCGAGTGAGGTCAGGGGCGAGGATCCGGTGGCGAGGAGATAGATTGCCTCCAACAGGCTGGTCTTGCCCTGGGCGTTCGCGCCGTATAAGAGCAGCGGACGCTCGGGCAGGGCCAGTTCCAGGCGGGTATAGTTGCGGAAGTTGGTCAGGCTGAGGTAACGGATGCGCATGGTGGCCTTATTCGATCTCGAACCGTCATTCTGAGCGAAGCACCGTCATTCCGAGCGCAGCGAGGAATCTCCCTTCACGCAGTCCAGAGACCCTTCGGCTTCGCTCAGGGTGACGCGCTGGAACACCGTCATTCCGAGCACAGCACCGTCATTCCGAGCACAGCACCGTCATTCCGAGCACAGCACCGTCATTCCGAGCGCAGCGAGGAATCTCCCGCCGGCCGTACGGCAACAGCCTGCGTCGCCGTGCGCCCCTCTTCGCAGATCAGCGCCACGCCGCCGCCCACGAGCGGACGGCCGGTATCGCTGACCTCGAAGAAGAGCCGGCTGTCAATCCACCCCCGCAAGCAGGTACCGACCACCTCCAGACTCAGGTCGTGTGTCTCACCGAACTCCCAGGGCAAGTCCGCCTCGGCCAGCACCGTGTCGCCGTCCAGCGCTTTGACCAGCCGCGCCTTGCCGTCGCTACAGAGCAGCAGCGCATAATAGCGGCGCAGCCCCTGCACCCGGGCGCCGATGCCGGCCGCTTTGACCACGTGTGGCGTGACGTCGGCGCTGACCCGGTAATTGGTCCACTCGCGCGTGCCCTGGATCAGGAGGCCCGTGCCCCGATTCTGCACCAGGCGATACGGCTCCGGCCACCAGGTCCCGCTCGGGTGGTCCAGGCCGTCTATCCAGGCGCGCTGCCACATTGTACCACCGCTCGCCGGACGGGTCAACACGACGTCCGGCGCACCGTCCCAGGCCAGGTAATCCAGGTACACGCTGCCATCTCGCAAATCGCAAATCGCAAATCGCAAATCTGCAAACGCGCACTGCGATGCGCTGATTTCCACGCCGATCTCGGCAATCGGATTGCCACCAACCTCCTCCATGCGCCACTCGAACCCGGCGTCGCCCCCTGGCGGCAGGACGGCCTCCGGCCCGTACACCCTCACCAATTCGTCGTTGGCCCCGTAGATGCGGACGTAGAGCCGGCAGGTGACCGGCGTGCGGTTCTCTCGGTCCGCCGCCACGCCCGCATGCACGGTCTGGCCCGCGTACAGCGTGGGCGAGGCCAGCAGCCCGTAACCGGGCATGCGGGCTGCCGCGGGCGGGATGAAGGTGGCCGTGGCGGCCCGCGCCACGCGGCCTGGTGCGACGTGATGGTAACGCAATGCCAGGCTGCGCTCCCCGCGCCGGCTGTATCCCGCCACGTTCTCCATCCTCACGCTGCCGCTGGACTCGACGCTGTCCTCCGGCACAAAGCCCTGCACGGCCCCGGGCAACTCGAAGTGGAAGCGCGCGCCTCCCTTGGGCGCGATCGGCGCTTCCCCGGCCAGCGCGCGGCCGACGTTCACGACGTGGACCGTTTCGGTCACGGCGTCGGTGATCGCCCGCCCGCCGTCGGCCGTCGGCAGGTACAGCCGGTCGGCCACCGGCCCGCGCCAGTCGGGGCCGGCGTCAAGCCCCGCCAGCCCGTTCTTGATGCCCATCAGGCACCCGACGTTGCCCGAGTTGCAGTCGGTGTCCCAGCCGCACGTGTTCACGATCATCAGTGTCTTCTGAAAGTCGTCGTCGCCGTACAGCAGGCTGAGGACGATCAGCCCGTGGTTGGGCACGACGTGACAGTTGCCGCCGTACCTGTCGTAGCCGTAGTGGGCCTCCAGCCGCTCCCGCGCCCTGCGCCAGTCCGGCTCCCCGGCGCGCCACTCACGGACGTCCGCAACCATGCGGTAGATGACCGAGTCCCGCGGGATAAAGGAGAGGCCCGTATCCAGCAGCCGGTCCACGTCGGGCTCGACGAACGCCTGCGCCTCCATTGCCGCCAGCACCTGTGCGCCGTAGACCGCCTCCCCGTCGTGGCTGACGCTGGCCGCCCGGCGCGCCAGGTCCGCCGCCAGTTGCGGGTCGCCCGGCGCGACCATGGCCCAGCCGTCAATAAAAATCTGCGCGCCGATCTGCTCGGCCACCACCTTGCCATTGAGCGCGCTCGAGCCGCTCAGCGGTGCCTCAATGCCGCTTTTCAGGCGCAGGTAGGCCGTGTGTTCGGTCGAATTGCCCAGCCCGCCCCACCACAGGATCGTGCGGCCCTCGACGATGTAGTTGAGCCAGGTCTGGCCGATCTGTGCCGGCGTCAGGTCACGCCGGTTGCCGTAGTCGGGCAGCGCGCGCAGGAAGGTGAGCGTGCCGGAGATGTCGTCGTCGGTCACGATCAGCGGCAGGTTCCGCTTTTCGTGGACGTAGTACCATATCTCACCCAGTTCGTCCACGATGCGCTCGTACGTCCAGCCCTCGAAAGGTCGGCCCAGGTAGACGCCGATGATCTTGCCCAACACGCCGGCGTAGACACGCTCCGTGTAGTCGTGTGGAATTGGCACGCTGGATTTCCTCCTGTCTCACATCAACGTCCGGCAGCGCCATCCCGCGCGCCACCCTGGCCGGGGCGGTCCAACTGGCCCACTGTGGACGAGGCTCCGGACTCCCCAACTTGTTGGGGATACAACGCGACGAGCCCAGACAAGTCTGGGACTCCGCTACAGCCCTACATCGGACTCCCCAACTTGTTGGGGGTATGACGCTGGCCCAGACAAGTCTGGGACTCCGCTACAGCCCTACATCGGACTCCCCAACTTGTTGGGGATACAACGCGACGAGCCCAAACAAGTTTGGGACTCCGCTACAGCCCTACACCGGACTCCCCAACTTGTTGGGGATACAACGCGACGAGCCCAAACAAGTTTGGGACTCCGCTACAGCCCTACACCGGACTCCCCAACTTGTTGGGGGTATGACGCTGGCCCAGACAAGTCTGGGACTCCGCTACAACCCTACATCGGACTCCCCAACTTGTTGGGGATACAACGCGACGAGCCCAGACAAGTCTGGGACTCCGATGGACAAATCTAAACTTGGGTCAATCGCTGAACCAGCAGGTCCTGAAAGGCCGGCAGGCCCTTCCAATCCGTCGCGCAGTTGATAGGCCTGGCGGCGTCGTCAATCACCGTGTAGCCGTCGTCGGTGATCCGGATGCCCAGCCGCTCCAGCACGAGCAATTCCTCGGAGAAGGCCAGGTAGACCGCCACCGGGTCGAAGAGCACCGAACTTTGCGTCTCGGTGTCGAGCCCCTGCCCCCACGCGCAGTGCGAGGCCCACACGCGATAGTTTTCGATCACCGCCTGCACGAGCGGATCCTGGCAGTCGCGCACGGCGCGGTACTTTTCCCCCTCCAGCCGGACCAGCCCACACGTGTCGAGTGGCGTGATCGTCACGTCCCAGGGAGCCGCGAAGACCTTGCGGCAGGCCAGCGGGAAATGGGCCACGTTATATTCGGCCGAGACCGTCTCGCTCCCGCCGTATCCCCGCCGGATGCTGCCGTGCATGCCGACGAACCTGGCGCGCCGGGCAATCCCAGGCTCACGCGCCAGCGCAGCGGAGATATTGGGCAGCGGGCCGATGCAGACGAGCGCGACCGGTTCCAGCGAACACATGATCGTCTCAATGATCACGCCGACACCGTCTTCGTGAACAGTGCCAGGATAACGCGAGAGGTCATATCCTTCGACCCACGGCGCTTGCGGGAACGGCGTGGTTTCGAGGTATATGCCCACGCCAACCGGCACGTCCGCCCGCCCGCCGATCTCCAACATGCGGGCGACGATTTTGGCGCGACCTGTCGTGTCCCCCGTGTCGGTCACCACCAGCTTGACGTCCAGCTCGGGCGACCTGAGCATAAACGCCAGCGCCCACGTGTCGTCAATGTCGGTCCCGATGTCGGTATCGAGGATGACGGGGATCTTCTTGCTTGAGTGGGAAGTTGTGGACAACATTGCTATCTCCTTTGCGGGTTCCTCACCCCCACCCCGGCCCTCTCCCTGGCAGGGAGAGGGAGCGAGCGTTCTCCCCTCCCTCGCAGGGAGGGGCAGGGGGA
>Ga0315296_10000570_pt1 | contig 33647 bp, 29 predicted proteins | sample YL17G14_18_MG_FD_203921 | JGI IMG/M metagenome (GOLD analysis project Ga0315296, IMG submission 203921) | Sediment microbial communities from Yellowstone Lake, YNP, Wyoming, USA - YL17G14_18 | ecosystem: Environmental > Aquatic > Freshwater > Lake > Sediment | place: USA: Wyoming | collected... | reverse complement strand
ACCCTGCACCCTCGGCCGACTGGCCGAGACAAAAGAATGGTTTGTTACAACACCCGCCGTTGCCTTACTAACAGATGGTAAAGTTACATCCGCCTGGGAAGAAAAAGCACCGGATTTAGAAACAATTCTCCAGAATATAGCAAAATTGCAGAATAACAGCAGAAAATTCGTTATTTTCGTCAACAAACCACTTAACACATTCGCCATTGATTGAAAGGAGGGGAGAATTATGATATAATTGTTTGATTGGCAGATGTTTGTTTTAGGGGTGTGAATTGTATTTGATAAAGTTATGTTTAGATTCAGAAGGAGTAATTGCAATGAAAACGCAGAAAACACATATTGTTGGATTTTGTTTTATTGTAGTTTCTATTATTTGCTTAATGAGTGGAATTTTTTCAGCTCAAAGGGCGTTAGGCGCAACTGGTTGGGATGCCTACTCTTATGGTGAATATTGTGAATGCGGATGGGAGGATGAATGTGAGGGTGAAAATAGCGGTAGTTGCTCAGGGCTATGCGTTGGACTATGCAGTAGCTGTGGTACTACCCAAGTTAGATACCATCCATTTAGTGATTGCGTATCGGGTGATAAACCAGGGTACTGTGGAGAGGGAACGGAGGTAAGGTGCAAAACAACAACTGAATGTTGTTGTTTTGTTGCTCTTTGTGGGACAAGTGGTACTGTGCCAGATACAGACTTAAAACATGATTGTATCACAGATTAGTTTTAAATGCTACAACTCGATGGGTAATAAGCAATCTTCAATCTTATTACCCATCGAGTCTTTAGGAGGTATATTTTACAAGCAGTTGAGTTTATCAAGTTGAGAACATATTTTTGACATGAAACCTAATCGTATGAGCTACATATTCTGTTGTTGAATAAATAGCAGTTATGGAGGAAAAACAATGAAACTATTCTACAGGTTGTATTCTATGAAACGTGCAGTCACTGTTTTTTTAATTTTATCTTTATGTACAAATTATATATACGGCGACATAAACAGTATCGTGAATAGCAAGCCGGATGAGGTTCTTAAGTATTTATTAGCCAGATTGGAATCTAATTCAGATCAATTCCATAGTGGAAAAGGGAAAGTATCCTGGGAAATAACAGGAATAACGGGTAACTATTTTGATGTTCCAGCAGGAACCAAAAAGCAAATGTCAATCGACTTTGCTTTCAGTGAAGATAAGCTCCGATGGGACACTTATGTTAAGTATTTTAACGAAAATGACCAACTTAAATCACATTTATATCGAGGAGTTGTAAACTATCCGGTCGAATATGAAGCGGAAATGTTTATTGACTCGACAAAAAATGACATAAAAAATGTTCATGAACTTAGGCCCACAGATTTATATATATGGAAAAGCGGTGAATCCAAATCAAGTACATATTCTGGAGGTCGTGTTGATTTGAAATACATGATGCAGCCCTTTGGTCTTCCTCTGGAAGCGATCAGACAAGTTTTATTCGAGGGCGATAAATCGGAAATTGAGATTCAAGTATTAGATGTTTCATCTGATTCTGACAATTTAATTGCTGTCAAATTAGAAATAAGAAATGAAAATTCTGCAATAGAAGAACATTTAACTTTTGATGTTTCAAAAGGCTATAACATTGTCAAAGAAGCGGTGTTTCTGGAAGGGAAACTTGGATCGCAGGTCATTCGGACTTTTCGTCCTTACGGTGAGGATTGGTTTTTAGATTCTCTAGAACATACACTTTACCATCTAAGTGTTGGAACTACACCAACAGGAAAAGCTGTCTTTCAAGTTCGAGAGTTTGAACCAAATAAGAGTATACCTGAAAGCACGTTTGAGATTCGTGGCATGGGGCTAGCCAAACATGTGGAAGTTCATGACATGGTGGTAGGCGTCAAATACAAACCAAACGTTGAAGAACTCCTTGAGGAATCTGTAGAAAAAATTTTAGACATTATACAAAATCAATATAATAACTATGATGTTAGGTCTGAATCTGAAAAGCAGAAACTCTTGACCGGAACCCCTCATGAGTCTCCTTTGGCTGGACAAGAGCAAAAAGATCAAAAAGAGTCGATAGAAAAAGAAAGTGATTTGAAATTTAAATTGGTCATACCGTTTGCAATACTGGCAGTAGCTATATTAATTTTAATACTTCTTCTCAGAAAACCGTTTCATAAGAGATAAATTAAAAACATTAGTTTTGTCAATTACCGACTAAAAAGGAGTATATGTACCTATGCATACCACTAAACTGGGAATTATAGTACTTTTTATATTAGTACAACTGAAACTCTGTTTAGGAAATAACCTTCTCGAATCACAACATGTTCAACAAATAAACAGTAGAGAGATGTCTATACGCACGATTGAAGTTGAGCAATGTGGCATAGTAAGTATTTATGCGATAGCAAAGCGATATAATATACCGATAAATTTACAATCTCTAATTGATAAATGCCCTAACGAAGTATTTACACAATCTGGAATGAATAAAGAAACACTATTAAATTTGCTACATTATTTTTCACTCCGCAGTCTAGTTGTTGAAGGTTCTTTTAAAGATCTTATCCTACCAGCTTTGTCTAAAGGATATTCTGTTATTGTTCCTGATTGGTCTAATCCTGAACGGCCACACCTCTACGTTTTCTTTTCTTTTGATGAGGGAAAAATCCTATGTCTTAATCCACCACGTAAAGTTTCTTGGTTTACAGAGCAAGAGGCTCAAAGATTATATAGTAATGTTGGAATTGTAGTTTCCCCTGATAATTTGGCCCCCTTATCTATAAATTCATCCGATAACAATTCCTTAGTTTGGTTTATTGCATTTTGTGGATTTTTCTTCTCAGGAATCGTTATATTACTGATGAAGAGGCATAATCGAAATGTTCTTCGTATTTTAATCGGAATATCTGCTTGTGTGATATCTCATAGTTTTATAAGTTCTAATTATGTTTTGGCCGCTAATGAAGTGAGTAATGTGCTAGAATATAAGCATGATTATGGTATAGTTGAACCTGGTAAAAGTTATACACACATTTTTTATGTAATGAATACTTTCGATTCCCCCTTTATTGTATCTCGTATTATTAAGGGATGCAATTGTACAGATATAATACTTTCAAATCAGGAAATTCCCCCAGGAGAAACAATTACTGCGGAAGTTACCACAATAGTAAAAGAAGGCCAAGTCAGCGATTTAAGAGTTTCATCAGTTCTAGTTGGCAGTTTGAATCCGCCAAATATCATAAAGCTCATTGTCACCGGAAAAAATAAAGGTGATAATCGTTTAGACAGTCGATTACTTTCTTCATTACAAGAGATAGATTTAGGCGAAGTTTACGAGTCAAAAATAACATTCAACCTTTCTTTTTATGTCCAACGTAAGGACAGAACATCAATAATGCTTGATTCTGTCACAACAAGCCATTCTGCTATAACAACAATACAAACTAATGGTTTAAATCCCTCAAAAAAAGAAAATCGTTTATTTTTAGATGTTCAAATAAACACATCTCAATTATACAAAGGTGCAATAAATGAGTGGATTGAAATTAAAACAAAGCACAAAGAATTCCAGACTTTAAAAATTCCAATAATTGGCTACGTAAAACCAAATATTTGTGCTAAACCTGAAAAGTTATTTATAGAGAGCAATGACGCAAAAAAATGTTGGGGTGTAAACTTATATTCTCGTGAGAAACAAATATTTGATATTTTTTGGGCAGAACATACATTAGGAGAAGGTTGGGGTTTAAAGGCCACTGGCTCGCGAATCGAGCTATGTAAATTGAAGCCCTTCGCAAATCAAACTGGCATAATAAGCGGTGAAGTAAAGGTTGTTCTAAAAGTGGAAGGTGAAAGGGGGCGTAAAAATGTTGTTGTTCCAGTATATGGGTTATGGGAATCAAAAGAGAAAGATAATACAGAACGGTCAATATACCCTAACAACTATTTATTTGAACTTGAAACAATGGGTTTGATTTTTAGTGTCGATGAAATATTAAAATGTCATAATGGAGTAGTTTGTGCAGAATTCACACTGCGACCAAATAAAAAGAATCAAATTGGAACGGGACACTTCACTTTTGAAGCAACAGATCAATATTTGCGACGTCCTCTTGGCGTCTCGGTTGATGGGAGGGTCTATAAGCAATGGTGGGCATTTAAACCAAAATTATCCGCTGAAAAAGAAATAGAATGGTTACCATTAAAGGCGCATACTTTTTGTCATGGCGAATGGTACAAGGATCGCCATGCTAATAATTCAAGCACTGATGAAAATCTTATGCTAAAAATACCATTAACGCAAAATAAGGTATTACCATTCTCGGATGCAGTTAGGATGTTATACTCAAAACTGCTTGAGCTTGAAAAATCAGGTAAAGAAACAGAGTTGAGTTTAAAAAAGAAAAAATTACCAAACGGTTTTTACGAAATTCGTCAATGTAAGCCGAGTGATATAACCGAAGAAGCTTTTCTTGAAGAAGTAATGTCAAAATGATCTGACCCCGAATTATGTACCAACCTTGATTAGAGAGTTACCCACGTTCTTTATCCTGCAATCCGGCAGGCGGAGCGCAGCGGAGCCTGGCGGATTGCAACTCGCCGCAAAGGCCGCAGGGGTCATATAACCCAATCCGCTATGTGGACGATGATTATTATATTCCAATCGCCATTGCTCTACAATAACCTTTGCCTCCTTCACTGAATAAAATACTTCACGGTTCAAAAGATCATCATGCAGCTTGCCGTTGAACGACTCAATGTAGCCGTTCTCCCAAGGACTGCCTGGTGCAATGTGCAATGCCTCAACGTGATTTTTTTTAAGCCATTTTTTAATCGCATCTGCAATAAACTCAGGCCCGTTATCACTGCGGATAAAATTCGGTACTCCACGAACCATGAACAAATACTCCAATACTGCAATCACATCCCTGGCCCGGATTGATCGGCCCAACACACATTACTAATTGTTCTCTGTTATTACCTGATTAATAGCTATGACTATTGTAATCTAGGGAGATTGTGCGATAAGCGACTCAGGAACACCGTCGGCGGCACCTGCTCTTGTGGATCAAACACGCCCAGGTAATAGATCTGCTCAATCTCATTGTTCGGCGAGTGAGCAAGAAACGCCACGCCACCGATTCCAGCGGCGATAATGTCCCTGGTGCTACTGCATCCAGAACTCAGCCCCAGCAGAGCTAATACCATTAAGGCTCGTTGAGCAACCAGAATTAAAGACCACACATCACGCATGATGATAGCACCTCCAAATTATGATAATCCACTACTCGCTATTTGACTTGCATTTGGCTGCGCCGCTAAGCTTTTGGCTCTCCGAGATGCTAAGTCTGCCTTAAGAATACAACCATCTCGGCTTCTTTTCAACACTTATTTTCCAATATGGCTAAAAAAATCCCCTTTGTGCTTTCATCCGTCAACACCACCGGAATTGGGCTTCTTGGCATTTGTCTAATTTGACTGCGTCGCGCTGAGCCGGGCGCGGCGTTCCTGAGCGTACGCGGTCTTGGGGCTTCTCATTGTTTTGGCAAGAGTCCTTTGTAGTCTGCGACAGACACCGACCCAAATTGCGACATTATTGGCAAACCTGCATCAATAGAAAACCCAGCACCAAGAAACAATGGCGCGAGATGACTCAAGCGGGGATGGCATGACCGCCTGACGGGGACGATCGTCATCTGTCAGGTAGGGTTGCGCACGCGACGACGAATCGCATTTGCCGCCGTGATGACTTTGGTCGGTGTCTACGTCGCGGCAAGCTGCCGGCCCTTTGAGTATCACGGGCGTTTTGTCTCTTTCACTTATCTAACGCGCCGGGCTTTCATCTACGGCAACCGTAGTCTTAAGCAAATTCAGACAATTGTTCTTTAGGCTTATTCGTCATTATCTGGGTCGTAGGTTCATAGCGGGGGAGGGTTTCGAACCTACGACCTATCAGATCTTTGTGTCGGGGTCTGCGTGGCCGACAATAGATAAGTCTTAGATGTGTAAAGAGTAAAGCCCCCCTACGAAGATAGGGTTACACTTGAGCGAGAGTGCTCTGGGCATAAAGAGTTTCCATACCCATTTAGTTGCCGAAAGACTATGCATTAACACCTTCTGCGTTTTTATTTTCATTTAAATTTGCAAAAAGTATCATTTCACTATCAACATTCTCCCTTTGACAAACGCCATTCTTTTAATGAATGAAGTTAATATCGGAAAGGCCATGTGTAGGAGCACAGCTCTTTGACATATTGGTTGAGGATGTGAAGTCGAAAGCCTAAAGAATAAGCTATTCAAAGGAACTTCATCATCAGCTTGAGTTTGTCGTGGCAATAGGGCGATTTTTTGCCGACAGCTTCAGCAGGTGTTTGTCCCTTGAGGCGTTTATTGGGCATGAAATAGTTGTGCCTGTAGAACCTGGCAGCGACAAAACACCACAGGCCATGTTCGCTCTTGAAGCCTCGCTAGGCTTTAGCGGCGGTTTTTCAGTCTGACCACTGTCTTTCCAGGCGGTTGTTGTTGACTTTTTTGACCGGGTCCCAGTCCCATCCGACGTATCGTATATGCCTGATTTCGGTTTCGTATTGGAGGTCGTCCAGGGCGCAGGGATAGCTGTGCAGGCCATCGGTGACGACATTTGCCTTTCGCAGAGACGGGGAGTTCTCAAAGGCGATGTTGAGTGTGCTTCTGGCGTATTCGATAGACCTTCTGGGCGATATGAAGAAGGTTTGAATGGAATCGAATTTTGACTCCTTACCGGCCCATACCCACCGTTTTTGGCCCTTTACACGGAATTGGGTTTCGTCTGCGAACAGTCTTTTTCGGCGGGAATATGGCACTTTCAAGGGGCCGAGGTTTTTGTGTAGATTCAGGGCTGCCTTGTGGGTCCATCTGGTGACCGTGTCATGGGAGATTTTCAGGTTGTACAGCTGCCTCATGAACTGGGCGACCTGGGGAGCCGGGATGGCATGGATCACCGTCATGTAGACGACTATGGAGACGGTTTCTTTTGAGAAGTCCATCTTATTCCAGCAGAAAGGTATGGCCAGCGTATCTATTTTGATTGCCTCGATGGCGTCTTTAGCGATGTTGAAGGTTTTTCCGGGAAACGGGATGTTGATCTTGTGTGTGCATTTTCTTTTTCCCTTGGCGTTATGTCGATTGCAACGGAAGCGGTAACTTCCAGGTATCGCTTTTGCACTTTGGGCATTTGACATGATCGTCCTTAACCACAGTACAACTCTTTTCGATATGGGCAAAACCGGGTGTAAACCGGTAGCCACTAAAACAATGCTTCAGGGCTCATATCGAAAGGCTTTTGACAATCAACCGCAGTTTGTTGCGAAGGAACGAAGAGCAGAAAGGAGGCTTGCCATGGAACTTTTTGGACGGTTGGTTTTGATAGGGATAGGAGTATTTATCGCTTTCGTCGCAGTCCGGCCCTGGCTCAAGCTTCCGAAAGGTCCGACCATTAAACCACCCAATGTGAGAGTGATTTTTTTGATGTTGGCTTTTGCGGGTTTGTTCTTAGGACTTGGTACTTTTGGCCAAGAGTTTATCCCGCATTACGCAAGTTGGTTGGGAACAGTTAGAGGTATGGTAAGTAGTCCAGGGCAAAAATCATATGCGGCATTCTTCGATAGTGTCGGCAAGGAGAAGATTCCCGTGGAGTTACAAGAGATCGGGATCAACTATGCTGTCTCCCACCCAATTGAAGGTATGGAAACCATACTTAATAACTCTATCAATAAAGCGCCGAAAAATACAAATGGAGAGAAGGCTTTGCAGTGGGCTCTTGAAAGTTATAAGGGCAAGCAAAAGGAAACTGATTATCTTATAGAAACCAAGGGGGGTGCTGCTTCAGTCGGACAATTCGACCCGGCCACAAGGCAATTGATTTACGATAAAATGCAAAGGCTTCCAGATGATCGAAAACGAGTATTAAGGATTGACGATAAGTCGCTCGAAGAACATAGAGCAATACTAAGACCGTTCCCAAAAAGACCTGATAGATGAGGTTTTCCTGAAACATTCAAGTTATTGACGACGCTTCTGAACAATCCACCAACCAACGGAATATCTCACAAACTGCCAAGTGGACGGGTTTAGTTGACGCTGAATAATTGGCCAAATTTCTGGAAGAAAACAGCGGTCACGAACGACTTGACGAACTTTTATTCGGCTGCCTTTACCTTGACGCGGCTTTGAAGTTGTTTGCTAAAGCGCTCGGCTATGCCCGAAGAGAATATCTGAACCGAGTCGCATTTGAAAAGCACAAGAGGAATTTCACAACTATCAGGATGTGCCCGGATTCAAAAGTAGAACAACGGACCCGGCGAAAGTACTTGAGGCGCCGTTATGTATGTAGGTTTTGCATCTCGGCAATGGAATTTTAATGGGAGACTCGGATGCTCAAAGCAAAAGACATTATGACGAAGAATATAATTTACGTAAAAAAAGACACTCCAATCTTTCAATGCCTGGAGCTGATGGCAGAGCACAGGATCTCAGGTATCCCTGTGGTCGAAGACGATATGAGTTTGGTGGGCTTTATTTCTGAAAAAGATGTGCTGCATTTGCTCCGCGTAAATAAGGACCAGGAAGAAAAAACAGTTAATGATTTTATGACACAACCTGCACTTTATTTTGATGAAAGCGAAAATCTGCTGGATGTTTGTAACTTTTTGGCAAAACACATCTTCAGAAGAGTCCCAATCACATCAAAAGGAAAATTAGTTGGAATTATCAGCCGGGGAGATATCATCGCACATATCGTAAAGGCGAAAAAGTCGGTAGGCCAAGAATTATCTCTGTAGGAGTCTCACCGAACAATAACTCTTGAAATTCATAAGTCCTTATTAAAAAAAGATTTAATCACCTCAATCTCCAAAAGTGCTTTAGTAGCAAATACTTACGCATTTTGACAACAAATACTCAGACGCTCCAAGAACGCTTCCGGCAGGAATCTAAACTTGATATTAGAGTGTCACGGCTCGCTTCATTGGGCGCAGCCTAAGATTGCCCCCCTCATCTGACAGGTGTAGTGGCTCTACAGACCGGACGTGGACATAGCAACCATTGTCCATAGACGGATAGAATCGGCTCCTGGTGATATTATTTGCAATCATTAGGCCTCTTTTGTATAATTATGGCTAAATAAAGATCCCAAATCTTGATGACTAATTTACTGCACTTTTTTTGTGGTTTTGAAGACCTTTTTAAGGAGCAAAACCCCAATGGCGTTGCCAGACACGAGTAAGTATCGATATGATGCCGGTCAGGCGGCTGTGATTTTTGCTGAATACGGTGGTTTTATTCGTGCAGTTATTCATTCCCAGGTTAAGAATGAAGCTCAAGCAGATGATATGTTCCAGGATTTCTTTCTTTCTCTTGTTTATAAACCTGTACCCCAAAATGTCAAGAATATCAAAGGCTATCTCTATAAAGCGATAACCAATGACGTTATTGACTCCGCTCGTCGAGTAGAGAGATACCGGAACCATATGCATAAGTATAGTAAACATCTTGATCATCCTATCAACAAAAGAACTCCGGAAGACGCCTTTATTTATGTAGAAGAAACAAATAAGATGTTCGAATTCATCAAGGGGCGGCTACGAAATAACGAATTTCAAGTGATCACTTTGCGGTACAAGAGTCAATTTAGTATCAAAAATGTGGCAGTAAGAATGGGTGTAAAGTGTAAATCCGTCAGGGAATATACTTCTAGAGGATTGAGGAAAATCCGCCAGTCGTTAAAACTAAAATGAGGTAACGGTAATGATCGCTCCAAACCATAATGCATTATGTGGAGAGGCTAAGCCGTATTATTATGACTTCCTATGTGACGAAAGATGTGGACTCATTCCAGGGTCTATCATTAACCATATAGAGCAGTGTCAACACTGCCAGGAGCAGATAGACCAACTTAAAGTTGTGTTATCGCAAACCGATGATATCGAACCAGAGCAAGGGCAAGTCAGCGCTGCCGTTACAACTATGCTGGAACTTCATTTCGCATACATAGGCAAGCGTGTAACTTGCAAGACTGTCAGACCTTTTCTTCCAGGCTTATTAGACCCAGCTTTAGAGATTCAAATACCAACGCCTGTAACAGCACATCTGGATAATTGCCAAAAGTGTCGTGAAGATATCGATACAATTCGAAGACTAAATCTTAATCGTAAACAGCTATGCCGTTTAAGCCAGTTCCTGGCAGAGAAACCCGCTGACGATAGTGTTAGCTGCTCGCAGGCTCGGGCTGCAATATTATCCATCGCCCTAATGACTTTTCGTGAAACCAATTCAGCGGTCCTGAAGCACCTTTGTACGTGTCCCAACTGCCGGAAAGCTATATATCAATATCGTGAAAGCGTTCGTGCAGACCTCGTAGGGTGCAAATATTATCTCACCATAACCATCTGAAATATATAGACTTAAAGCTTTGTCTAACGAAAGCATTTGTAAAGCTTTCTCTGATTTATTAGCATTTCCTGACTATGGAACAGAAATTTTGGATTACATTAGTGACTTATCTTGCCTATTGCATTGACAAGGAACTTTATAAGGCTATTGATTATCTTCGAGAACAAGTGTGGGTGCTCGTAGAGCAACAGGAAAAACAGAACAAACGGATTTTGCTGACCAACAGCCAACGGATGAGAATAGTAGCCAAAGCCAAAAAGCTAAGCCGAAAAATGCTGGAGAAATGTACTGTTCTGTTTACGCCTGATACCATACTCGGCTGGTACCGCAACCTCATCGCCGAAAAATATAATGGCAGTGAAAATCGCGGCAAAGTTGGAAGACCGCAAATCAGCCAGGAAATGGTAAATCTTGTAATAAGATTCAAAGAAGAAAATCCCCGCTGGGGTTATCAGAAAATCACTGATCAGCTTGTTTACCTGAAATACAATATCAGCAAATCAACGGTTAAAAACATCCTTATCGAAAACGGCTATGATCCTGAACCTGACTTAACCGTAAAAACTACATGGTGGGAGTTTATCAAAAGCCACTGGGATGTCCTGGCTGCCTGTGACTTCTTTACTGTTGAATTACTCATTGGCAGAAAGCTGATAAGATGCACGCTCTTGTTTGTTATAGAGCTTTCAACGAGAAAAGTGTTCTTTGCTCCAATTAAACCTCAGCCTGACGGTGATTATATGAAGCAGGCAGCAAGGATTTTAACTGACTATGAAGATGGATTTCTAAAAGGCAAGAGATACCTGATCCATGACAGAGATCCGCTTTATACCAATGAGTTTCACAATATATTAAAATCCTCTGGTGTAAAACCCGTAAAGCTGCCGCCGCGAAGCCCGGATTTGAATCCTTACGCGGAACGCTTTGTAAAATCCGTAAAATCGGAGTGTCTGGATCATCTGATACTGGCTTCAGTTAAGCAGCTTGAGTATGCCGTAAATCAGTATTGCGAGTATTATCACCACGAGAGAATTCACCAATCCCTGGGAAGAATAATTGAACCGATTCACAAAACAAATGAAGATGCTGAAATTGTTTGTATCGAACGGCTTGGCGGATTGCTCAAATCATATCACAGATTAGCTGCGTAATACAAGCTTGCTGCCCCTGACATTTTAACAGAGACAGTATGCGCATTATGGGAATCTCTACGCCAGAGACTGTCAAGTTCAAGAGCTTCTAAGCAAAACTGAAACGCGAATCACAGACATTCGGATTTATCGCTGACGAAAATCAGAATATTAACTCGTTAAAGAGCAAAGAGTTAGTAGCTGATTAATATTTGCACCGCACGGGGTCTCCGCTGACATCAACGAAAAGCTGCGCTTCCCCAATCGCGGTGCTATCAGCGGTAGTGTTTGTGATACTCTTGAAACCGTAGGTATACAAGTCTGCTCGAGCCTCTGTTGACAGAACAAACACAAAGACAAGAACAAGACTCACAAAACCCACATAACGTTTTATTGTGTACGCCATTGACATTCTTACTCTCCTCACGTATTTGTTTACAACATATTCATATTACTATTATATCGATACCTCCATGCCCTCGATATCACTCCAAGCTTACAAATCTATACTGCAACCCCAAAATCTAAATTAGTATAATTATTATGTCATTAGTATAATTATTGTGTCCGATAGTGTCAAGTTTTTTAAAAAAAGTTTAACCTGTCAGTTACAGGCGGGCGATACATTGGCAGCTGTTTTTAACTACAATAGGTTGTAATAGCCTTTTTTAGCGTATAAATAGGGTTTTACGTCTGCTATGAGACTATCTTTGGCCGCGGCGATAAGTTAAATTTTTTATTTTTTATTTTTTTCAAAAAAATTATTTTTCCCCCTCGCATCCCAACAATTTTCTGTTCTATCGCCTTGGGCGCGTTTCGAACCTACGACCTATCAGATCTTTGCGTCGGGGTCTGCGTGACCGACAATAGATAAGTCTTAGATGTGTAAAGAGTTACAGAAATTCGCGGCTCCTGTAAACCGACAACTCCGACATTCATTAAGGGCTGGGATTCGATACCGTTGGGGAGACCTCAGTAATGCAAAGGATGATCCGCGCCTCGAGCTCCGCCCGGCCCTTGACGTCCACGACCTTGACACGACAGGTAACCTTTTCTTTCTCTTTGGCTCGCCAGCCGACGGCAACCGTCTTGATTTTGTAAAGGGATACGAGAATTCGTACCTCCTGTAAACCGACAACTCCGACATTCATTAAGGGATTCCACCCGGGGCCAGATACGGCCGGTAGAAATCAATAACCGTACCGGTAACTAATGACTCAAGGACCTCCTGCGGGATAGCGTTTAGTTCACAGATACTCTTGCCCTTGGTAATGTAACCCCCGCATCCATAGTAACATGTCTTTACCCGTGTACCGTCCACTCTCTTCTTACCTTTTAGCACAACTATTTCACCATCTATGACCGTCCCTGCCGGAAGACCTCTCAAGCAGGCCAACTCCGGGTATCTATCGCCTATATCCATAAGATGACGATTCTGCAGCCGTAAACGGTCATCTTCAATAAAGCCAAGGCAGCGGGTACCATCCCACTTTACTTCAAAAAGGTGCTTATCGCAGTTGAATGGCTCGGACCTCGCCTGGGCGAGCATTGGCTTGATCATCCGGGGCAGCTCTGAGTGGTTTGCTGATTCTTTAGACAACTTACTATGCCCTCTTCTTCTGTCTTTCCAATACCCTTTCCGCAGTCCTGGCCGCGGGCTTCTTGACTATCCTCGGCATTTTGACTGACTTGGTCACGCTTCCCTTGAGTGCCTCCATAAGGTTCAAAACCTGCACACGTTCTTCCTCCACGGCGACCGATGGTTCAACTCCTTCAATCTTGGCCTTAATTACCTCCAGCAGCGAATCCTGGTAGCGATCCTTGAATAATATTGGGTCGAATGGTGCAGTCTTGTTTTTCAGCAGCTGCTCGGCCAGCTGCAGCTGGTCTTTGGGCACCTGACCATCGGTGATGTCCTCAAAGCAGGCTTTAGGGTTCCGCAGCTCGTCAGCATAGTGCAACCGGATAAGCAAGAATCCCTTCTGGTAAGCCTTCAAGGCAACCAGGTATTCCCTGTTGTGCATAGTGACTTGGCCAATCCCGGCTTTTTTCATCTTGTGCATGGCCTTATGGACGATGCGGAACGCTTCCTGTGCCACAGGACCATCAGGGGCGACATAGTATGCGGCATCTATATAGACCGGATCCAGCTCGGACTGATTAACGAACTGGATCACCTCAATTGTCCTGGTGCTTTCCAGCTTAATCTTTTCCAGGTCCTCCTGCTCAATAGTGATGTACTTGCCCTTCTCGTACTCATAGCCTTTGGTGATCTCGGACCTGGCCAGCTTACCGTGTTTGGGACAGAAGGTGTCCAGCTGGATTCTGCTCCGGCACTGCTTGTGCAGTTGATTTAAGGCCAGATTCTTGGCGCTGCCGACGGCAGCGTAGAGCCGGACCGGAAAGCTGACCAGCGAGATTTTCAGCTGTCCTTTCCAAGTAGTGGTTAGTGCCATGATAACTCCTCCTATAAAAGAATTTCAGGTTCTATTGCTTCAGCGTCAACTTTTCTTTAGTCCGCTGATAATTCTGGTTCTGCCATAGTACAATCAAAGAGATACTTGACATTCTTCAGTGCCCTCGAGGTTTCCAGCTGGGACCGAACGCAATGTCAGTTTTACAGTACCAGCCGGTTTGTTAATCGAAATCTTCTCAATGCATCGCCGCAGGGCAACCAGCTTTTCCTGGGCCAGGCCTTCACGAAGAGTAAACTCCAGGCTTGAAAGGAACTGCATAACGTCAGCAACAATGCTTTTTATCTCAGCTTGCGATACTACCAGCCGGTCGAGCTCTTCGAGTCTGGCTTCGAGCTGGTGCTTCTGTTGTTTCAGCTCAGTCAAGCGCTGGTCTACGAGTTCGCGGTTAGCGGAAGTTATGTTGTCCAGCAGATTGTTGACAATCTTTTTGACCTTACTGAGCTCCTTCTGGGCTCGCTTACGAGCAGCAACGAATTCTTCCGCTTCTGAGCCAATCTGCTCCTTCACCGCCTGGGCTAACTTTCCACGTCCGCCTTCGCCCAAATACGGCCTGTAGAAATCAATAACAGTATCGGTAACTAAGGACTCAAGGACATTTTGTGGGATAGCGTTTAGTTCACAGATACTCTTGCCCTTGGTAATGTAACCCCCGCATCCATAGTAGCGTGTCTTTACCCGTGTACCATCTAACCGTTTTTTGCCCTTAATTCGGGTAACCCCCTGGTATCGACAGCTGCAGAGACTGCATTCCATCAGGCCGGAGAGTATGAACCGGCTGCGCTGGCCGTTCCAGGTTCTTCCGTGGTTCTTAGTCCTCGGGTTGTGTCCTCGCTGTTCAATGGATGTAAGTTGAGTTTCACGTCGTTGTTTTGCCTGCTCCAACAGTCTCCGGCTTATAAGCGCTGGATGGGCATCACGGACGACAATCCAGTCCTGTTTCTGGTTAGGCACCAACCGGGCCCCATGTATATTCTCGCGGTCTACTGCCTGTCCCTCACTAATCCTGTGGAACCGGCCATCAGTGCGACGGTTCCACACCATATCTCCGGCATAGATAGGATTGACCAGGATGGCTCTGATGGTGGTATCGGTCCACTTGCCGCTGTAGATATAAGACCATTCTGGGCCGCGCGGCGTAGCAATGCCCTCCTGGTTGAGCGTATCAGCCAGGGATTTATAACCCCTACCTTCCTCAGCATACATCTTGAAGATACGCTCGATGACTTTTACTCGCTCGGGCTCACCTGGTGTAAGTCTGGCATGATCGCGTTTTGATATATTGAGCGATTCTCCACGAGCCAGGGTCCGAATGACCTTACCCTGCTCATTTAAGACTTTCTTGGAGCCATTGGGCATATATTGCAATATTAGAAGGAACTTACCATCAGCATTTTCATATCGCAGATCATATCCATATGGCGGCGTGCCTCCCATCCAGAAGCCGCTCCCTGACTTTGAAAGCAGCCCTCGAATTGTGACCTTTGATAGGTCTTTGGATTCCTGGCGGGCCTGCCATTGCTTGACCGGTCGCAAAAGGTCATCGGTTGTATCACCATTGAAGTTCTCGCTTACGTAACGAACCTCCACGCCATTGGTCCGAAGGATATGCCGATAATACCCAGCCTCATCATTGTCGAGGCGTCCGAAGCGTTTTATGTCATATACCGCGATAATATCAAAAAGACGGGGCGAGCTTTCGGCATCTTTGATCATCTTCTGGAACGCCCGTCTGCCCAATGTCGATGTGCCGCTGATGGCATCATCGATGTAGAATCTCAAGAAGCGAAGGCCGTTTTCAGCGATATAAGCACTGATAGCATTTTTCTGGTCTTCGATGGACTGTTCCTGCCTGTCCGTGGAACGGCGGATATAGCCGACGGTCCCGTTCCCTGAGCCTGTAAGAATGTCTCTTCTAATCATGTAAGTGACTCGAGGCAGTTGGATATGCGCCGATACCTTCCATGAGAGCCAGAATTTCGTCCGCCGAAGCTTAGCTGGACGGCAGGTTTCGGTGCGAAATTGCACTATATGTACTTCGGGGATAATTTTGAAGATGTGAACAATGCTACTGTGGGTATGCCCCTTGGAAGTACATCTTATACTTTTCCCGGATTTCCTTATCCGGATGGTCTTGTTCCGGGCACAACTTATTATTGGCGAATCGATCCACCGGTTCTATTGATACCTGCCACAGGTCCCAGCTACCTAACCCGCCGGGCCGGTCGGACTCGAAGAGAAGCATCCTGGTCAGTGCCGAAATAAACTTGATGCGAAGAAGCATAGTCTCCGGCAGCCCAAGTAAGAATAGGTGTCTTTTTCGAGCCAGAAGTAAAGACAACGCGCCACCCAAATATCACCCGGCGTAATCCAGCTCTTGCAAACGAAGGCAATAAGCCAAGGGAGTTCATCTAAAAAACAGAAAAAGGAACAAAACCAGCAGGAGTTTTGGCTAACGCAGATGGATTTGTAGCTTCAATGGGGCCGCGTCACATAGGACGCGGAAATTCGTGCCGACTCCAACCGTAGGATTAGAAATAAATCCAGCTTCAATGGGGCCGCGTCACATAGGACGCGGAAATGGAACAAGATTATCATCAGGGAATTCTTTTTATGATCGCTTCAATGGGGCCGCGTCACATAGGACGCGGAAATAGAGTGTCCCGATTCGGCGCTTGCCATCTTTATGTTCGCTTCAATGGGGCCGCGTCACATAGGACGCGGAAATGGATTCGCCCCGGCCCGAGAGTAAACCTGTATAATGGCTTCAATGGGGCCGCGTCACATAGGACGCGGAAATATCTTCGATTTAAGGGGTCCGAAAGGCCGGCCAACTGGGCTTCAATGGGGCCGCGTCACATAGGACGCGGAAATGCTTAGCTGTGCTGTTGCTACCGCTCTTATACCTACCGCTTCAATGGGGCCGCGTCACATAGGACGCGGAAATATAGTCGGGGTGCCGGAATGGGGAGGTTCTGTAATTGGCTTCAATGGGGCCGCGTCACATAGGACGCGGAAATGCGTAAAAGGCTCAAAAGGAGCACTTCTCATACGAAGCTTCAATGGGGCCGCGTCACATAGGACGCGGAAATAATAAAAGTTGCTTCGCCGATCGTACCGATTATAAAGCTTCAATGGGGCCGCGTCACATAGGACGCGGAAATGTTCTGGAACTCGACGAAACCAAATAGTTGAAGCATTAGCTTCAATGGGGCCGCGTCACATAGGACGCGGAAATATTTCTTTTGTAAATCCCATATCATTTTCCTTTCTTGCTTCAATGGGGCCGCGTCACATAGGACGCGGAAATGCGCAAGCTGACCGGCAAGCCGGGGACGCTCGACTTGCTTCAATGGGGCCGCGTCACATAGGACGCGGAAATGCCTATACCGGAAGAGGTAAAGAGCAGGGCAAGAGGTGGCTTCAATGGGGCCGCGTCACATAGGACGCGGAAATGCGGTCAAAATGCCTGCCTTCGGCCTGACTTTGCCACGCTTCAATGGGGCCGCGTCACATAGGACGCGGAAATATCCAGATAGCACCGCCGATGATAAAAGGTTATCAAGCTTCAATGGGGCCGCGTCACATAGGACGCGGAAATAAGGCATAGGATAAAAGTCGAAGCGGAGAAAAAAACAAGCTTCAATGGGGCCGCGTCACATAGGACGCGGAAATCCGGCGGGCCGGCTTTTGTGAAAGAGTTTTATGGATTGCTTCAATGGGGCCGCGTCACATAGGACGCGGAAATTCCGATTCCCAGCCGTTCCAGACTTGTTCCTGGATACGCTTCAATGGGGCCGCGTCACATAGGACGCGGAAATTAGCCGAAGTACAATTACCCACAAGACGTATAGCTTTGCTTCAATGGGGCCGCGTCACATAGGACGCGGAAATATCAAGATTTGTTAGTTATAGGTTCAAATCATAGTGCTTCAATGGGGCCGCGTCACATAGGACGCGGAAATGGCTCAAGGCCGCAGAGGAGCAAAATGAGCTCTTACAGGCTTCAATGGGGCCGCGTCACATAGGACGCGGAAATACGAATCATTGCGTCCGGTGGTGGTGATTTGGAAGCGGGCTTCAATGGGGCCGCGTCACATAGGACGCGGAAATAGCAGATAGAGAAGCTGGGAGGGACTAAATTAAGCGAGCTTCAATGGGGCCGCGTCACATAGGACGCGGAAATAAATTTGGTGGCGGTGCAGGGATTGTGGGTTTGAGTTGCTTCAATGGGGCCGCGTCACATAGGACGCGGAAATCTGGCAGAGCAATATCAGCAAATCTCTGAATAGTCTTGCTTCAATGGGGCCGCGTCACATAGGACGCGGAAATAAGCCTGGCACAGATTTTGCGTGACCCCGTTGTAGAGCTTCAATGGGGCCGCGTCACATAGGACGCGGAAATTTGGCCGGGGCACGCTCTCCAAACGGGAAGGCGTCGCTTCAATGGGGCCGCGTCACATAGGACGCGGAAATTAATATAAAATTATCACACAGCGGAAAATACATAAATGCTTCAATGGGGCCGCGTCACATAGGACGCGGAAATCAGATACACAGCCGTGGAGACGTCCCAGGCCGTGCTCGCTTCAATGGGGCCGCGTCACATAGGACGCGGAAATGAGGTCAAGCCGGCATGAAGGGAGATGACACATGAAGGCTTCAATGGGGCCGCGTCACATAGGACGCGGAAATCGCATCATGGCCTTGCCGGCGGTACTTTGTCCATCGTGCTTCAATGGGGCCGCGTCACATAGGACGCGGAAATGCGGCAAAAGAGACAGGCCCGACGGGCTTATTCTTGCTTCAATGGGGCCGCGTCACATAGGACGCGGAAATAAGACACAAGAGCGGTGCAAACAACTTCCTTGGAGCGCTTCAATGGGGCCGCGTCACATAGGACGCGGAAATATCTCGCCCTCGGAGCCACGCCGTATTTGGTTATCGTGCTTCAATGGGGCCGCGTCACATAGGACGCGGAAATGCCTAATTCACAGCCACGCTTGCCTTTTGCTAACCAAGCTTCAATGGGGCCGCGTCACATAGGACGCGGAAATATGAATTAACATCCAGTATATAATGGTTTTCATTGTTGCTTCAATGGGGCCGCGTCACATAGGACGCGGAAATTTCAAAGGCAGATGCTTACGAACATCATAGCCAGCATGCTTCAATGGGGCCGCGTCACATAGGACGCGGAAATGAAATAATGCACGCTTACGGCAGGGATGAATTTCAATGCTTCAATGGGGCCGCGTCACATAGGACGCGGAAATACCGCCTTCGGCATGTCTTGACTCTGTCGAGAGTTATGAGCGCGAAATCGAGCGGTCGGTATACAAGTCCTTGGCACGGGGCAAATCCTCTCATTGATAATTGTGATATCTCTATGACTCACAAAGACTTCGAGCGGTGCCAGCGATTGGTGAATCACTTAATCGCTCGCACAGCGATTATTAGGCCGATGCACTCGTTTTGGGCCCTACTGAGCCGGCCGGCTTCAGACAACCATGACCCGCTGAGGCGGGCTATAAGCGAACCCAACGCAGTCGAGGCCCTGGCCGATCTCAAATATATTATCAGCCAGACCGAGGTCGAGAATCAAGACCTGATCTTCGCGTTGATGCACAAATTCCTGCAATTGTCCTTTCAGCAGGGCATATTCCCTTGGATTCAATTCGCACAGGAACACGCTGAACTGGACGTGGTCACCCCGATCGCGCAGGGTCTTGAAGACGCGGTCGCGGCGTTTGTCATCGGAGATATCGTAGGTGACGAGATATCGTCTTCGCATAGGTCACCTCGTCACCATGCCGATGTAGATTTCGATCTCTCCGCGCACCCATCTTGACAGCAACTTGGCCTGCAACCGGATGATGGTTCGCCAACTGCAGCGGTAATCGAAGATCGGGTGTGTGACCAGTTGATCGAGCCTCCCTTCATAGGCACGGATGAATGCCTTGCGAGCCGCAGGCTTCATGGCGCAGCCAGACTTGGCAATTTCAAAATCGCCCTCACGGACCATGCCGGTATTGATGGCCATGATCACAGCCGAATCCACCACCGACGTACGGAACTCCTCCATCAAGTCCAGAGCAAGGGCAGGCCGTCCATGACGCGGCTGGTGGTAGAAGCCCCAGTAAGGGTCGAACCCCTCCGCCGCTACGGCAACAATGCACTCCTTGGCCAGCATCGCGTAACCGAATGAAAGCAATGCATTGATAGGATCCTTGGGCGGACGGCGATTACGATTCTGGAAGTCCCATTCCGAGGGCAGTGCATCGCTTTTGACCATGCGGGAGAAATTGGCGAAGTAGACCTTCGCCCCCAGCCCCTCGATGCCGAGCAATGATTCGACCCTCTCTGCGGCTTGGGCGTTTCTGTCCTGCTGGGCGAGATCGTCTAGGGCCTGCTGAGGCAAGCCGCCGGCATTGCGGCGCAGGAAGGTTCGCTGGGCGGCAATCTTGGCAGAGACGATCTGCCGTGCAAGTTGCAGACATCGGGCGGCGTCGGTAGCTACGCGGAACTGCGCCGCCCGCAGATACGCGTTTTTGAGGCCCATCCCCTGCGTGAGGCCGTAGAACCAGTGCCCCATAGACAAGTGCACGATGGGCACATTCTCCTCGCAGAGCAGGTGGATGGTTTGGGGCGTCACGGAGATGTTGCCGCACAGAACGAGTTGACTGATGTCTGCCACGTGGACGGTGGCGAGCTTTTCCTTGCCCTTCCAGACGATCAGAGCCTTGCCGGTCTTGCAGACGGTGGCGCCTTGCTCCTGGACGTAGAATGGAAGCCCATCGTCGCGGGCCGGGAAGAACTGCCGGACCTCGGTCGTTTCGGACTCATCCCCACCGTCGTCATGCTTGTGCAGCAGCCAAGTTTCATCCGGCAGGCAGATCTCCGCCAGGCTGCAACCGTTGCACTTGGGGCTGTCTTCCAGCGGCGCAGGCGGTATTGTGGCGGCGGACGCCGCTTGTGCTTGTCGAATCAGATCGATGGTTCGCTGTTCCAGCTCCGGTGTGAAAGGCACGTCTACCCGTGTACGCGAGCCAGCGAAGTAGAGCACGCCGTGATCGCACTGGTATCCGCTTTCGCGAAGGAGCAGCCCTTGGGCCATAAGCTGCACCCGCTCCGGCTCATAGGATCGCTCCTCATTGTTGGGGACTCGCCCGCGTTTGGTCTCTACGGGCACAGCGACATCATCGGCCGTTGAGACCAGATCCAGCTTGCCGGTCAGACCCAGGGCAATACTGCCCAACACCACGGACCGGGTGACGGTGGGCGGCTCATCCTCTTGGGATTCGGTCTTCCGTCCATTACCCCCTTCGGACGCAGGGTCCTGGTCCTGTGATGCGCCGTTGTCCGGATCGGGCAAGACGTGGTCAATTCGGTCGGCCCGGCGGTGGACATTGCGGCCCTCGACAGTGAAGGCGTTGTCCGCCCACCGGCCCTCCACGTGCATCAAATGGAACAGCCGTGGGCAATACGCATACTCATTGAGCATCCGCACGGGCAGCAGGTCCGGCCCTTCGCCGTCCGCATCCACAAAACCATGAGCGTTCGACGGTTGAATCATGATTTCGCCCTCCACTGAGACACTATTGACTTGTCAAATATCGGCAAAAGAACCCGATGACTTTAGGAGGATTCCATCGAGGCAAATAACCCGAGGCCGAAATGAGCCGAATGTCCCATCGCGATCGGTCCTGGGATTGCAGTCGGAAAAGTCAGGCGAAAGGCCCCGGCCAGTCGACGACCACCATCGTCAGAAGCCTTGCGACGGTATCGCTTGAATTGGATGGGCCGCCAGTGATCGGCAATCTTGAAGACGCCGTTGGCATCCCTGATTGGCTCGATCTGAACTTGGTCAACATCCATGTCTGGCAACACAGTCTTAAGTTGTCCGCGTAGATCGTCAATGAGAAACGCAGTCTGTGCTTCAGGCGAATTAAGATCAACCCTATCTCGTCCACGGGTCTTCGCAAAGCGTGTGGCAAGATAGGGTGTGGTGGAAGCCCAGACCTTCGAGTTTCGCAATGGTCCGGGCTTATACTCATCAAGCGTGCCCATGCCGAGCAAGAGCAGACGGAGCAGATGGCTTTCTTCGCCTTTGTGCCCGGTCTTGAGTTCACGGAGTCGATCCAAGGCTTGTCGTTCAGGATCGCTAAAACCATCACGCGAGAAAACGGTGAGGTGGTCGATCCGGCCGTCCTTGTCCTCGTCCGTGGGCAGGTAATAGGCATGCCCATGGCCGCTGAGAGGGGTGCCGTGTTCGTCTTTCCCGGAGAACATGGGTGACCGGCCCTTTTGTCCATCGGATGACATGTTTCGTCGACCGTAGATACCCATAAGCGTACGGCGGGCAGCTTCCGCCACAGGGAGGGTCTCAGTGACTAAAAGCAGTACGGTGGAATCAAGGACATATCGGACGACATGGATAAGAGGCTTGGAGACTACCAAGCTGGCGGGCCGCTGGTACTCGATCTTGAAACAATCCCTTGGCCGGGCATACTGAACCCAACATGAGCCGGGTGGGTCAGACCATCGCTCCTTGTGCAGTTGAAGCGTCTCCATACAGATGTTCCATGCGGGATCGTAGATCGTTGTGCGTTGCTCGGTAGTCTGTTTGTTCTTCCCACGGCCTATGGTCTTCGTCTTGACGGTCACAACATGATCGTCGGTGAATGCCCGTGATGGATCGGGGCACAACAGGCGGACGATTTCATAGTCGGACGGCAGACTGTGGCCATCTAGCGGTGTACAACATCGAACAGGAGCATCAGAGCCTTGCGGGATCTCAACAGCATCCTGCAACGCCGTATCGCACCACGACTCTGACCGCCCCAGGGTGTTGAGATTGGCCAGGATACGGCGGAGGATTCCTGACTGTGCCGGATCGAGCGACACATCCGGCCAGCAGACCCAAAGCGTAGCCTCTCGTGAGACGGCCACAAAGGTGTCAAAGACGAGTGTCCGGTCGTCAGGGCCTTTCTTGAACCACGGCATGTAATGTCGCGTGTGTCCGGTCGAGGCAGGCGGCAGCACGAACTCGGGCGGCTTCTTGGCCAACTCGCGGAGAATCGGCCCGACCTGCTCTTGCGACAGGTCGGGCAGCGTGCGTTTCCAGGTGGCGACCAGGGCTCGGATGATCCGCCACGGCGAGGGTGGCCATTCGACCGCGCCTTCGTTGACATGCCGACCCCACGGCGTGGCGTGAAAGCGGCCTGCCAAGAAGCGGATGGAAAAGGTAATCATTCGTTGCCCTCCTCGTCAGCGCCTTGTTCCACGTCTGCCTCTTCTTCATTCTTCTTCTTGGCCTTCTTTTTGTCTTGCTCCCACTTGACTTCGGTAATGGTAGGATCTGCAAACAGCGACCTACAGTTGACAATTCCCTGCGTACACTCCTTGAGCAACTCGCTCTCTTTGGAAACGGCAAAATCCTTGGGGCGAGTGACAACCAATTCACCATCTACCTCCAGGTCACATGCCGTGCGGAGGCGTAGGCCCGTGGAGAGGAATCGCTGGATTTTAAAGAGCGACAGGGCGATGAGGAGTTTCGTCGCGTTCTCTCCCAATCCGTACCCGCGAAGAAGGGCCAAGTCCAGGTTGAAGTATGCCTTGATCTCTTTGGCGACGAATTCGGTGCGGTGGAAGGGGACGTTGCCGAAGCCTTGTTTCGTATCACCGGAAGGATCGACACGATCGTTCTTGACGCCGCCACTTTCGGCTGGACGCACGTCCGATGCCTCGACAAAGCCGCTGAGCAGCCGGGGTAAGCGTAAACGACCACCAGCCAAATCGCTCTTGGCGAGAAAGACCCCGTGAATGACGGCGTTGGGATCGTACTTCAAAACGAGCTTGGCCAGGGTCCGAATATCTACCGGACCAATCTCCATACCAGCAACCTCCTGCTTGAGTTTATTGAAGATGCCTTTGTCCTTCCCTTCCAATATGTATGGGGAGTTGATCCGGTGTGCTTCAAGCACGGAGTTGGTCAGCACACCGTTGTCCTGTTTCTTCACTCGTATGTATGGTAAACCCTCGAGTTCCGGAATCAGGTCATCGTTGGCTTGATCCCAGCAGGCCAGTTCCATGCGGTTGGCAACGGACTGCACCGACTCAACGAGGAGCATTTCCGTTCCGTCGGGCAGTGTGTACCGGGCTGGACCCAGATCAGCGAAACCCGTCGACTGAAACCGGTGTCCTTGAAGCGGTTTGAGTTTGGCCTCGATAAGCAGTCGTGGCTCATCTTTGAGTTTGTTATAGTCGATGGTCATTGAATTTCTCCTTTTTGGGATATAGTGGCGATAACTTCAGCTACGGTCGATCGATCGTGGCACACGAGTTTTACAAGTTGATTGACGGCCTCTGATGCAATGGGAATGAGCAACGCTGCGGCGAGGCGCTGGGCGCGGCTGGGATCACGGAAGAGTTCGGTCCAGTCAGCATCACGGATCACACCGGTCGGGAGCGGTCCCGGCATCGGCTGCAGGCCGGAGATCCTTAACCGCTGTGTGGCGATCCGGCACGCTTCACCCACACGTCCTGCGCGAAGAAGAGGTAGGATACGCGGTTCAGGACGAATCGTGATGCCTGATTCCCCCTCACGGGCTAACCGCCAGATAATCCTGTCGCCTTTACGATCCGCAACAATCGGGCGAGGCAAGAATAGCAGCTTGAGTAGGGCATAATCGCGAGGCAGGGGGATATCGCTTGCCCCGATGGCAGACTGCCTGGGATGGTTTGCCCTGTAACTATCTATGAGCATCAACCCCCAGATCAAATCCTCGATACGCTGATCGTCGAGTTCACTCTCGATGAATGCTGCAATGGAGTCGAGCGAAACGGTGAACCGTGACGCCATGGGTAGGTGTTCACAGCCGAATCGTTGGCCATCCATCATGCGGCGTTGCAGAACGTTGGTAAGATTAGCTGCCAAGTCGGCGAAATTCCAGACAACAGCCCGGTCCTTCTCAGCCCACGCCCGACATCGCTTGTTCCAATCCACTGATTCGAGATTTGCGCGGAGCGGACCAATCTTATGGGCGGGGTCATACAGTTGAGAGAGGGCGAGGGCAATACCGAACTCCGGCGAGTCGTCGTTGGCTGCATCGATCCAATCCTGAGACAGGCCGACGAGCGGCTTGGGCTTGATTTTGCTATTGCCGACCTTGCCTTCGGTCAACGCCAGTTCGCGCTCTGCACGTCCGAGCGCGACAAGGATACGCTGAAAGAGCGGCTTACCGCCGTAGCGGCAGAAATCGAAGATCGCCGAGTCAATGCTGCGGAGGGCAGCAATGAAGCGGGCTGGGGCGTTCTTGTCTCCTGCGGCACGCTGGAAGGACTCGAGCCAAGTGTCGATCTCTCGGAGGTGGTCGGCTTCGGCCCGCTCACGAACATCAAAGCGACCAAGGGCGGTACTCAGAAATGCCTTGCCGCTACGCTTGAGGAACGCCATGCGTGAGAAACTGCACACACCACGATCAACGCCCAGCCCGGCAACAGCTCTTGCAAAATCGGCCGCATCTCTTGCCGGACGACCTGACACCTCCGCCCGTCCTTCGCCGAAAAGGTGACACAACTCATCCTTGTTGGTAGGCCGAGACCAGAGCGGAAGCCACAGTTCGCCACGCGACTCAGCCTCATCCTTCGATGCCGCCGAATCGAAACCGGCGGCGACCGCGCGGACCGTAAAGGGGAACGCGGCCCGTGTCGACTCCACGACACCGAATCGTCGCACCGCTGCGCCGGCAAACAGGAGCGATCCCTCGATCATCAAGATGAAGTCCCATGGGTTGTCGATGGAATCGCCCTCCATACCCTGTGTCGCATTTGGTCCGCCTGCACGACCTGGCGAGAACTGCCCGACGCTGGCCTTATTGAGCTTGGTCTGGGATGCAAACAGCGCATTTTTGAGCCACATCCGAGACTCGTCGCTTGCCGGCCCATTTTTGTGTAGGCTGAGAGCGACAATCCGCTGCATGAAGTTTTGGGTAAAGTCGAGTCGGCCGTCGTTGCCGCCCGTGCCCAGCAGGGGCGCAAAGCCTTGCCCGTGTTGCTTGAGCACCATCGCGGCGTCCATCCACACGACCACATCGTCCGGCAGTTCTCGTCGATAGCGGCGGATGAGTCGCAATTTCTCTTCGTCCTTGGGCTTCTTCGTGATCTGTTCTGCTTCGATCATTCGTCGCACCTGATGGATCACGGTCGCGTAAGATGCACACCGAGCGGCATCGCTGCTACTCAGTGAGTTGACCGCGTTCGTGTTGTCGCCTGAGAAGAAACCAGAACCTCCAGCCCATGGAGCAACAATCGGTGTTGGCTTATACTCTTCCAGGAAAAACCTCACCATCGCGGCATAGCCTGCTTCCCGACCTTCTTTGGTCGTGGTGTCTTCGAAGAGCTTCGGCGACCGTAGCCAGAAAATGTCATTCTGCCACCATCCGCGTGCCTCGGGGTCCTTTTGCTCACTGAGCAAGCGAAGAATCCCCAATGCCTTAAGGTAGCTCATCAGCGGTTCTGGTGTACAGCCGGGAAGTGGGATATCGTGAGTTGTGGTAGTCATGGGTGATCCTCCCTTTGTGAGGCCCGCCAGTCGGCAACACGGAGCAGGACCTCCAGGTACGCCAAGCGAAACGGTCCCAGCCGATCTCTCAAATGGATCATCCGCTCTGCCCATGAGGGTTGTCCTGCGAAGGGCGGCTGCTCACACAATCCGAGTTCCATCGGCTCCAGTGAAAGTGTGACGGCAGGCGCGGTGAGCCCGCCGCCTAGGTCAGTTTCTGGAAGAACGTCTCCATCCCATACGCCACGGGCAAATCGGCGATTCTCGGCAGGTCGAATCTCATTCGGCAACGACCGGATTGACAGCCGGACCTTGCCATGGTGCGCGGCGACCAGATAGACAATCAGGTTCAGATCGTCATCGTTAAGCAGGTCAAGGCTCTCGTGTTGTTTCTGAAGAGCGGCTAGTGCAGAGGCCAGCTCATGGCGGAAATGGCGGCGATTATATCGCTTCCATGTACCCGGCGCCTTGGCCCAATGATTGCCCTGCGTGGGGGGAGCGTCAGGCAGGGCCTTGACAAAGACCTCGTGGACCTTGCCCCGATCGTGCCAGCGGGCTGCGTGCCGTAAAGCTTCGGCCTCCTCATCGATTGGTAATCCCCTTAGGATGCTCTCCAGTTCATGACATACCTCTTCTGTGTGTTGGCCGATGGTTTGCCAAACCGAGATGCATGAGCAGGCATCATTGTCACTCGCATCAGGTATAGGCACTTTATTAGGGATGACTATCGGTTCAACGGCTTCTTTGGAGCTAGGATTCCAACCACATTCCCGCGTATAACCACCGGCATCGGCATGGATAAGATAGACTTGGCCCGGAACGATCCTTGCAGCGTCAGCTTCCTCCCACCGTTTCTCCAGGAAGTCCCAACGCCATACCTTGCCAGCATGCTTCTTTTTGAAGTCCCTGAACTCGCTTACTGGTGCAGGGCATAACTCATCCCGAAAAGGTACTGATTGATCGTCAGACGGCGGATCGTTTTTGTGGGGTTGATTCCAAGCCCGCCAGAACACGCGAACATCGGTTTCTTGCACATCTCTGATGAATCGGTCGATGTCGATGTCATTGCCGGCCAAGTCGGGCGTGGTGTCGAACAAGTCGATCAGGTCCTTGCGGCGGATGACGTGGCTGTGGTCAAAGGGCAAGTCAACGGTCGGGAGAGATTTTAGACCGACATCGTTCAAAGCATTAAGTCGCTTGCGTGCCAATTCAAGATCAGCCGACTCATACGGCAGGCCGAAACCCTCTGGTTTGTTCGCTGGAAGATCGAGCCACCGCACTGCAGCGTGCTCATTCTCCGTGCCCCTGCGGTTACACCGCCCGAAACGCTGTACCAATGACGTCCACGGGGCGAGTTCGGTGAACAACGTCGTTGCGCTTACGTCTACGCCGGCTTCGATGACTTGTGTGCTGACGACTATTGTGCCGTCGGCAGGCGGATCGGCCAGCGTATCTTCCACTACTTTTGAGCGGTCACCGGGGCGGAAACGAGAATGCAGAAGGACAAGCTGTTGATCATTCCCAGATCCCCATTGCCTGGCGATCTCGCTGTGAAGTTCGCTCGCCCGTCGGACGGTATTGACCACGACAATCGTCCGCGTGCCTGGCTTGTGAGCCTTGAGTATCTCTTCTGCCAGGCCAGCAAGATCACCAATTTTCGCGTTGGTGGGCTTGAGGGGCTTATTTGCCTCCCATCGCTTCTTGACCTCTGCGCACTTGTGGTCGTCGTCGGTCAGTTCGAGTGGTGCGAGGTTGTCCACCCACGGTGCGAAGTCCACAGTCTTGAGCCAGTCACGTTGCATCGTGGCAGACATCCATACGCTCCGGCAGCCGTGGCCGTCTCTCGATCCGAGCAAATAGCGGAATCCTTCCAACTGAGCCGTGGTCGCCAATCCCGGGCCCATCAACTGGATCTCATCGAACACCCACAAGCAATCGTTGTGGAGCAGCCCGAATTCCATAGGCCAGCGGGCGCGGCTGGCCGCGTAGCCGCGATTGAGGGCCCGCGACAGGAGCATGTCCTGGGTGCCGATCAGGATCGCCTCGCGTTCGGGCCACATTGCCCAGTCTGTTTGCTCCTCGCCGCCCATCAGCACATGAATGGGCACATCATTCTGCAGACCCCCAGCATCGAGAAGGTTTTTTACCCATTTCCTGGCGTTCTCGGTCGTCTGCTCCACCAGCACCCGCATGGGCAGACAATACACAAGCCGTCGCGGCGTTGCCTTCCGGATAGCCTCCTCGGCATGGAACCGCCGCCAGAGCCACCCCACGATCACCATCGCCGTCTTGCCCAGCCCGGTCGGAACGTCAACCAGTTGATACAGGTCCTCAGCCTTGGCAAATTTCCGCTGGAACGGGTAAGGGGCATGGTCAAAACCGGTTGCTTTCCTGAAGAATTCATCAAACGTCATCAAGGAATCCTCTCAATCCTCAATCGCAAACCTGTCCCGAGCCTGCCGAATGGATCTCAAGTCGCAAATGGTCACACTCCGTCCCCGTGGGTTGCCCGGTGATGTGTTTATATCTCATGGTCCTTCGGCTGCCATGATTTGGCCCGAAAAGCGAGGACACCCACACATGTGCTCAGCCATGTTATTCCCTCGCAAGGGTCTCAAACAACCTCGTTATGAGGGAATTATACGCTCGGTCGCCGGCCGGGTCAAGCCCAATCGTGTAATTTGTCCAAATCGTCGCGAATCGCGTTTTGAGCTATTTTTGACAGCCACCGTACGAAGTCGCCCTCGCTGGATAATATTTCATCGCCCAGAAGGCCATGCGCAAGACGAAAAAAATCGGGATCGGGCAGATCACTTTGCACAACAGGGAAGGAAGGCGCTTCTGCGTTTGCCATTAAGACTGAGGAATATAAGGCGTGGTTAACGAAGCAAGAATCACTGTCTCAATAAATTCTCCTCGTCGCTGCGATTGATTTTTTAGTTTTTTGTACGCTTTGATTGATTAGTCGCCGCCTGCTGAACCATTGAAACTAAACTTTTTACTTCGTCTGGATTATACCACTCACCGTCCAATTTCAAGGTTTCAATGACTTGCTTAGAAAAATTAAAGTTTTGGTCAGGAACTAAAAGGTCATATGATAGCTCCAGTTCTATGAGCTTTTTGAGTAATATTGAAGTGTTGGGATGGCGCATGCTGATGACGTTTATCAATGGATAGCGATTCTCTTCCGAATTAAATATATCATCAGCTAACATCAAAGCATTGCAAATCCACACTTCTCTTTGCTGTGCATCTTTGCCTTTTGAAAAAAGCCTAATATTGTGTAGACACCGTGAATCAATCTCGTCTTGTGGCTCGTGCCCAATAGACCTTTGGAGCGCATACAATGGTGGATGCTGAGCCATTGAGTTAAGCATTATTTCTATGTTACTATGTTTTTGACGTTTACGCTGGAATGCCTGGAAACCGCGCCTCACGTTATACGTTCTGGAGAATGGCGTGCACGAGCAAGATACCGGGTCACAATTCGAGGGCTGCTTTCAAAGTCCGGGAGCGGCTTGAAACTGGGATTTTGAGCTGAAAAATGGGTCCGGATTTTGGGGTCGTAGGTTAATAGCGGGGGCGCGTTTCGAACATACGACCTTGCTCTCAATATCTTCAAGTGTTACATCAAAAACATTCATGTAAGCATCTGAAGACAAAGGAACATAAACCGCCCGCTCACCTAATTTTTCAGCATACAGACTATTGAAACTGCCTGTTTTGATAGCCAACTTATTCGAATCGATTTTGGCAACGTTGACTTCAGGCACCATCTGAAGAAATTCAGGAATTGATTGATGTCTGGATTCTCGAATATCTTCTTGTATTAATACGGTGATCGAAGCAGATGTCTCAAAAAGGGTGTATTCTTTCCAGGAAACTTTAGCGGAATCAAGATTAATCAGCTTCTCGATAGACATTTCTGCAAAGTCTCTGGACAATAGGCGTTCTTCTTCCTCTGCTCACAGCCCTTAACAAATTTACATTCTGATCATACTCTTATAACGCTCTGCGCCCTCTTAGCCAGCGAGGTAACCGATTTGTATATAAGTTTTAATTCTCATCCATCCCCAACTTCCATATCCTCGGCCTGTTAGAATCGCCAGGTTAATTTCACGAATATGGCATGTTTCGGCTCAGTAATCATTACATTATCATTCCCGAATTCAGGTCGTAGCCTGTCTAAGAGATTCTGTCCAACAATCGAAATGTCTATGTTTTTGTTAACTTGCCAGAGAAGCCCTGTAATAAAATTTGCAATCCACAGCGTTTCTTCTGGGCCTCGTATAGCTTCTATTTGATAGTACTCTTTGTTAGAATCTTGTTGTTCTGCAAAAGCCTGTGTGTAAATACAGGATGAAATCACTATCAGCACTACAAACCGTAACTTTCGTAATAAAATTTCTTTTCTCGTAAACATGGGATTTCCCTTTCTTCTGTTGCAATTTCCTTCCTTCGACTACCAACAAGGCAGGATTGTTATAAAATCAAACACATATAAAATATAGTTACTAATTACATTCTGAGCAAATCGACTAATGGTCTAAATTAACAGCTTTCGCTATGTCCGATATAAATCGGGAGAACCTATGCAAGATGTGGGGCGTTTTGTGGATTTAACAATAGATTTTGCAACTCTCTTTAATATCGACAATTTCATCAGATGGCCGACCTATCGGAGCAAGTACGGCCGTAATCTGGTGTCCTTGTGTGTATACCTGAACTTCAGATGCCATACTATTGGGTTGCAAATAGCTGCGAAGATATCCATCGAATCAAAGAAACAGGAGGACTTCGAAAGAAACATGAGCGGCACGAAGCGCTTAAAGAGTTATATAACTCGTTAGTTTCGTCACGACCAGTTATAAGTTGACGAGACAATCGCCGCCCACAGCGGCTGGCTAATAAAATAGTTCTTGGTTGTATCGAGAGACGGACGGCTGTGAGGAATTGAACATGCTCTGACGAGCGGTGATTGATATGGACGAAGAAGCTGAAACAAAGGCGATAGAGAAATGGCTGCGAATGGTGGATAAGCCGCTGGCGACAAAAGAGGGAGACGAAAAACGACGCAGAGCCAAGGGACGAATGATGCCATGCCAACGAGCAGAAGCTTTTATGCGGCGGTTGGCTGTGAGGAACTAAGAGAGAATTACGAAGATAAAGTCGTGAACAAGGAAAATCCGATGAGCAAGGGAAGTAAAAGAACTGACCGTGAAGTGTTACAGGAGGCAGAAGAACTCTACCAACAGCTTCCAAGACCGCCCAGAACGTTAACGACGATATTGGACTCTCGGACAAGGTCTGTTCTTATTCCCGACAAAGCGCGTGTGGCGCAGTACGTATTGCTATGCCGAATGATTGACCTTGCCGAATCTACCATAGAGCTGTACCGTAATGGAAGACGGAACTCAGCGTTTATTTTGACCCGTGCTATATTCGAGACGACCGCTTTACTATTTCTGATTTATGAACGCCTTGAACGAATTGTTGAAACCAACAAGCTTGGTGACATAGACCTTTTCCTAAGCAGGATCGTTGCTGGTGGCAAAAGTGACAGCACACCAGAATGGATCCCTGGAGTACCAGCAAAAGCAATCAATATTGGCAAAGCTATCGAAAGACTCGACAAAAAATTCAAGTTGAAAGGTCGAGGCATGGCTTCAGATTACGGGTTCTTATGTGATTTCACTCACCCCAATAGTCCTGGAGGGATTCTCTCTTATGCAAAATGGGAGAAGAAAAACGATATTTTAGTCTTCTGGTTTTCTGTATCGCACAAGCCTTTTCCGCAGCATTTAGGGTTCGGTCTGGTGTGTTTGTGCATGTGCCTCGATATTTTCAATCATTATTACCAAAAGATGGAAGATGTTGTACAAGGCTTTACTAACGTGTGGGGAACGCAAAGACGGAAGGCTAAAACGCCATCCGGCCAACTCGGCGAGCGGCAACGTTAGGCTCAAAACAAAGAGGTAACGATATGACTTGGGAATACATCATTCTATTAGAAAAGTAATGACGTTTCAAGGATTAGTGTGTAATAGATTGACTCGTATTGAGTGTCTTTCAGATCAGTCCCACCAGCTAATCAGAGTACGTTGTAGTTCGCATTTAACCAAGAGAAACAGCAAATTGGAACAGGATGGATCAATAGCACCCCACAGAGTCTGAGGAGTCTATCCTGTCTCGGACTAAACCTATGGTATCTTGGATTTTGGCTACCATCGCTTTCAACAAGTTTTGTTGAAAAAGAAGGCTTGGACCTATCGTGGTCAGCCCGTGCATCTTGTATTTTGTAAAGGCCAGAAGAGGGGTTGTTTCTTGAAAATCATGTACCACTGGGCAACTGGCAATCCTGAGGACACCATGATGAGCCGTAGGCTCCGTCGACCCAAATTCGGGAAACACCATCTGCGTTTGTCAAGGGGGCATCGGACCGCCGCACGACTGCTGAATCCTGATGAATGCTCTGTGATAAGGGGGTATGCTGGCAGATTTCTGGATCACAGGATAGGAGCCACTATCTTAAGCCAGCGGACGAGCATAGACACCGCACACTCTCCCACCCCACAATAGGCGCTTGCAGCTCGTTCCCAAAAGCGTTATGATGACGTCCAAGTCAGGATCCAAAAACTCAAGTTCTATAACCTACGGAGAATTCGTCATGAGACAACACTCTCACACACCAAATTCAATTTGGCGGAAGTCCTCACGTCGGGACGTTTTGAAGTGGAGCGGGAAGGCGGTTGCAGCATCCGCGCTGGCGGGGGTTGGCATTCCTGCGGTGCATGCGGCGGAGGATAACACCATTCGACTGGCTCTGATCGGCTGCGGCGGGCGTGGCTGCGGAGCGGCGGCGAATGCGTTTGATTCGCCGAATGGACCGGTCAAACTGGTAGCGATGGCGGACTTCTTCGAGAATCGGCTAGTGCCATTTCCAGTTAGTGAGTTTCGTACATTTCATATGCTTAGGCCACTTTCTTCTGAGAACGACGATACGATTTCCAATCTTCCAAACTGATGTCACGAGCACGATTGCGCCAACTAAGGT